>Ga0247813_10000109_pt1 | contig 103429 bp, 91 predicted proteins | sample UWRJL169409C1_FD_180719 | JGI IMG/M metagenome (GOLD analysis project Ga0247813, IMG submission 180719) | Plant litter microbial communities from Arlington Agricultural Research Station in Wisconsin, United States - UWRJ-L169-409C-1 | ecosystem: Environmental > Terrestrial > Plant litter >...
GAACGCACCGTTACGCCGCGGCGAGGCATCGTGCAGGCCGCGGGCGAGCAGTTCCTTGCCGGTACCGCTGGCGCCGAGCAGCATGACCGAGACGTCGGCAGGCGCGACCCGCTCCAACGTGCGGGTGACCAGCGCCATTTCGGGCGAGGCAGTGACGAGGCCGCCGAAGCCCGCCCCGGCGGCGCGGGCGGCGAGGCGGCGGTTTTCGGCTTCGAGCGCGTGGACGTGGAAGGCGCGCGAGACGATCAGGCCGAGCGCATCGATGTCGATCGGCTTGGCGTAGAAGTCCCAGGCGCCGTCGGCGATCGCGCGGAGGGCACTTTCGCGTGCGCCATGACCCGAGGCGACGATGACTTTCGTATCGGGCTTCATCGACAGGATGTCGCGCAGCGTCGCGAAGCCTTCGGTGACGCCGTCGGGGTCGGGCGGCAGGCCGAGGTCGAGCGTGACGACCGCGGGCTCGTGCGCGCGCACCGCATCGAGCGCCTGTGCGCGGTCGCTGGCGACGACGATCTCATAGCCTTCATAGGCCCAGCGGAGCTGGCGCTGCAGGCCGGCATCGTCCTCGACGATCAGCAGGACGGGCTTGTCGATGCTCATGCCGCAACCTCCAGCGCCTGTTCGAATGGGGGCGCGGCGGGCAAGGTGATGCGGAAGCGGGTCCCCTCGCCTTCGCGGCTGTCGACCGCGAGCGTGCCGCCCATCGCGTCGACCAACTGCCGCGCCTCGAACGCGCCGATGCCGAACCCGGCGGGCTTGGTCGAGACGAACGGGCGGAACAGCTGATCGCGGACGAAGGCGGGCGACATGCCAGCGCCGCGATCGGCGACGTCGATCACGACCTGGCCGTCGCGGGTCTCGACCGCGATGTGGATGGGGGCGTCGGCGGGGCTCGCCTCGATACCGTTCTGGATCAGGTGACCCAGCACCTGTTCGAGGCGGGCAGCGTGGCATCTGGCGAGCACCGGCGCGGCGCCGGGCGCGGCGACGATCGCGTGCTGTGCACGACGGCTGCGCGCGACACGTTCGACGAGCGCGGCGACATCGACCGGCTGCAACGGCTCGTCGCGCGTGCCGTGATGCTGCGACAGGCGGGCGAGAAGCGTGGTCATGCGGTCGGACGAATCCTTGAGGGTCGCGACCATGTCGGCGCGAAAGGCGGGGTTGTCGGCGTGGCGTTCGGCGTTGCGCGCGACCAGCGTCAGCTGGCTGACGAGGTTCTTGATATCGTGGAGGATGAACGCGAAGCGGCGGTTGAATTCGTCGAACCGCGCGGCGTCGGCGAGCGCGGTATGCGCACGATCCTCGGCAAGGTAGCTCGCGGCCTGGCGCCCGGCGACGCGGAGCAGATCGAAATCCTCCCAGTCGAGCGGACGGTCGACCGGCGGGCGCGCGAGTACGATCGCGCCGGTCAGGCTGCCGGCGTGGACCAGCGGGACGATCGCCCAGGCGTCGGTGCGATTGCGGAGCCAGGCGGGGACGCTGGCGATCTCGTCGTCCGGCGCGCGACCGGTGCGGATGCGGTCGAGTTCGATAATGCGCGTGCCGTCGGCGAGATGCCGGGCTAGCGCCTCGTCCTGGGCATGCAGCATGTCCTGCCAGTTCCAGGCGGTACCGAAGCCCAGCCCCGCGCCGTCGGGCACGAGCAGCAGGCCGCCGGGCGAATCGGTCAGGTCGGCGATCGCCTTGACCACGCGCGCAGCGAGCGGGTCCGCGCCATCGCCCGGGGTGCCGAGCGTGGCGGTGAAACGCTGCCATTCGGCGCGGTAATCATAGCGGTGGCGGAACAGGTGCTTGGCGACCTTCACCTTGGTCCAGGCGCGCAGCCACGGCGTCGACAGCAAGGTGATCAGCGCGGTGGTGGCGCCGAACACGATCGCCGTCTGGACGATGCGCGCATAGCTGCCGGCATAGGCCGCGGCGAGGTTGGTTGCGAGCGCGGTGATGCCGGCATAGAGGATGAGCACGACGGTCGACAGCGCGCGCACCGCGATCGGCCGCGACAGCGACAGCGTCCAGTCGCCGCTGCGGTGAACCGCGAGCGCCAGCATCAACCCGACCCCCGCCATCGCGAACCCGCGTGCGGCGACCAGCGCGTGCGGCCAGCTCGACTGCATATAGCCGGTGACGAAGACGATCAGGTCGATGCTCCACAGGGCGCCGAGTGCGAGAACGACGAGGCGAACCCCACCGCGCGCCGCCGGCGCCGCCTGATACAGATGGTGCACCAGCACCAACGCGCTAACCGCCGCCATCATGCGAAACATCAGTTGCGCCGAATCGATCGCCAGCAGCGCGTCGGGATCGGTGTTCACGAGCCGGACGATGGCGAGCAGCGCGCTGGTCGCGGCGACGCCGGTGACGACGAGATAGACCGCGCCGACCGCGGCATTGCCGGCACGATCGCGGCGGACCAGCGCAAGCATGAAGGCGAGCCAGGCGATGTTGCGCGCGCTCTCGGCGATCCGCGCGCTGACGTCGCGCGCATCGATGCCGGCCACCGCCAGCGCCCAAAGCGCTGAGAGCAACAGCGCGACCACGAACGCGCGGTGCGGCCATTGCCCGCCTGGCCGGCGCATCTGCACGACCGCGAGCGCCGCGAACACGAACGCGGCGAGCGCGTGGCCCCAGAGGATCAGGGCGGTGGTCACCGCGCTCCGGTCGGCCAGAGCACGACCCTGAGCGTCTGGAGGAGGATCAGCATGTCGAGGAAAGGCGAATAATTCTTGGCGTAATACAGGTCGTATTCGAGCTTGTGCCGCGAATCCTCGATCGACGCGCCGTAAGGATAGTTGATCTGCGCCCAACCGGTGATGCCGGGCTTCACCATGTGGCGCTCGGCATAATAGGGCAGCTGCTCTTCGAGCTGTTCGACGAACTGCGGGCGTTCGGGGCGCGGGCCGACGAAGCTCATCTCGCCCTTCAACACGGTCCAGGTCTGCGGCAGTTCGTCGATCCGGACTTTGCGGATGAAGCGGCCGATGCGGGTGATCCGTGGATCGGCTTCGGCCGCCCACACGGCGTTGCCCGCGACCTCGGCATCCTGGCGCATCGAGCGCAGCTTCAGGATGTCGAAGCCTTCGTTGTAGAGCCCGACGCGACGCTGGCGATAGAAGGCGGGGCCGCGCGACTCGAGCTTGATCGCGATCGCCGTCAGCAGGATCACCGGCAGCGTGATCGTCAGCAGCAGCCCGCTCGCGACGATGTCGAATGCGCGCTTGAAGACGCTCGACAGCATGCGGGTCGAGGCGAAGCCGTCGGAGAAGATCAGCCAGGACGGGTTGACGCTGTTCAGGTCGATGCGGCCGGTCTCGCGTTCGAGGAAGCTCGATATCTCGCTGACCTGCACGCCCGTGGTGCGGACGCGGAGCAGATCCTTCAGCGGGAGCGCGTTGCGGCGCTCTTCCAGCGCCAGCACCACTTCGCTCGCGTTGAGATCGACGATGTGCGCGGACAGGTTGGGAATGTCGCCACGGGGTGTTGCGTCGGGGATCGCGGGGTTCGGCTCGCCCATCGCGACGAAGCCGGCGACGACGAAGTTGATGCCGGGCTGCGCGGCCAATTCACGGATGCGGGCGGCGCGGGTGCCGGCGCCGAGCACGACGATGCGACGCTTGAACGTCTCGCCGCCCAGCGTCCGGCCGAGCAGCGCGCGAACGGTGACCAGCAGGACGGTGGCGATCACGGTCGAATAGAGGAGGTTCGACCGCCAGAAGGTGAGCGCCGGAACGAGGAAGAAGATGAGCGACAGGAAGATGACGCCGAGTGCGATCGCCACTGAAAGCCGGGCGGCGGCAAAGCGCAGCGACAGGAACGAGCCGACGCCGTACGCGCCGACCGCGACCAGCGAGATCTGCAGCGCCGCGGCGAAGGTGACGAGTTGCGCGATGCGGGTCTGGATCGGATCGACGACCATGCCGATCTGGTGCGCGCGCACGACCCAGCCGATCTCCGCCGACACAATGAGCAGCACCGCATCGACCAGGCCGAGGAACAGCACGGCATAGGGTACATAATGCTTGAACAGTCGGACCATATTGAGCGCCATCCCGACAGGTCGGTGTAAAGTCCACCGACACTCGCAACCGCCTTCGCAGAAAAATGCCAACAAAGCCTGAAGATTGGCTGCGCGGCCATTTACGCCGCCCGTGTGTCCGCTGTAGGCCGGGGGCCTAATGGAGGACGCATGACCGTCAAGACGATCGTTCCGGTAATTCTTTCAGGCGGTTCCGGTACGCGCCTGTGGCCGATGTCGCGGCCCGAGATGCCCAAGCAGATGCTGGCGCTGACGGCGGCGCAGACGATGCTGCAGCTAACCGCGAGCCGGACCCAGGGCGAGGTGTTCGCCGCGCCGATCGTCGTCGCCAATGCGCGCCATGCCGACTTGGTCGAACAGCAGCTGGCCGAGGCGGGCGCGCACCCGCAGGCGCTGATCCTTGAGCCGAGCGGGCGCAATACGGCACCGGCGATCGCGCTGGCCGCGATCGCCGCGGGCCGCGGGCACGATGCGCTGTTGGTGATGCCATCGGATCACGTCATCGCCGATATCGCCGCGTTCCATGCCGCGATCGAGCGCGCCTTGCCGATGGTATCGCAGGGGTGGCTGGTGACGTTCGGGATCACGCCCGATGCGCCCGAGATCGGCTATGGCTGGATCCAGGTCGGTGAAGCGCTGGCCGAGGGCGTGCACCGCGTCGCGCGGTTCGTCGAGAAGCCGCCGCTCGACGCCGCCAAGGCGATGCTGGCGAGCGGCGATCATGCCTGGAACGGCGGCATTTTCCTGTTCCGCGCCGACAAGTATCTGGAAGCGCTGGCGCAGTTCGCACCCGGCATGCTGGTCGCGACCGAGGAGGCGATGACCAAGGCGCAGCACGAAGGGGTACGGATCTATCCCGACGCGGTTGCGTTCGCCGCGTCGCCCGACGATTCGATCGACTATGCGGTGATGGAGAAGGCCGAGCGCGTCGCGGTGGTGCCGGTGGCGATGGGGTGGAACGACGTCGGCAGCTGGGACGCGCTGCACGCGATCAGCGAGCGCGATGACGACGGCAATGCGCACCGCGGTGACGGCGATGGCGCGGTACTGGCGATCGACACGAAGAATTGCTTCGTGCGCAGCGACGGCGTGCGGGTGTCGCTGGTCGGGGTCGAGGATTTGATTGTGGTGGCGAGCGGCAACGACGTGTTGATCCTGCCGCGGGGGCGTAGCCAGGAGGTCAAGAAGTTGATCGAGGCGATGAAGCGCAGCCCGTCTTCCTGACCGGCCTGGGATCCAGGGTTATAAGCGACACCGCCTGTGACCGTGGATCCCGGGACTAGCCCGGGATGACGGGTGCGATCGCGGGGGTCAGATCAGCCCCTCGTGGGTCATCGCCTTCACGACCGCGGGGCGCGCCATCATGCGATCGCGGAATTGATCGAGGTAGGACGGCGTCTCGATACCGTTCTTCTTCGCCCAGAGCAGCATGACGAAGAGATAGCAGTCGGCGACGCTGACGTCGGGACCGAACATATAGTCGCCGACCGTCGTGTCCGACAGATACTGCAGCCGCTTGGTAATGATCTCGCCGGCCTTGGCCTTGTCCGCATCGGACGCGCCGGAGAAGAACGGCTTGAAGCTCTTGTGGATTTCCGTCGAGATATAGGCGAGCGCTTCGAGCAGATGCGTGCGGCCCATCGTGCCGCTGGGCGCGAGTTGCGGTGCCTGCTGGGCGACCCAGTCTAGGATGGCGATGTTCTCGCTCAGCGTTTCGCCGCTGTCGAGTGTCAGCGCGGGGACGTAGCCCTTGGGGTTGATCGCGACATAGTCGCCGTCATGCTCGGTACGCTTGGCCTTGAGGTCGACCTTCTCGTGCTCGAACGACAGGCCGGCTTCGTGGAGGGCGATGTGGTCGGCGAGGCTGCAGGCGCCGGGGGAGTAATAGAGTTTCATGGGCGGTCCTTGTTGGTTGCGCACGATATGCGGCGGAGATCGAGCCGGTACAGGCCTTCAAACGTCCGTCATCCCGGACTTGATCCGGGATCCAGGGTTACGGAGAGTGGCGCTCGTAACCCTGGATCCCGAGACGGGCCCGGGATGACGGTTGGGCTAGTCGGTGGCGAAAATCTCTGCGTGCGGGATCGTCAGGTTCAACGAAGGCAGCGCGATGTTGTCGCCTACCGAGGTCCTATCGCTCCACGCCGCAGGGCCGATGCGCTGTACGACCCGCAACTGCTCGGTTTCATAGTCGATCAGGACGATGCTCGTCATCGACGGGAGGCGGCGATATTCTTCGATCAGGCGATTGCGCGCGAACCGGTCGGTCGAGACAACATGCAACGCCACCAGCGGATCATCGAGCCAGAAGCGCTGATCATTCTCCGCATGGTCAGGTGATGACGCGTAGATGGCGAGGTCAGGATATCGCACCGAACGTGCCGCCGAACGCAAGGCGAAACCGGACCCGTAAGGCCGGAAGCCGGAACGGCGAAGGGCATTGCCGACAAAGGCGAGGACGTAGCCGGCAATCTCCACGCGGCGCAGCGGCCCGCGGACGAGCGGGCGGATTTCGCCGTCCTCAAGTTCCGCCTTAATGCGTTCGCCGAAGTCGATTTCGAAAAAGGCGTCGGCGGTCAGCAGCGGGCCGTAATCGGCGATGTCCATGCGGCTGAAGGTACCGCAGGATCTCCAACAAAAAAAGGGCCGGGGAATTGCTTCCCTGGCCCCTTTCTCTTGGGTGGTTGGTAGGCTTGGGTCGGAGGACCGGCAAAGCCGGCCCTCTTCGTCGGTCGAGACCGGCGGTGTCCCCGCCGGCTCGCCGTCCGCCCTTGGGCGAGTCCTGAGCCAGCATGGCTCAGGCCGCCCTGCGGATCAGAAGTCCATGCCGCCCATGCCGCCCATGCCGCCGCCGCCCATGGGCATGGCGGGCTTGTCTTCGGCCATTTCGCTCACGGCCGCTTCGGTCGTGATCAGGAGGCCTGCGACCGATGCCGCGTTCTGCAGCGCGGTGCGGACGACCTTGGTCGGATCGATCACGCCGGCTTCCACCAGGTTCTCGTACGTGTCGGTCGCGGCGTTGAAGCCGATGTTCGAGTCGTTGCCGTCGAGCAGCTTGCCCGAAACAACCGCACCGTCATGACCGGCGTTCTGCGCGATCTGGCGAACCAGAGCCGTCAGCGACTTGCGCACGATGTCGATACCGCGCGTCTGGTCCTCGTTCGCACCGGTCAGGCCATCGAGCACCTTGGTCGCATACAGCAGCGCCGTACCACCACCGGGGACGATGCCTTCTTCGACGGCTGCGCGGGTTGCGTGCAGCGCGTCGTCGACGCGGTCCTTGCGCTCCTTGACTTCGACTTCCGACGAACCGCCGACCTTGATCACGGCAACGCCGCCGGCAAGCTTGGCGAGACGCTCCTGGAGCTTCTCCTTGTCGTAGTCGCTGGTCGTGTTCTCGATCTGCTGACGGATCGCTTCGGTGCGACCCTTGATCGCGTCGTGATCACCGGCGCCGTCGACGATGACGGTGTTGTCCTTGTCGATCGTGACGCGCTTGGCGGTGCCGAGCATGCCGAGCGTGACGGTCTCGAGCTTGATGCCGAGGTCTTCCGAGATCATCTCGCCCTTGGTCAGGATCGCGATGTCCTCGAGCATCGCCTTGCGACGATCGCCGAAGCCCGGTGCCTTGACCGCTGCGACCTTCAGGCCGCCGCGCAGCTTGTTGACGACGAGCGTGGCCAGAGCCTCACCCTCGATGTCCTCGGCGATGATCAGGAGCGGACGACCCGACTGGACGACGGCTTCCAGGATCGGGAGCATCGCCTGCAGGTTCGAAAGCTTCTTCTCGTGGATCAGGATGTAGGGATCCTGAAGCTCGACCGTCATCTTCTCGGGGTTGGTGATGAAGTACGGCGACAGGTAGCCGCGGTCGAACTGCATGCCCTCGACGACGTCGAGCTCGAATTCGAGACCCTTCGCTTCTTCGACGGTGATCACGCCTTCCTTGCCGACCTTCTCCATGGCTTCGGCGATCTTCTCGCCGACTTCACGGTCGCCGTTGGCCGAGATGATGCCGACCTGCGCCACTTCCTTCGAACCCGAAACCGGCTTCGAACGCGCCTTGACGTCCTCGACGACCTTGACGACGGCGAGATCGATGCCGCGCTTCAGGTCCATCGGGTTCATGCCCGCTGCGACCGACTTCATGCCCTCGCGGACGATCGCCTGGGCCAGAACCGTCGCGGTGGTGGTGCCGTCACCGGCGATGTCGTTGGTCTTCGAGGCCACTTCGCGCAGCATCTGCGCACCCATGTTCTCGAACTTGTCCTTGAGCTCGATCTCCTTGGCGACGGTGACGCCGTCCTTGGTGATGCGCGGTGCGCCGAAGCTCTTGTCGATGACGACGTTGCGGCCCTTGGGGCCCAAGGTCACCTTGACTGCGTCGGCGAGAATGTCGACGCCGCGGAGGATGCGCTCACGCGCGTCGCGGCCGAATTTTACGTCTTTGGAAGCCATGCTAGCTGCCCTTTCGAATGGATTGGAAAGTCACAAAGGTCACGCCCGAGGGCATGACATTCGAATCAGCCGACGATGCCCAGGATGTCGGATTCCTTCATGATCAGCAGATCGTCACCATCGACCTTGACCTCGGTGCCCGACCACTTGCCGAACAGGATCTTGTCGCCGGCCTTGACGTCGAGCGGCGTGATCGTGCCGTTCTCGGCGCGGGTGCCGGTGCCGACGGCGACGACTTCGCCTTCCTGCGGCTTTTCCTTGGCGGTATCGGGGATGATGATCCCGCCGGCGGTCTTCTCTTCGGCTTCGACGCGCTTGACGAGCACGCGGTCGTGCAGGGGACGAAAGTTCATGGGGCCCATGTCCTTTGTGGTTTGTGACAGATTTCTGGCACTCACTTAGGGCGAGTGCCAACGCGGCGGATATGTGCCTCGATCTCCTACATGTCAAAGGGGACCGATGAATTTTTGAACGGGTTTGGATCGAATGCCGCGTGCGTGGGACGGGGCGATGATTGCCGGTCCCGAAAAGGGCGTATTGGCTGCCTAATACGCCCATTTACGCACGTGCGCGCTTGCTCTAGCCAGAGCGCATGACCGACAGCACCGCGCCCTACCCCGCCCGTCCCGCTTCGTACGTCGATCCGGCGCGCCCGCCGCGTCGCCGGTGGCGGCTGGTGCGCGGCGTGTGGAAGCTGCTGGTCGCGATCAAGGACGCGCTGGTGCTGATCGCCATGCTGTTGTTCTTCGGGCTGTTGTTCGCGGCGCTCAATGCGCGTGCGGGCACCAAGGCGATCAAGGACGGCGCGCTGGTGCTGGAGCTGAACGGGTCGATCGTCGAACAGCCCGCCGAACCGGCGACGCTGGCCGCGCTGTCGGGCAGTTCGCAGCCGAAGCAGTTCCGCCTGCGCGACGTGGTACGCGCGATCGATACCGCGCGGACCGATGGGCGGGTTAAGGCGCTGGTGCTCGACCTCGACAGCTTCGGTGGCGCCTATCCGGCGGCGCTCGGCGAGATCGGCGATGCGCTGGCGCGGGTGCGGGCGGCGAACAAGCCGGTGCTGGCCTATGCGACCGCCTATACCGACGGCAGCTATCGGCTGGCGGCGAACGCGAGCGAGATCTGGGTCAATCCGCTGGGTGGCACGCTGTTCCTAGGGCCTGGCGGCAACCAGCTGTTCTACAAGGGGCTGATCGACAAGCTGGGCGTCAACACGCACGTCTACCGCGTCGGACGCTACAAGTCGTTCGTCGAGCCGTACACGCGCGCCGAGCAGAGCGACGACGCGAAGGCGGCGAGCCAGGCGCTGTACGGCACACTGTTCGCGCAGTGGAAGGAAGCGGTGGCCAAGGCGCGGCCCAAGGCGCAGATCGCCGAGTTGCTGACCGCGCCGGAGAAGGTGGTGATCGCGGCGAACGGCAATATCGCTGAAGCGAACCTGCGCAGTGGGCTGGTCGACAAGCTGGGCGACCGGACCGCGTTCGGGAGGCGCGTGGCGCAGATCGCCGGCACCGATACGAGCAAGCCCGCGGGCAATTTCAACACGATCAAATATGATGCCTGGTTGAAGGCCAATCCGTTGCCGACCGGCGGCGACGCGATCGGCGTGCTGACGGTCGCGGGCGACATCGTCGATGGCAACGGCGGCCCGGGGACCGCGGCCGGCAACACGATCGAGAAGGCGATGCTGACCGGGCTCGCCAAGAAGAATTTGAAGGCGCTGGTCGTGCGCGTCGATTCGGGCGGCGGATCGGTGATGGCGTCGGAGCAGATCCGGCTGGCCATCCTCGAAGCGAAGAAGAAGGGCCTGCCGGTCGTGGTGTCGATGGGCGGCGTGGCGGCGAGCGGTGGCTATTGGGTCTCGACGCCCGCCGACGCGATCTTCGCCGAGCCGGGCACGATCACCGGATCGATCGGCATCTTCGGGATCATCCCGACCTTCGAGAACACGCTCGCCAAGATCGGCGTGACCACCGACGGGGTGAAGACGACCGCACTGTCGGGCCAGCCCGACGTGGTCGGCGGCACCAACCCGGTTTTCGACGCGATCATGCAGGCGGGCATCGAGAACGGCTATCGCCAGTTTCTCGCGCGCGTCGCCGCATCGCGGAAGATGACGTCGGCGCGGGTCGACGCGATCGGCCAGGGTCGCGTGTGGGACGGCGGCACCGCGCGTCAGATCGGGCTGGTCGACCGGTTCGGCACGCTGAAGGATGCTATCGACGAGGCCGCCAAACGCGCGAAGCTCGATCCGGCCAAGGTCCATGCCGAATATCTCGAGAAGGAGCCTGGGTTCCTGGCGAAGATCGCCGAGGGCCTGTCGTCGGACGATACCGACGACGATGCGACCGGCGGCGACGCGTTCGCGCGGATCGCCGCGGATCGCCGGCAGATGCTGGCGCGCGCGCTGGGCGACATGAAGCGGCTGGCGTCGGCCGGGTCGGTGCAGGTGCGCTGCCTGGAATGCGGCGGGATCGGTCCGGCGGCGGGTGACGTCGGGGATGCGAAGCTGCTCGACCTGGTGCTGGCGCGGATCGGGTTGTGATCGCGATCCGGGCGGCTACGCCGGCTGATGCGGGCGCGATCGCGGCGATCTATGCGCCGCATGTGCTGGTCGGCACGGCGTCGTTCGAGACCGAGGTGCCCGACGCGGCGACGATGGCCGCGCGGATGGCGGCGAGCGACGGGCTGTATCCGTGGCTGGTCGCGACGACCGGCACCGGTGCCGACGATGGCGTGATCGCCTATGCGTATGCGACGCGGTTTCGCGAGCGGCCGGCGTATCGGTTCGTGGTGGAGACGACGGTGTACGTAGCGGATGCGGCACAGCGCCAGGGTGCCGGGCGGCTGGTGTACGAGGCGCTTGTCGATACGCTGCGGGCGCAGGGGTTCACGCAGGCGATCGGGGCTATCGCGCTGCCGAACGAGGGATCGATCGCGCTGCACGAGTCGGTCGGGTTTCGGCGCGCCGGCGTGTACCGCGAGGTCGGGTACAAGCATGGCCAGTGGATCGATGTAGGGTATTGGCAGTGCGAACTGCACGAGGCCGCGACGCCACCGGTCGAGCCGAAGCGGTTTGCCGAAGTGGGCGTGGTGCGGGGGTAGCGGCGCGACATTGATCGAGTCGCGTTTTCCTCTCGCCCCCCCCTGCCGTTCGTCCTGAGTAGCGGCTGAGCGAAGTCAAAGACGCGTATCGAAGGATGGGTTGGCGCGCGGAACCTGTGCTTCGATACGAGCCCTCGATACGGCTTCGCCTACTCGGTCTCTACTCAGCACGAACGGGAAAGGTGCGCGTCATCCCGGGTCCTCCGGCGAAGCTCAGGACAGGCAGGTCCCGGGATCCAGGGTTGCAGGCGCTGCGCTCGGAACTCTGGATCCCGGGACTAGCCAGGGATGACGGTGGGGGTTAGCCGAGGATGTGCATCCACATCGGCTGGCCGACCAGGCTTTGCGAGCCGCGGAGCTTTTCGAGGGCTTGGGCTACGCTGCGTTCCGGGCCTTCGTGGGTGACGATCGCGACGAGGACGGTGCCCTCGCCGGTGGCGCCGCGCTGGATCAGGCTTTCGATCGAGACGCCGGCGTCGCGCATCGCTGCGGCGATTTCCGCCAGCACGCCGACGCGGTCCGCAACGGTAAAGCGGAGATAGGCGCGGCCGTGGCGTTCGCCGCTGTCCGCCTTGGCCGCTGCGGTAAGCGAAGCGACCGGCATCGCGAACGGCGGGCCAAATTCGCCGCGGGCGATGTCGATCAGGTCGGCGACGACCGCGCTGGCGGTCGGGCCGTCGCCCGCTCCTGCCCCCTGGAACAGCAGGCGACCGACGAAATTGCCCTCCGCGACGACCGCGTTGAGTGATCCGGTGACGTGCGCGAGCGGGTGGTCGAGCGGCACGAGATGCGGGTGGACGCGCTGGAACAGCCCGTTCGGGCCGGACTCGGCGAGCCCCAGCAAGCGGATACGGTAGCCAAGCGCAGCGGCCTCGGCGATGTCGGCACCGAGCAGGTGGCGGATGCCGCTGGCGGCGACGTCGCCGAACGCGGGCTGCGTGCCGAACGCGATCGCGGCGAGGATCGACAATTTGTGCGCGGCATCGACGCCGTCGATGTCGAAGCTGGGATCGGCCTCGGCGTAACCGAGCGCCTGTGCCTCGGCGAGAACCTCGGCGAAGTCGCGGCCCTCGGCTTCCATCTTCGACAGGATGAAATTGCAGGTGCCGTTGAGGATGCCGTAGACGCGGGCGATCTCGTTCGCGGCGGCGCCTTCGCGCAGCCCCTTGATGACCGGGATGCCGCCGGCGACCGCGGCCTCGAACTTCAGCGCGACGCCAGCGGTTTCGGCCGCTTCGCCCAGTTCCAGTCCGTGGTGCGCGAGCATCGCCTTGTTCGCGGTGACGAACGCTTTCCCCGCGCCGAGCGTGGCGCGGGCGAGGGTCAGCGCGGGGCCGTCGGAGCCGCCGATCAGTTCGACCACGACATCGGCGTCCGACCGTGCCAGCGCGGTGGTGTCGTCGACCCAGTCGAACCGCGTCAGGTCGACGCCGCGATCCTTGGTGCGGTCGCGCGCGGATACCGCGACGATCTCGATCGCGCGCCCTGCCCGCCTGGCGATCAGGTCGCGGTTCGCATCCAACAGCCGGATGACGCCGCCGCCGACGGTCCCAAGCCCCGCAAGGGCCACGCGCAATGGTTCGGTCATAATGTTCCTCCGCTCGGACGCCCGACTACGGAACGGACCTGTCGACTGCAATGCCCGTGACGGAATCGTTCGCAGGCCCTATCTGCGGCGGATGACCGGCCGCTTCGACCATTTGCCCAACCGCCGTGCGATCATCGACCGCCGCGCGCTTGCCGACACCATCGCCGCACTGGAGGGGGACGATCGCACCGCGCTGCGCCGCGCCGCCACCGGCCTGCTCAAGACCGCGCTCGACGACGGCCGGCGCGAGGTGGAGCGGCGGCTGATCGAGCATCCGTCGCGCGGGCTGGAGGCGACCAGCGCGCAGGCGTACCTGATCGACCAGATCCTGCGGCTGTTGTTCCAGTTCACCGTCGAGCGGCTCCATGTCCGCGCCAACCCGACCAATGCCGAGCAGCTGACGCTGATCGCGGTCGGTGGCTATGGCCGCGCCGAGATGGCGCCGCATTCGGACGTCGATATCGGCTTCCTGACGCCGCTGAAGCAGACGCCCTGGGCCGAGCAGGTCATCGAATCGATCCTCTACGCGCTGTGGGATCTGGGGCTGAAGCTCGGCCATTCGAGCCGTTCGCTCGACGAGATGATTCGCCAGTCCAAGGCCGACATCACCGTCCGCACCGCGCTGTTGGAGGCGCGCTATGTCTGCGGCGATCCGGCGCTGTACGAGGAGGCGTCGCGGCGCTTCAAGGCGGAGGTGCAGGCCGATACCGCGCGGACGTTCATCGCCGAGAAGCTCGCCGAGCGCGACCTGCGGCACAAGAAGATGGGTGACACGCGCTATGTCGTCGAGCCCAACGTCAAGGAGGGCAAGGGGGGCTTGCGCGACCTGCATGCGCTGTTCTGGATCGGCAAGTATATCTACGATGTGCAGCGCGCCGCCGAGCTGGTCGAGGTCGGGCTGTTCACCAAGGCCGAATACCGGCTGTTCCACCGCGCCGACAATTTCCTGCAGGCGGTGCGGTGCCATCTGCACAGCATAACCGGGCGCGCCGAGGATCGGCTGACGTTCGACGTGCAGCGCGAGATCGCCGAGCGGATGCGATTCTCCGACCGGCCGGGCAAATCGAAGGTCGAGCGCTTCATGCAGTTCTATTTCCTGCAGGCGAAGACCGTCGGGAATTTGACCGGCGTGTTCCTGGCGCATCTCGACGAGAAGTTCGCCGCGCGCGGGCGACGGTTCGGACTGCCGACGCTGCGCCGGTCGCCGCGGAAGATGGCGGGGTTCGTGCTGGATCGCGGGCGGCTGGCGCTGCCGTCGGACGATTTCTTCCAGGCCGATCCGGCCCGGCTGATCCAGATCTTCCAGCTGGCCGACAAGCACGGGCTGGAGATCCACCCGCTGGCAATGCGGGCGGCGGCGCGCGATGCGAAACTGGTCGACGAGGTGCGCAACAGCCCGAGCGCCAACGCGCTGTTCCTCGACGTGCTGACGAGCCCCCGCGATCCCGAACTGGTGTTGCGCTGGATGAACGAGGCGGGCGTGTTCGGTCGCTTCGTGCCCGACTTCGCGCGGGTCGTCGCGCAGATGCAGTTCGACATGTACCATCACTATACCGTCGACGAGCACACCATCCGTGCGATCGGGCTGCTCAGCCAGATCGAGCGCGGCGCGCTGCGCGAAGACCATCCGCTGGCGACCGGCATCTTCGAACAGATCGTGTCGCGGCGTGCGCTGTATGTCGCGGTGCTGCTGCACGACATCGCCAAGGGGCGTGGTGGCGATCACTCGATCCTTGGTGCGGAAGTGGCGCGGCGGCTGTGCCCGCGCTTCGGGCTGACGCCGGCGGAGACCGAGACGGTCGCGTGGCTGGTCGAGAAGCATTTGTTGATGTCCGCCACCGCGTTCAAGCGCGACCTGTCGGATTTCAAGACGATCCTGGATTTCTGCGACGTGGTGCAGAGCCCGGAGCGGCTGCGGCTGCTGTTGACGCTGACGATCGTCGACATCCGCGCGGTCGGACCCGGCGTGTGGAACGGCTGGAAGCGGCAGCTGCTGTCCGACTTGTACGAATCGGCCGAGGAGGTGCTGCGGCTGGGCCACAAGCAGAAGGGCCGCGAGGAGCGCATCGCGTTCAAGCAGGCGACGTTGCAGGCCGAACTCGGCTGGGACGAGGCGATGTTCGCGCGGCTCGTGCGTCAGATGCCCGAGGCCTATTGGGTGGCGGAGCCCGACGACGTGCTGGCGCACAACGCCCGCTTCATCGCAGGGGCCGGCGACGCGCAGCTGGCGATCGATGCGCATGTCTATCCAGAGCGCGGCGCAACCCTGGTGACGATCTATGCGGCGGATCATCCGGGGCTGTTCTACCGCATCGCCGGCGCGATCCACGTTGCCGGCGGCAACATCATCGATGCGCGCATCCACACGACGCGCGACGGCATGGCGGTCGACAATTTCCTAGTGCAGGACCCATTCGGGCGGCCGTTTGACGATGCCGGACAGCTGGCGCGGCTGAAGACCGCGATCGAGGATGCGCTCGCCAATCGCGGCAAACTGGCCGACCGGCTGGTGGCGAAGGCGCTGCCCAGGACGCGTGCGGAAGCGTTCGAGATCGTCCCCAACGCGCTGATCGACAACAAGGCGTCGAACCGCTTCACGGTGGTCGAGGTGAACGCGCGCGACCGGCCGGCACTGCTCAACCAGCTGGCCAATGCGCTGTTCCAGTCGAAGGTGACGATCCATTCGGCGCACGTCGCGACGTACGGCGAGCGCGCGGTGGACACCTTCTATGTCACCGACCTGACCGGTGACCGCATCGTCGCACCGGCGCGGCTGAAGACGCTGGAGCGCCGCCTGCTGGCGGCGGCGGCGGGCGAGGAGATCGACCTCGCTGCGTAAGGGGGGAATGAACGCTTTCTCAATGTCCGGATCGTACCCCGCGGACATGATCCACCGTATCGACATCACGGCCCGGCTGCAGCGTCGCATGCTGGAGATCGTCGGTACGGCCCTGCCCTTACTGACCCGGTCGCGTGCCGATGCCGACCTCGTTGGACTGGCGCATCTGCGAGGCGAGATGGTCGATGCGATCGATGCCTATTGCCGGCACGTCGAGGCGATGCGCGATGCGGGATCGAAGGGACTCGACGCCGGCTGCATAGACCTACGGGCGGCGTACGAGACGTTTCGCGCCAGATGGGCTCAGCGCGAGAACGTCGATCATTGGGCCGAGTATCGGCTGAGCGCGGTGGTCATGATGAAGCAGATTCGTGCGCTTGTGCAGCAGGCGGAGGCGCCGGCTTCTGGTGGCGATTCGCCTGGTGGCGGTGTGCCCGCGTCAGCGCGGCGTAAGTAGCGCGATCAAGGTATCGCGGCGGCCGGCGATCGGTTCGAGCCGTGGATAGCGCAGCGTGCCGGCATACGGCACGAGATGGTCCGATTTACGCTCGTCCTGCTCGACCGTCAGTGTGATGGGGCGAGTTGCTGCGTGGCGGACCGCGGCAAGCAAGGCGTCGCGGCCGAACGAAGCGGTATTGACCGCAACGATCTTCGCCCCTGGCCGCAAGCCGGCGGTGAAGGCAGGCCCGTTCCATCTGACCGCGCGCACGATGCCCTTGTCGGTCACCGTGAGCCCGATCGAATAGGTGAGGTCGGCAACGCCGGCATCCTCCTCGCTCGCGCGGAAGGCGGCGGTGGGCGCGTCGCCGAAGACCAGCTGCCAACCGTGGCGGGTCAGCCCGGCATTGGTGTCCAGCGTGCCGGTCGCATCGATCCAGCTGTGGAGAAACCCCGACCAGTCGCGCGGAGCGACCGCGTTGAGCGTGTTGCAGAGATCGTCGAAATCGTAGGTGCGGGTCGGCGCATCGGGGGTGGCGCCAGCGAAGAAACGGTGCGCGAAATCGTCGATACCGCGCCGTCCGCCGCTCAGGTCGCGGAGTTCGGCGTCGACCGCGAGCCACAACATCACCCCTTCCGAATAATAGTCGCGACGACGCTGCCAGTCGCGCCACGGCACCGACTGGCGGAGCATGAAGGCGGGATAGTTGACGTCGTCCGACAAGGGCCGCCACGCCCGGCCCGGTCGATCCGCGATCTCCGCCGCCTCGATCGCCAGGCGGTCGCGCAGCTCGGCCGGCGCGAACTGGCCGGCGCGCGTCGCGAGCACGCGTCCCCAGAATTCGGTCTGCCCTTCGTACATCCAGAGCAGGCGGCCGGCGACGGGGACGTTCGGCGTCGGCGCCCACAGATCGGCTGGCGTGCGGTAGAAGCCGTTCCAGGCGTGGACGATCTCGTGCGCGATCAGGTCGCGGTTCAGGATTTGTCCCGGCCAGTCGCGGAAGTGCGTGGATGCCAGCCCGTTCTCGCTCGAGTTACGATGTTCCGTCCCGCCCGCCGAGCCGTCGTCGCTCAGCCGCGCGAGGATGTCGTAGCGCGCGAACGGCGTCGGGCCGAACACCGCGCGCATCTGGGCGATCAACTGCTGCAGCTCGGCGATCCGCGCTGGGGGCACGGCTAGGTCGCTCGCGCGCATCGCGATGATATCGAGCGAGACCGCCCCCGGAGTGCTCGTGGTCAGCGGCAGTCGCGCTGCGTATCGGCCGGCGAGCACCGGGGCGTCGAGTAGCTTTTCCATCGATGTTCGACGAAACCGGATCGTCGGGCCCTTGGCCTGTTCAACTTCGAGCCCGGTGAAGGAACGCAGGCCTTCCGGCAGGGCAAGGGTCGCCGCCACCGGGATGTTCCGGGCGTACCAGCCGGCCGGATAGAGGATGAGGCGCTGCCACGGCACGGCGACGATGTCGGGCGTCAGCAAGTCGCTGCCTGCGACCATCTGGAACCGGACGTCGATGGTGCGCGTGCCCGGCGCGATGGTCAGGTGGAAAGCGTGCGGTTCGTAGGGGTCGCGCCGCCACGCTACCGTCTTGCCGCCGGCGCGGACGGTCAGCCCGGCAAGATCCGTGACGGTCAGCGTCGGGCCGTGGCTCGCCGGCTCCCAACGCGGGTAGAGCAGGGTCATCGTCCCGTTGCCGGAGACGGGAATGCGCTCCTCGACGGTGAAGATTTTCCGGGCGATGTCGGTCGCGTCGACATGGAGTTCGATCGCGTTGTCGAACGCGTGGTCGACCGGGCGTGGGACCGTCGAGGACGGCTCGGCATAGATCGGGCCCCGCGTGTCCTGCGCCGTCGCTACGGTAGCTGCCGACGCAGCGACGAGCGTTGCCAGTGCGAGCCTGAAGAAGAACATCAGCGATCTTTCGGGGCGATATCGCGCAGGCGCGCGGACAGGTCGTCGACGCTGTCGAGGTCGAAATTCAACGCGCGGCGTCGTGACGATGGCGGGCGTTTCGCAACCGACAGGCCCGGTCGCCACTCGGTCGCCGGGCGGATCGGCCTTGGTGTGAAACCGCCGCCGCAATTGGGGCAGACGTCGTGCAGCTTGGTATCGACGCAGTCCGCGCAGAAGGTGCATTCATAGGTACAGATGCGCGCCTCGGTCGCGGCGGGCGGTAGATCGCAATCGCAATATTCGCAGTTCGGTCGCAGTTCGAGTGCCATCCGTCCCCCCGGGCGTTGCCGGGTTCGGCCTTAGACTGTCGCTGGCGGCGGGCAACCCCGCATCCGCTTTGGCGGACGGCGTGGGGGGCGGCGTAACCGCCCCCCACGCCCTGCCCCGATCAGAAGCGCGAACGGAGCGTGACGCCGTAGGTGCGCGGCTCGGCGAGGTACGAGGTGAAGATTTGGTTGCCGACGCCGCCGAACGCCTGGACCTGCGACTGGCTGCCGGCGCCCTGGAACGGTGCGCTGAACGCGACCTGCTCGTAGTTGGTGTTGAGCAGGTTCTGCCCCCAGAGTTCCAGCGCCCAGCGCTGTTCCGGACCGCGGATGCCGATACGGGCGTTCATCAGGAAGAAGCCGTCCTGCTCCTTCTCGCCGAACAGATCGGAGCCGGTGTTGTAGTCGCTGGTCATGCGACCATCGACGTAGACGAGCCCGGTGATGCCCGACGAACCGATTTCCGGCGTCCAGGTGGTCGAGGCGGTGACCGTGTGCTTCGGCGCGTTGGACAGCGTGTTGCCCGACAGCAGGAACAGCGCGGGGTCGAGCGCCTCGCCGGTTTCCGAGCCGACCAGATTATTGCGGAACTTGGTATCGACGAAGGTGTAGCCGAGCCCGACCTGGAAGTTGCGGACCGGGAACAGCCCGGCCTCCAGCTCGAAGCCCTGCGAGCGCACACCGTACTTGACGTTGCCGGTGCACGCGCCGGTCACGGCGCTGGCATCGCGATCGGCACCGTTCAGGCTCGTCCCGCACGAGCTGATGTTCTGGACGATGAAGTTGGTGCCGTTGAAGGTGTTGAGCTGGAAGTTCTTGAAGTCCTGGCGGAAGCCCGCGACGTTGAAGGTAAAGTTGCGCGAACTGTACTTCAGGCCGACTTCATAGGCATTGACGGTTTCCGGGTCGAAACGGAGACGGCGGGCACTGGCGTTAGTCGGGCTGCCGAACACGTTGGGAGTCAGATCCGAGCGATCGAGATTGTAGCCACCTGCCTTGTAGCCGCGCGAGTAGGACGCGTAGAGCAAGGTGTCGGTGCGCGGCTTGTACGAGACGATGCCGGTGCCGCTGAACTCGCCTTCCTTGAACCCGTCGTTGAGGTCGAGGTTGTTGAGCGCCGAGGTCGAGTTGCCGGTGCAGGTCAGCGTGATGATGCCGCCGACGACGGGCACCAGCGCCGCAGGTACCGCGGGGTTCGCCAGCAACGGGCTGAGTGCGGCCTGCTGGGCCGGGCAGACCGTGTTGTTGTTGTTGAAGTCGGCGTGGAAATCCTTCTGCTCGTGCGTGTAGCGAAGGCCGCCGGTGAGCGAGAGCTTGTCGGTCACCTTCAGGATGTTGTGCGTGAAGAACGCGTAGTTCTTGCTGTCCTGATAATAGGTCGAGCGGGTGTCGCCGAGATTGTTGAGCGTCGACAGCCGGTCTAGCCCGCCGAGGATGGCAGGGGCGAGCGCGCCGAAGTTCGAACCGAACGCCTGGCGTCCGGTTGCGCCGCCGAAGGCCGCGACCGGGGTCGTGCCGAGGCAGCCCGGCGCGGCCGGGTTGCGCAGTGCTGCGACCGGGCTGACCGTGGCGACGATGCGGCAGGCGGCGAACGCGCCATACTGCGTGCCGAACTTCAGATTGTCGGCGACGACTAGGTCTTCCTTCGAGAAATAGCCGCCGATCAGCCAGTCGAGCTTGTCGTTGAAGAGCGAGCCGTTGAGGCGGACTTCCTGGCTGAAGGTGTGGAACTGGCGATAGCTGTTGCCGTCGTCGGCACGGTAGCCGATGTCGAGGCTGCCGTAATCGATGTCGGCGGCGCCGCCCGACTTGTATTCGCGATAGGCGGTGATCGAGGTCAGCTGCGCGAAGCCGAGATTAGCGTCGATCTGGCCCGAGCCGCCATAGTCCTTGGTGATGTTCGAATAGGCCTTGCCGGGCGAGTTGGCGATGCGGCGGTTGAACGGATCGCCCGCGCTCGGGAATACCGCGCCCATGCTCTGCATGACCTGGACGATACGGTTGCCGGCCGGATTGATCGCGAAGTCGCCGGGGACGCCGGGGGTCGGATCGATCTTTTCCGCAGTGTTGACGTAGACCGCGCCGCAGCACTTCTCATCGCGGCGCGTATAGTCGCCGATCAGACGGACCGAGACGTCGGCCGAGGGCTCGAACAGCAGCTGGCCGCGGACGAAATAGCGATTGCGGTCGTTGTAATCGGTCTTGTTGACGACGTCGTAGAGGAAGCCGTCGCGCTTGCCGAACACGCCGTCGAGGCGGAACGCCAGCTTGTCCTTGATGATCGGGCCGGTGAGGCCGCCGGCGATGCGGATGTTGTTATAATTGCCGTAGGTGCCCTCCGCATAGCCGCCGAAGGTGTATTCGGGCAGCTTGGTCAGGATGTTGATCGTACCCGCCGACGCGTTGCGGCCGGCGAGCGTGCCCTGCGGCCCGCGCAGCACCTCGATCCGGTCGACTTCGCCGAGATCGTTGAGGCCCGAGCCGGTGCGGCTGCGATAGACGCCGTCGATGAACACCGCGACCGAGCTTTCGAGGCCGGGATTGTCGCCGACGGTGCCGATGCCGCGGATACGTGCGGACGCGTTGGCTTCGCTGCCGGTCGAGGACACGAGCAGCGAGGGGACGAGCTGGGTCGCCTGGCGGATGTCGGTCGCGCCCGTGTTCTCGAGCGAGGCGGAGCCGACCGCGGAAACCGCGACGGGGACGTTCGACAGGCGCTCCGCACGGCGGGTCGCGGTGATGACGATGTCGTTGGTGTTGGTCGGGCCATCCTGCGTATCGACGGCGCCCTGTGCGGTGCCCGATGTGGACGTGGCGGCGGTTTGCGCCTCGGGCTGCGTGGTCGGCACGTCCTGCGCGAATACCGGGGCGGCCACTGCTACGGTCGCAGCCGCGGACAACAGATATGCGATCCTACGCATCGGCATTCTCTCCCTATCCACATTCGAATTGTTTCGAACTTATGGTTTGTTCGGAGGATAGGTATTCAGGCGTAAACGTCTAGTGATTTCCGTATGGGGAAAGCTTTTTTGAACATTGTGTCTCGTACGCAACACTCGATTGGCCGATTGCCCGCCACTGCCGGAGCAGGCGTTTGGGAACGACGTGCGATCCCCGAAACCCCAGGCTCCTGCTTTCGCAGGAGAACGAACAAGGCCGATGCCGTAACGTAAACGACCGGCCCGACGCGTATGCATCGGACCGGCCGCTTGCTATCATCGAGACGCCGGACGTGCCAGCGACCTGCCTTACTTCGGCGCGAGCACCATAAGCATCTGGCGACCTTCCATGCGCGGATAGGCCTCGACCTTGGCGACTTCCGCCACGTCGTCCTGTACGCGCTTGAGGAGGTTCATACCGAGCTGGCCGTGCGAAAGCTCGCGGCCGCGGAAACGCAGCGTGATCTTGACCTTGTCGCCCTCGCCGATGAAGTCGTTCACCTTCTTCATCTTGGTGTCGTAGTCATGGTCGTCGATGTTCGGACGCATCTTGATCTCCTTGATCTCCTGCGTCTTTTGCGACTTGCGTGCGAGGTTGGCCTTCTTCTGCGCCTCGTACTTGAACTTGCCGACATCGAGGAACTTGGCGACGGGCGGGTCGGCGTTCGGCGAAACCTCTACCAGGTCGAGACCATGCTCGGCGGCCTGCTCCATCGCCTCGCGCGTGAACATGACGCCGAGGTTCTCGCCCTCATGGTCGATCACGCGGACCTTGGGGCTGACGATGAATTCGTTGAATCGGGGGCCGTTCATCGGCGGCGCCTGCATCGGCCGGCGCATCGTGGGAGGACGTATGGGGTTTGCTCCTGTGGTTTCTGACGTATTTGGGGCAGGCTATAGCGCAAAAACGGCTGCGCGGATAGCCGGCCCCTGATCGTTACATATCGGGAGCGCGCGCCTCATCCACAAGACGCGCGACCGCTTCCTCGAGCGTGAGGATTGTCTGCGCCTGGCTGCCGAGCGTGCGGAGGGCGACCTTGCCTTCCTCGGCCTCGCGCTTGCCGACGACGAGCAGGTTGGGGACTTTCGCCAGGCTGTGCTCGCGGACCTTGTAGTTGATCTTCTCGTTGCGGAGGTCGGTCTCGACGCGGAGGCCGGCCTTGCGCAGGTCTGCGGCGACCTGTTCGGCATAGTCGTCGGCGTCGGAGACGATCGTCGCGACGACCGCCTGCACCGGCGACAGCCAGAGCGGGAAGCGGCCGGCATGGTGTTCGATCAGGATGCCAATGAAGCGTTCGAACGTGCCGAGGATCGCGCGGTGGAGCATTACCGGGCGGTGACGCTCGCCGTCCTGGCCGACATACGATGCATCGAGTCGTTCGGGCAGCACGCGATCGGACTGGATCGTGCCGACCTGCCAGGTCCGGCCGATCGCATCGGTCAGGTGGAATTCGAGTTTCGGCGCGTAGAACGCCCCCTCGCCCGGCAGCTCCTCGAACTTGGCCTTGATCGAGTCGGACAGGTTCGAACCCAGCACCGCCTGGCGCAGTTCGTCCTCGGACTTGTCCCACATATCCTCGCTGCCGAAGCGCTTTTCGGGGCGCAGCGCGAGCTTCACCGCGTAATCCTCGAAGCCGAGGTCGCGGTAGACGCTGTCGAGCAGTTCGCAGAAATTCTGCACTTCCTCGACCAACTGGTCCTCGCGGACGAAGATATGCGCGTCGTCCTGCGTGAACTGGCGGACGCGCATGATGCCATGCAGCGCGCCGTGCGGCTCGTTGCGGTGGCAGCAGCCGAATTCGGCCAGGCGCATCGGCAGGTCGCGGTACGACTTGATACCCTGGCGGAAGATCAGCACGTGCGCAGGGCAGTTCATCGGCTTAAGCGCCATCAGGTCGGCGGTGCCGCTGAAGATCGCCGCGTCGTCCTCGGTGCCCGGGATCTCGTCGGGAACCACGAACATGTTCTCGCGGTATTTGCCCCAATGCCCGGACTGCTCCCACTGGCGCGCGTCCATCAGCTGCGGGGTCTTCACCTCCTCATAGCCGGCGGCGTCGAGTCGGCGACGCATATACGCCTCGAGCTGGCGCCACAGGACGAAGCCCTTGGGGTGCCAGAACACCGACCCCTGCGCCTCGGACTGGAGGTGGAACAGGTCCATCTCCTGACCGATTTTCCTGTGATCGCGCTTGGCCGCTTCTTCCAGCCGGAACAGGTGCTGGTCGAGCTGCTTCTTGTTGAGCCAGCCGGTGCCGTAGATGCGGCTGAGCATCGCGTTCTTCTGGTCGCCGCGCCAATAAGCGCCGGACACGCGCGTCAGCTTGAACGCCTGCGGGTCGAGCTTGCCGGTCGATACCATGTGGGGCCCGCGGCACATGTCGAGCCATTCGCCCTGACGATAGATCGTCAGTTCCTCGTTCTCGGGCAGTTCGGCAGCCCATTCGGCCTTGAAGCGCTCGCCCTGCTGGGTCCAGCGATCGATGAGCTGCTGACGAGTCCAGACCTCACGCGTGAAAGGTTCGTTGCGGGCGATGATCGCGCGCATCTCGGCCTCGATCGCGGGGAGATCCTCGTCGGTGAACTGGCGGTCCTTCGGCGCGAAGTCGTAGTAGAAGCCGTCGTCGGTGGCCGGGCCGAAGGTGATCTCGGTACCGGGGAACAGGTGCTGGACGGCTTCCGCCATCACGTGTGCGAGGTCGTGGCGGACGAGTTCGAGCGCGTCTGCCTCGTCGCGGGCCGTGACGAGCGCGAGCTGGGTGTCGCCTTCGAACGGGCGGTTGAGGTCGCGCACCTGGCCGTCGATGCGCGCGGCGAGTGCGGCCTTGGCGAGGCCGGGGCCGATCGCGGCGGCGACGTCCGCGGGGGTAGTCCCGGGCGCAACCTCGCGGACGGAACCGTCGGGCAGCGTGATGCGGAACATGGCGGACATGGGGAACTTTCGTTGCGGGCGGAGAGGCGCGGCTTATGCCGCCCAGAAGGGTATATAGGCAACCCGGCTCGCATACGCACGTCCGTCATCCCGGGCTCGTCCGGGGATCCAGGGTTTCGGGCGATGGCGTTCGTGGCTCTGGATGCCGGGAAGCGCCCGGCATGACGGAGTGTTACGCGATGCCGAACGGGACGACGTGGTTGCTTTGCGTATGCCCGATCTCCGCGCGGCCGAGATACGGCACGTCCATGTCGCGGCTCCACCGCACCATCATATAGTCGAGCGTCTCGCCCCAGGAGGGATCGTTCTCCTGCACCGCGGTGACCGCGCCGAGACGCAGGCCAGCGATGCCCTTCAGCTGCGTCGCGTTGGCGAGTTTGAAGAGCATGCGGTCGATATTGTACATCGGTTCCGACACCTCCTCGACGATCAGCACGTGATCGGTGAGGTCGGGCAGCCACGGCGTGCCGATCAGCGAGGTGAGGATCGTCAGGTTGAACGCCGCGCTGGGCTGGCCGTCGAGGCCGGGTTCCAGCCCTGCCCGATCGCCCCGCGCTAGCCAGCCGAGCGACCGCGCCACCGTCGCGTCACCGTCGTGGCGGTTGATGTCGCTGGCCATCGGGCCGTGCACCGGATGGCCGATCCGCCGCGCATAGAGCGCGCCGAGCAGGAAGCCGACGTCCGAATAGCCGAGATACGCCTTTTCGTGCGCGGCGCGCTTCAGATGCGGCATGACCATCGCGAGAATGCGGTTGGCGCCGTAGCCGCCGCGCAAGAACCAGATCGCGTCGAACGCGGGGTCGTTGGCGTATTCCAGGAACGCGGCGGCCCGCGCAAAATCCGATCCGGCGAAATGGCCGTCGGTCGCGGTGCATTGCGGGTGGAAGACGAGCTCGATCTCGGGGAACGCCGCGGCGGCGTAGGCCGTGATCTTCGGGATCACCGCGGGATTGGTGCGGCTGGAGCTTGCAAGGACGCCGATCCTGATTGTCCGTCTCCCCGCCGCTTGCGCGCTTGCCCTGTTCCGTGTCCGCCGATAGCGCGAGCAGATGCAGCACGGCAAATCCTTCTTCCCCAACCCGTTCTTCTTCGTCGGCATCGGCGGTTCGGGCATGATGCCGCTTGCGATGATTCTCCGCGCGCGCGGCGCGATCGTGGCCGGGTCCGATCGCGGGCTCGACCAAGGGCGCGTACCGGCCAAGTTCGACGATCTGCGTGCGAAGGGCGTGGCGCTGTTCCCGCAGGACGGCAGCGGCATCGTTTCGAAGGAGCAGATCGTCATCGCCAGCGCCGCGATCGAGGCGAGCGTACCCGACATGGTCGCCGCCGAACGGCTGGGGTGCGAGCGGATCAGCCGCGCGGGAATGCTGGCGTCGCTGTTCAACGCGAGCAATTTGCCGATCGGCATTGCGGGCACGAGCGGCAAGTCGACCGTGACCGGGATGATCGGCTGGATCCTGCACGCTTGCGGCCGCGACCCGACCGTCATGAACGGGGCGGTTATGAAAAATTTCGCCAGCCCCGACGCCCCGTTCGCGAGTGCGCTGGTCGGCGATGGGGACGCGTTCGTCAGCGAAGTCGATGAGAGCGACGGGTCGATCGCGGAGTACAGTTCACGGATCGCGGTGCTCAACAATGTCAGCCTGGACCACAAGGCGCTCGACGAGCTGCGGATGCTGTTCGCGGACTTCATCGGCAAGGCCGAAACGGCGATCGTCAACATCGACAATCCCGACGCCGCCGCGCTGGCCAAGGCATTGCCGCGGCGGCGGGTGACGCGCTTCGCGATCGACCGCGATGCCGATTTTTCCGCGCGCGACCTGGTCGAGCGGCCCTTCGGCGTCGATTTCGCGCTGGTCGTCGGCGGCAACGCGCCGGTGCCGGTGACGCTGCAGGTACCGGGGCGGCACAATGTGTCGAACGCGCTGGCCGCGATCGCCGCGGCGGTGGCGGCGGGAGTTCCGCTGGGCGATGCGGTGCGCGCGATCGGCGGGTTCACCGGACTACGGCGGCGGTTCGACCTGGTCGGCGAAGCTGGCGGCGTCGCGGTGATCGACGATTTCGGGCACAACCCGGACAAGATCGCGGCCACGCTCGATACGCTGCACGCGTTTCCAGGGCGGCTGCTGATCCTGTTCCAGCCGCATGGCTATGGCCCGCTGAAGGTGATGGGCGATGCGCTGGTGGCGATGTTCGCCGAGCGAATGGGTGACGACGACCTGCTGGTGCTGCCCGACCCGGTCTATCAGGGCGGCACCGTCAGCCGCGACGTGACGAGCGCCGATATCGTCGCACAGGTGTCGGCGAGGGCACGCGACGCGCGGCATGTCACGGATCGCACCGAGGCGGCGGCGTTGCTGGTGGCGGAAGCACGGCCGGGCGACCGGATCGTCGTGATGGGCGCGCGCGACGACACGCTGAGCCTGCTTGCGGCAGGCATGGTCGAGTCGCTCGCAACACGCTAGACTGCTCGCCAAGGAGACCCGCATGTTCCGCCGCCTTTTCCTCGACCATCCCGAAACCGTCGGTGAGAGCTATGCCGAGCATTTCGGCGTCGCCGGGCGCTTCGGCGTGACGATGATCGCCGGTGGGATCGGCGCGCTGGTGCATGCCGTTGTTCCGGCGTTCTGCAAGACGCGTGGCAGCGACACGGTGCGCGAACTCCACCGCCAGATGGTCGCCAAGCGTGGCGCGGTGAGCGCCGATCGCGCGCAGACCAAGACGGTCGACTACATCATCTGATCGCTGCGACCGTCGAGCGGCGCCTCGCGGCGGCTAGAACAGCCCGAGCGCCGCGACGTCGTCGGCGGTCAGTTCGATGCCGAACAACAGGCCCATGCGGATGCGGTAGACGCGGGGGTCGGTGACTTCGCCGATGCTGACGTCGTCGCCGGCGCGGCGGCGATAGTGGCGGCCGGTGAGCGTCGCGAAGCCGTGCGGCAGGACGATGCTGACGATCGGCTGCTGGAGGAAGCGCGTGCCCGGTGCAGTCGAGGTCCAGTGGTTGGACAGCGCGAGGTCGACGTCGAACACGCGGGCGATCGTGAAGCTGTATTGCGGCTGGAAGCCGTCGCCGCCGCCGCGCCCGTCGGTGGTCATCGGATCGCCGTCGCGCAGCAGCATCCAGCCTTCTGCCCCGGCTTCCAGACGGAAGCGCGCGCCGTCGGGTGCCTCGGCCTGCGCGCCGTCGACCAGCGGCATCACCGGCGTGTAGCTGCCGCCGAAACCGGCGTCGGCGACCCAATCCTGGCCGTCGATCGTCACCAGCGCAAAGGTGTGCGTCAGCGGCGGCATGTCGGTGGCGCCGAGCCGGACGCGCGCGAGCAGCGGGCGGGCGGTGAAGCCGAGCGCGTCGAGTGCGTCGAGGAACAGCCGGTTGTGCTCGAAACAATAGCCGCCACGGCGCGTGGTGACGAGCTTGGCGAAGACGGACGCGCTGTCGATCGCGATGCCGCGGCCGAGGATCACGTCGATATTCTCGAACGGGATGGCGAGGCGGTGGGCATGCTGAAGGCGACCGAGGCCGGTCGAATCGAGCGTCGGACGGGCGGGCATCGCGATGCGCGCGAGATAGAGGTCGAGATCGAACATGGCGACGCCCTCTACGCGCGATGCGGGAGCGGGGGAACTGAGTAGTGCATCCCCCATCCGTTACCCCCCTTTCGTCATCCCGGCGAAAGCCGGGACCCATGCCACGGGCTCCCACCCTTGCGGCTCGAGGTCCCGGCTTTCGCCGGGATGACGGAGGAGCGATTAGATCAGGCGGCGAAGGCTTCCGGAGAGATCGAGTAGAGCACGTCGGCGCTGGCGGTGGCGGCGGCGTGGAGACCCATCGCCTCGGGGACGATCTGTTCGAGGTAGAAGCGCGCCGCCGCCGTCTTCATCCTGGCGAAATCGTCGCTGCCGGCCGCAGCGATGCGGCCCTGGCGTTCCATCAGCCAGCCGCAGGTCGCGACCGAAAGCATCGTCAGGAACGGATAGCTGGCGGCGAGCTTGTCGTCCGCATCCGCGGTCGCCAATCGGCGGCCGATCGCGTCGCAGGCGTCTACGAGCGCGAGCAGGCCGGTGTCGGTCGCCTCGGCGCGGATGTCGGCGATCAACGTTGCGAACGCGCCGCCATTGTCCAAAGCCAGTTTGCGACCGACGAGATCGGCGGCCTGGATGCCGTTGGTGCCCTCGTAGATCGGCGTGATGCGGGCATCGCGGAAATACTGTGCGGCGCCGGTTTCCTCGACATAGCCCATGCCGCCGTGCACCTGGATGCCGAGGCTGGCGACTTCGTTGCCGAGATCGGTGCCGTGCGCCTTTGCCAGCGGAGTGACAAGTTCGAGGAGGTTACGTGCGGCGGCGTCGCCCAGATTGGCGCGGTCGACCTGCCCTGCCGCGTAGTAGACGAGTGCGCGCGCCGCCTGCGTCTGTGCCTTCATCCGCATCAGCATGCGGCGGACGTCGGGATGCTCGACAATCTTGACCGATTCCTTGTTCGGCGAGCCCGCGCGCGCCGACTGGACGCGGTCGAGCGCATAGGCGACCGCGCCTTGGGTGGCGCCCTCGGCGACCTGGACGCCCTGAAGCCCTACGTTGAGGCGGGCGTTGTTCATCATCGTGAACATCGCGCGGATGCCGCCCAGTTCGGCGCCGATAAGCTCGCCGATGCAGTCGTCATTGTCGCCGAAGCTCAGCACGCAGGTCGGCGAGGCATGGAGGCCCATCTTGTGTTCGATCGAAACGACGCGGACGTCGTTGAAGTCACCGGGCGTGCCGTCGTCGTTGAGGCGGAATTTGGGGACGAGGAACAGCGAGATGCCACGCGTGCCCGCGGGCGCGCCGGGGGTGCGCGCGAGGACGAGGTGGACGATGTTCGGTGCCATGTCGTGGTCGCCGAACGAGATGTAGATTTTCGTGCCCTTGATCGCGAACTTGCCGTCGCCGAGCGGAGTCGCGGTGGCGCGCAGCGCGCCGACGTCGGAGCCGGCCTGCGGCTCGGTCAAGTTCATCGTGCCGGTCCAGGCGCCGGTGGCGAGATGGGGGAGGTAGAGCGCCTGCTGCTCGGGGCTGCCGTGATGCTGCAATGCCTCGATCGCGCCGACGGTCAGCGTCGGACACAGCGCGAAGCCCATGTTCGCCGAGCCGAGCGTGTCGAGCACCGCGGTCTGGATCGCGAAGGGAAGCCCCTGCCCGCCCCATGCCTCGTTGACGCCGATCGTGCCCCAGCCGCCCTCGACATAATCCTTGTACGCGGCGGCGAACCCGTCGGGCATGACGACGCCTTCGGGGGTCCATTTCGCGCCGACGGTGTCGCCGGTGCGGTTGAGCGGGGCCCATTCGCCGGCCGCGAATTGGCCGACGCCCTCCAGCACTGCATCGACGACATCGTCACTGGCGGCGGCGAACCGGTCGGTCGCCGCGAGTTCATCAATACGGACGACGTGGTCGAGCACGAAACGCTGTTCGGTGGTGGCTGGGGTGAAGGCCATGGCATCCTCTTATCGCTACGCTTTGCCCCCGCTATAGGCCTTCGAAATGACCCGTCCACACCCCCAGATTTTACCCTACGGCACGGCCGCGATCGCCACGGCGGCGGCGGTGATTCGCGACGGCGGACTCGTCGCGGTGCCGACCGAGACGGTGTACGGGCTCGCTGCGGACGCCACCGATGCGGCGGCGGTGGCGGGCATCTATGCGGCCAAGGGGCGGCCGAGCTTCAACCCGCTGATCGTGCATGTGGCGGATCTGGCGGCGGCGGAAGGACTCGCGGTGTTCGATGCGGATGCGCGCGCGCTGGCGGCGGCGTTCTGGCCGGGGCCGCTGACGCTGGTGTTGCCGCTGCGCGCCGATTCGGGGATCGCGGCGCTGGTGACCGCGGGGCTCGACACGGTGGCGATCCGGGTGCCGCGGCACCGGGCGATGCAGGATCTTATCGCAGCGTCGGAGCGGCCGCTGGCGGCGCCATCGGCCAATGCGAGCGGGGGGATTTCGCCGACACGCGCGGCGCATGTCGCGTTGAGTTTGGGGGACGCCGTCCCGGTGATCATCGACGACGGCGCGACCGAGGCGGGGCTGGAGTCGACGATCGTCCATGGTCGCGCGGTTCTGCGACCCGGGCCGGTCACCGATGCCGATATCGCTGCGGTGTTCGGTTGCGCCGTCATGACGGTCGCGGCTGGCGGGCCGATGATGTCCCCGGGTCAGTTGGCGAGCCATTATGCGCCGAGGAAGATGCTTCGGTTGAACGCCGTGGCGGCGGACGAAGACGAGTGGCTGATCGGGTTCGGTGCGGTCGCTGGCGACGTGAGCCTGTCCGCATCGGGCGATCCGGTCGAGGCGGCGGCGCGGTTGTTCGATCTGCTCCACGCTGCCGACGCGAACGACAGTCGCAAGATCGCGGTCGCGCCGATTCCATTCGATGGCATCGGCGAAGCAATCAACGATCGTCTTCGCCGAGCAGCCCATCGCTGAACTCCTGTTCCCCCGCGAAGGCAGGGGTCCAGGAGTCAGATGGTAGTGCGGTATTTAGCTGGGCCCCCGCGTCCGCGGGGGAACGGCTATGATCAAGTGTTACGCGTTCACCGCCGCCTTCGAGCGTGCCGCAAAACTCTTGCGCAGCTTCTGCAGCTTTGGCGGGATAACGGCCATGCAATACGGGTTCGAGCGGCCCGAGGTCTCCCAGTAGTCTTGATGATAGATTTCGGCCGGATACCAGGTCGCCATCGGCTCGATCGTCGTGACGATCGGCTTGTCGCTCACTTCCTGTGCGCGGGCGATGGCAGCGCGGGCGTCGACCTCCTGCGCGGCATCCACCGGGAAGATCGCCGAGCGGTATTGCGTGCCGACGTCGTTGCCCTGGCGGTTGAGCGTGGTCGCATCGTGGGTGGCGAAGAAGATGTCGAGCAGGTCGCCGATCGCCAGTTGCTCGGCATCGAAGCCGACCCGGATCGCCTCGGCATGCCCGGTGTCGCCGCCGCAGACCTGCTTGTAGGTCGGGTCGGGCACGTGACCGCCGATATAGCCGCTCTCGACCGACTGTACGCCGATCACGTCCTTGAACACCGCCTCGGTGCACCAGAAGCAGCCACCGGCGAGCGTCGCATATTCGATAGTCATGAAGTGTCTCCAGCTTTCTCCCAAGATAGGAAGTCGCTAACGCGGCGCAATCGGCAGGGCGACTGCAAGGGAGACGGGCGTGATCGACGGTAGTGTGATGGTGACGGGCGGGGCCGGCTATATCGGCAGCCATGCGGTGCTGGCGCTGCTGGATGCGGGGCACCGCGTGGTCGTGGTCGACAACCTGGTCACCGGGTTCGACTGGGCGGTCGACGCCCGTGCGACTTTGGTCGAGGCGAACGTCGCCGACGACGCGAAGGTGCGGGCAGCGATCCGCGAGCACGGCGTGCGCGCGATCCTGCATTTCGCAGGCTCTGTGGTGGTGCCAGAATCGGTGAGCGACCCGCTGAAATATTACCGCAACAACACCGCTGCCAGCCGCGCGCTGATCGAGAGCGCAGTCGCGGAGGGCGTCGCGCACTTCATCTTCTCGTCGACCGCGGCGACTTACGGCACGCCCGAGCGCGTACCCGTTGCGGAGGGCGATCCGACCGTGCCGATCAACCCGTACGGCATGTCGAAGCTGATGACCGAGGCGATGCTGCGCGATGTCGCCGCCGCGCATCCGATCAACTACGCCGCGCTACGCTATTTCAACGTCGCCGGCGCCGATCCGCAGGGTCGCAGCGGCCAGTCGACGATCGGGGCGACGCACCTGATCAAGATCGCGGTCGAGGCGGCGACCGGCAAGCGCGACGCGGTTGGCGTCTATGGCACCGATTTCGACACGCCCGACGGCACTGGCGTGCGAGACTATATCCACGTGACCGATCTCGCCGCCGCGCACGTCGCAGCGCTCGACGTGCTGATCGCCGACCCTGCCAAGTCCCACACCCTTAATGCGGGATACGGCCGTGGCTTCTCGGTGCTCGAAGTGCTCGACGCGGTGGACCGGATCACCAACCGGACGATCGAGCGCCGGTTCGAGGGGCGGCGCGCCGGCGATCCGGCGGCGCTGATCGCCGATAACAGCGCGATCCTGGCGACGCTCGACTGGCAGCCTCAGCATGCCGATCTGGACGGGATCGTCCGCGATGCGCTGGGCTGGGAGCGGGTACTGGCCGAGCGCGGAAGGTAACTCGCCGCCCGTAACTAGCGGGCGTCGCGGATAGTGGCCCTGACCTTTGCGGTCGCCAGCCACCAGGCGAGCGCCCACAACGTGCCGAAGCTCCAGCCGGCGAGGACATCGCTCGGCCAGTGGACGCCGAGATAGACGCGGCTGCAGCCGATCGCGCCGACCAGCAAAATCGCGATCAGCATCACGTAGCGCCGGGTCGCGCGATCGGGCGTGACCTGCTGCGCGAGGCCCGCGAGCGTCAAATAGACCACGGCGCTGTTCGCCGAGTGGCCGCTGGGGAAGCTGGCGTGCGAGACGACGACAAGATGGTCGACGATGTCGGGGCGCGCGCGGCCGATCTGCGCCTTCACGAACGCGACGACGAGCCCGCCGCTGGCGCTCGCGGCGATCATCGCGAGCGCGGTCAGCCAGTGGCGCTGGACGAACAGCAGCCCCGCGACGATCGCAACGATGAGGGTTAGCGCAGTGCCGCCGCCCAGTGCGGTCATGTCGACCGCGACGCCCGGCAGCCAGCGTGGTCCGCCCCAAGCGCGCAGGCCGAGAATGATCGACCGATCGAAATCGAAAGGCCAGCGGCCGATCGCCAGCCCGACGAGCAGGACGAGCGCGATGCCGATCGCGGCGACCGACGCGCCGCGCAGGATCGGGGGTATGCGGTGCAGCAGGGTCATGGCGTCGGATCCAGATCGATGATGTACGCCGCACCGGGGACGGGCAGGTTGATGCCAGTGGGTTCGAGCCGCCCGTCGTCGGTGAGGGTCAGCACGGTCACCGTCTGCGACTTCTCGTTCGCGACGATCATGTAGCCGTCGTCCTCCATCAGACGGAAGAAGCGGGGGTACGCGCCCCCTGCCGGCGTGTGCTGCAACAGGCTCGGCAGACCGTCCGCGTCGAGCGCAAAGACGGCGATGCTGTCGTGGCCACGGTTCGAAACGTAGAGACGGTCGCCGGCGTGGTTCATCGCGATGTGCGCGACGATCGTCTCGCCGTGCCAGTCGTCGGGTAGCGTCGAGATGGTTGCACGGGCCTGGAACTGGCCCTCCGACCTGTCCAGCACCGTCAGCGTGCTCGACAATTCGCTGATGAGGTAGGCGCGGGTCGGGTCGTGCGGGTGGAGCAGGAGATGCCGGGGACCGGAGCCCGGGGGGGCGGCATAGGCGGTGACCGGTGTGCCTAGGCCGTCGTCGCCGACCGGATAGGCGAGGATCTGGTCGGTGCCGAGATCGGTCTGGTAGAGACAGCGATCGTCGGGGCTGAACCCGACCCAGTGCGCGTGCGGGCCTTCTTGCCGTTCGGGGTTCGGACCGTGGCCGTGATTGGCATGCGTCGATGGCGGTCCGACCGCCAGCCCCGCATCGTCGAGCCGGAACAGCGTGATGCTGCCGCTCGCATAATTGGCGACCGCGAGCGCGGTCTGCGCGTGGTTGAGCGCGATATGGCACGGTGCGTCGCCTGCTACCGCTACCCTTGCGAGACATTCCCAGCCGGTGCTGGTGTGACGATGGACGCCGATCGCGCCGTCGTCGCGTTCGTCGACCAGATAGTGCAGCCCGAAGCGTCGCGAGTACGCCCCGAACGATGCGTTGAGCGCGCCGCTATAGACGTCGCCCAGCGTCCATCCGTCGGCGATGGCGTAAACGCCTTCACCGCCGCCGCCGGCGTAGGTCCCGATGGCGATACGCGCATGATCGAGGGAAATAGGCGGATTCATAACTGCATTTGTGCCATGCCATGCGGCGATCCGCGCGGCCATCCCGACCTCGTCGAGAATTTTTTCCGGCAACGAAGCCGAAGTGCATCCGCGATCGTATCTGTGCCCGGTTGCGGGCGTTTGCGCGCCGGTGGCCCGGTCCGCCCTGCGCCCCCCGGCTGGGGTGGACCGTCCGGCCGGACGCGCCGTCCTCTTTTGCTACGGTTTTGCGACAACGGCGTTGCACGGACGCCGCATCGCCTTATTGTCCGACCAACGGCCGTCAGAGCCGTGGGAGAGTTCGATGCATCTGTTGCTTGATTTCGTGTTGTTGACTGCCGCTACCGCGCCGTACGGGCTCGGGTATCTGCGGCGTCGGCCGGCGGATGCAGACTGGGATCCGTATTGAACTCCATTTCCGGGAATGTTTGACCCCGCGCACGTTGCGTGATGTATTCGCGACTCGTCGAGCAGGATGACCTGCCGACTGGGAGAGAGATGCATGGCAAACCCAACTACCCGTTCGAATCACGGTAAAGTCACGTCGCTGATCAGCGCATCGGTGCTGGTCACCGGATTGCTGCTGATGGCGTTCGTCAGCGGGGCGCGCGAATCGACTGCAGCGGCACCGACGGTTCAGACTGCACACGCGGCTCCATAAGAGCGGCTATTGCGCTGGTGGGCCCATCGGGACTCGAACCCGAGACCTACAGATTAAAAGTCCGTTGCTCTACCAACTGAGCTATGGGCCCCACCGTGCGCCGCACCTAGGTCGATGGCCGCGGTCGGTCAACCGCCCAGGCGAGTTGGCGGATCGTTCGCGCACTGCCGGGGTCTCGCCAGAGCGGTGCGATCATCGCCAGCGGGTCCAGCACGAAGCCGCGCTTGCGATATTCGACGTGCGGTACCGACAGGCCGGGTGACGTCCACGTGCCGCCCGACCAGAGGATGATGTCGAGGTCGATGACACGGCTGCCCCAGCGGCGGCCGCGGCGGCGGCCGAATGCGCTCTCGATACGCTTGAGCCGGACGAGCAACGCGGCCGGATCCTCGGTCGTCTCTATCAGGGCGACGGCGTTGGCGTAGCGGCGGATCGAGGGGCCGAGCGGTGCGCTGGCGACGATCGGCGAAACCGCGACGACGTTACCGACCTCCGCCAGCGCGGCGCGGATCGTCGCGGCAGGTGCGCCGTGGCGACTCCAGCGGTTCGAGCCGAGCGCGATTGCGTAGGTCGTGGCACAGGTTGCGCCATAGGTTGCGGGGGACATGCCCGCGGACTACCGCACAGCGATGGATTTGACACTCTCTTCGCCCGACGCCGCACTGCCCGTTCCGCAGCCTTTACCCCTGCCCGACAGCGAACCCCCGCGCGACTGCCCGCGCTGTCCGCGGCTGGTCGCAGTGCGCGAGGAGATGCGCGCGGAATTTCCGCACTGGTGGAATGCGCCCGTTCCCGCGTTCGGCGATCCGGCAGCATGGCTCGGGATCGTCGGGCTCGCCCCCGGCAAGCACGGCGCCAACCGCACCGGCCGGCCGTTCACCGGCGATGCCAGCGGGCCGCTGCTCTACGATACGCTGACCGCGTTCGGGCTGGCGAGCGGCACCTATGCCAACACACCGCCCGACGACCTGGCGCTGCACGGCGCGATCATCGTCAACGCGGTCCGCTGCCTGCCGCCACAGAACAAGCCCACGCCCGAGGAAATCCGCACCTGCCGCCCGTTCCTCGAGACTCAGGCGGATGAACTGCCGAGCGCGCGCGTGTGGATCGCGCTGGGCCAGGTCGCGCATCAGTCGGCGGTGAAGATGCTGGGCGGGCGGTTGCCCAAGGCGCGGTTCGCGCACGGCGCCGAACACCGGATGCCGGACGGGCGCATCCTGATCGATAGCTATCACTGCTCGCGGTACAACCAGAACACGGGAATGCTGACGCCGGAGATGTTCGCGGCGGTGTTCGCGCGAGCGGTAGAATTGCGGGGAAATTAAATCCTCCCCCGCCAGGGGAGGTGGCGCCGAAGGCGTCGGAGGGGGAGGAAACGGAACGAGAGTGGCCGCTGCCCGCCCCCTCCGTCAGGCTGCGCCTGCCACCTCCCCCTGGCGGGGGAGGATCAGTGGGTTCAGATGTCCTGCACGAGCCGGCCGTAGAGGTCGGGGCGGCGATCGCGGAAGAAGCCGAAGGCGGCGCGGTGGCGCTTGACGATGTCGAGATCGATCGAGGCGGTGATCACGCCTTCGTCCTCGCGGCCGAGTTCGGCCAGGATGTCGCCGCGTTCGTCGGTGATGAAGCTGGTGCCGTAGAAGGTCTGGCCGTGCTCGACGCCGACGCGGTTCGCCGCCACCACCGGCACGACGTTGGACACGGCATGCCCGACCATCGCGCGGCGCCACAGGCGGGCGGTGTCGAGCGAGGTGTCGTGCGGCTCGCTGCCGATCGCGGTCGGGTAGAACAGGACCTCCGCACCCATCAGCATCATCGCGCGCGCGGTTTCGGGGTACCATTGGTCCCAGCAGACGCCGACGCCCAGCTTGCCAGCCGGATGCGGCCAGACCTTGAAGCCGGTGTTGCCGGGGCGGAAGTAGAATTTCTCTTCATAGCCGGGGCCGTCGGGGATGTGGCTCTTGCGATAGACGCCCTGCACTTCGCCGTCGGGGCCGATCATCGCGAGGCTGTTGTAATAATGCGGGCCGTCGGCTTCGAAAAAGCTGGTCGGGATCGTCACCTTCAAGGCCTCGGCGAGCGCCTGCATCGCCAGCACCGCCTTGTGCTCGCCGACCGGGGCGGCGTTGGCGAACAGGCCCTCGTCCTCGACGCGGCAGAAATATTCGCCCTCGAACAGTTCGGGCGGCAGGATCACCTGCGCGCCGCGCGACGCCGCCTCGCGGACCAGGCGCGAGACGTTGGCGATGTTCTTGTCGATGTCGGCGGTGAAGCCGAGTTGCAGCGCGGCGACGGTGATCTGGGTCATGCAGGGTCCTACAGGGTCACGCCGAAACGCGCGGCGATGGCGACGCTCGCGAAATAGAGTGCGATCGTCAGGACGCAACCGGCGGCCAGCGAAATCGCGAAGCCGACGCCGTGCCGCAGCAATGTCGGAATGAGCAGAAACATCGGCAACGACGGCAGCACGTACCAGAAGGTCGCCTCGGCATGCGCGGCGAGGCGAACCCGGTCGCCGGTATCGTGCCACAGCCAGATCATGCCGAGCACCGACAGCAGCGGCAGCGACGCAACCAGCGCACCGAAGGCTGGGTTGCGGCGTCCGATGCTCGCGATCAGCGCGACGATGATCCCGGACAGGATCGCGCGGACCGCGAACTGCAGCATCACCCCGGGATCTGCTGGCTGATGCAGTGGAAGCTGCCGCCGCCGGTCAGGATGTGGTCGGCGCGCTGGCCTACCACCTGGCGGTCGGGGAACAGCGCCTGGATCGCCGCGACTGCCGCCTGGTCGTTCTCTGCGCCGTACAGCGGCACGACGACGGCTGCGTTGCCGATATAGAAGTTCATGTAACTGGCCGGCACGATCTCGTCGTCGCGCAGGACCCGGCCAGGGGACGGGATCGACACGACCTCTAGCCCGGCGGCCTCGGCATCGCGCTTGGCGTGCTGATAGACCTGCCAGTTGGGGTCGTTCTCGGTCGCTTCGGGGATCGCCACGCGGCCCTCGCCGACGAACCGCGCGAGGTTGTCGACATGGCCGTCGGTATGATCGTTGAGCAGCCCCTCGCCCAGCCAGACGATCTTGCCGAAGCCCAAATCGTTGCGCAGCCGCTCGGTGATGTCGGCACGTGTCAGCGTCGGGTTGCGATTGTGGTTGAGCAGGCATTGCTCGGTCGTCACGACGATACCGGTGCCGTCACCGTCGATCGCGCCGCCCTCCAGCACCCAGTCGCAGGCGTGGACCGGCAGGTCGCGGGTGTCGGCCAGCCGCTGGCCGATCGTGTCGTCGCCGGGCAGGTCGTACTTGCCGCCCCAGCCGTTGAATTCGAAATCGCGCGCGCTGCCGTCGCCGACGATGATCGGCGCGGTGTCGCGCAGCCAGATGTCGCCGAACGGCTCGACCACCACCTGCGCGAACGGCGCGAGGCGGCGGGCGACTTGGGCAGCCTCGTCGTCGGCGGCGACGAGGATCACGGTTTCCCCCCGGCCCTCCGCATGCACCGCGCTGGCGAACGCCACCACTTCGGTACGTGCGGGGTCCAGATCCTCCAGCCAGAGTTCGGCATGGCTGGGAAAACCGATCCAGACGGCCTCGTGGTGCGCCCATTCGGCCCGGGGGGGTATCGTCACTTATCGTGCTCCTGCGCGATCACGGTCGCGGATGGTGCGGAATTCCGCGGTCTTGTACCAGTTCGGCCAGAGCGCCGTATCGTCGGCGAGCTTGCGACCCAAGCCATAATAGATGGTCAGATCCTCGACCGCGCCCGACCAGTCCCAGGCGGCGTCATATTGATCCTGCGGCTTGTGGTAGCGCTTGGCGATATAGTCGAGCGTCGCGGCATGGCCCGCCGCGCGGCCACCGACCAGCTTGTCCTCGCCGCTCGCACCGTACAGCATCGGTACGCCGAGCTTGGCGAAGCTGAAATGGTCGGAGCGGTAATAGCTGCCGCGTTCCGGGTTGGCCTCGGTGCCGATCACACGGTTTTCGGCCGCGACGAACGGCTTCACGAGATCCTCGAGCTCGGACTTGCCGGCGCCGGTCAGGACGAAATCCTTCGACCGGCCGCTGATGTTCAGCCCGTCCATGTTGACGCCGCCGACTGTGCGCGCGAGTGGAAACACCGGATGCTCGGCATAATAGCGCGACCCGAGCAGCCCCGATTCCTCGGCGGTCACCGCGAGGAACGCGATCGATCGCTTGGCGGGGCCGGCTTTGCCCTGCGCCTCGGCGAGTGCGACCAGCCCGGCGATGCCGCTGGCGTTGTCGAGCGCGCCGTTGCAGATGTCGTCGCCGTCAACCGCGTCGCAGCGGCCGAGATGATCCCAATGCGCGCTGTAGAGCACGGTATCGCCGGGTGCGGCGGTGCCCGGCAGCACGCCGACGACGTTCTTCGACGCCTGGCGGCGGATGCTGTTGTCGAACGACGTGCTCATCTTCAGCCCGAGCGGCACCGCCTTGAAGCCCTTCACCTTGGCGGCGGCGGCGAGCGTCGCGTAATCCTTGCCGGCGCTGGCGAAGACGCGCTCGGCGCCGGCCTTCTGCATCCAGCCGACCACCTGGCTCTGGTCCATGTGGTCGCCCTTCTCGTCGAGTTCGAGCTGCGGCCCGGTCCAGGACGACTGGACGACCGCCCAGGGATAGGCGGCGGGTTCGGTGTCATGGACGATGATCGCGGCGGCGGCGCCGTGCTTGGCCGCGTTCTCGAACTTGTATGGCCAGCGCCCGTACCAGGTCATCGCGCGGCCCTCGAACGGGCCTTCGCGGCTCATCGTCTGCCAGTCGGGGTCGTTGATCAGGATGATCACCGTCTTCCCCTTCACGTCGATGCCGGCGTAATCGTCCCACCCCTTTTCCGGTGCGGTGACGCCATAGCCGACGAACACCACGTCGCTGTTGGCGACCACGGATTTCGGCGCGACGCGGTAGGTGCCGGCGACCATGTCGGTGCGATAGGCGAGGCTGACGGGGGTCTTGCCGCCGGTGAAGGCATAGGGCGCGACGTTGCTCGCGGTGATCTCCACCATCGGCACGTCCTGCGTCCAGCTACCGTTGTTGCCGGGCTTCAGCCCTGCCGCCTGGAAGCGCTTGACGATATAGGCGACCGTCTTGTCCTCAGCGGGCGTGGTCGGCGCGCGGCCCTCATAGGCGTCGGACGACAGCTCCTGCGTGACCGACTTCAGCGTGTCGACCGAGATCGCGGGCATGGTCTGCGCAAGAGCGGGCGCGGCGAGGGCGGGCAAGGCAAGACCAAGCAGGAGGAGTGGGGCAAGGCGCATGATCGTCTCCGACTGGGAATGCGCCTGTTTGGCAGCGGCCAAAGGGCGTTGCAAGCGGCCCTCTTGCACGGCGCCCGACCACCGCTAGGCTGGCGAAAACAGGGGGAAATGATGACAAACAGAGGAAGCTGCACGCGGCTGGGCGTGGCGGTCGCGGTGATGATGGCAGGGGTATCGCCGGTGATCGCCGCAAACCCGACGGCCATCGCATTCGGCGCGCGCGAGAACATCCGCCAGATCAGCCTGTCGCCGGACGGCACGCATGTCGCGATGATCCTGACCCGGGGCGACCGCGGCGCGACACTGACGATCGCCGATCTGACCGTCGAGGGCCCGCCGAAGGGGATTCTAGAATCCACGGGCGAGGCCCACCTGACCGGATGCCACTGGTCGACCAACACCCGATTGGTCTGCAACATGTACATGACCGCCAGCGACGGCATCGACCGGTTGGGATACACGCGCGCGATCGCGATCGACAGCAACGGCCAGCGGATGAAACTGCTCAGCGCGCGTACCAATAGCCGCTCGCTGGGGGTCATGCAGAATGGCGGCAACGTGATCGACTGGACCGCGGACGGCGTCGAAGGGTCCGCGCTGATGACCCGCGCGTTCGTGCCGGAAAGTTCGACCGGAACGCTTTTGGCCAGTACGGCCGACGGCCTGGGCGTGGAGCGGATCGACACGGCCTCGTTACGCCGCAGCACCGTCGAATCCGCGCGCGCCGATGCGGTGGAATATATCAGCGACGGCCGCGGGGTAGTCCGCATCATGGGCGTGCGACCCAAGGCGAGTGGAGCGCGCTATGACTCCGATCATATCGACTATTTCTATCGCAAGCCCGAAAGCCGGAACTGGCTGCCGATGGGCAAGCTAGTGTTCGCCGGTGGCAGCGCGCGCGGGTTCAATCCCTATGCGGTCGATCCGACACTGAACGTCGCGTACGGGTTCGACGACAAGGACGGTCGCCAGGCGCTCTACAAACTGTCGCTGGACGGCACGATGAAGCGCGAACTGGTGCTCGACCACCCCGATGTCGATGTCGACGGCCTTCTTCAGATCGGCCGTCAGGCGCGCGTCGTCGGTGCCTCCTATGCGACGGAGCGGCGCGAGACGCGGTTCTTCGACCCCGAACTGAGCAAACTGGGCGAATCGCTGCGCAAGGCTTTGCCGGGGCAGCCGCTCATCTCGTTCGTCGATGCGAGCGCCGACGAGACAAAACTGCTGCTGTTCGCCGGCAGCGACAAGGATCCGGGCCGCTATTACGTGCTGGACAAGGCGACGCGGCACATGGCCGAGGTGCTGCCGGCGCGACCGCAGCTGGCCACGACAACGCTCGCGGCAGTCAAGCCGATCAGCTTTCGCGCCGCGGACGGCAGCATGATCCCGGGCTATCTGACGTTGCCGGCGGGGAGCGATGGCAAGGGCCTGCCCGCCATCGTCATGCCGCATGGCGGGCCGGGGGCGCGCGACGAATGGGGGTTCGACTGGCTGTCGCAATATTTCGCGGCGCGCGGTTTCGCCGTGCTGCAGCCGAATTTCCGCGGGTCGACCGGCTATGGCGCGGCGTGGTTCCAGAAGAACGGGTTCCAGTCGTGGCGCACCGCGATCGGCGACGTCAACGATGCGGGGCGTTGGCTGGTGTCGCAGGGGATCGCAGCGCCCGCGCATCTGGCGATCGTCGGCTGGTCCTATGGCGGCTATGCGGCGCTGCAGTCCGCGGTGCTCGACCCGGACCTGTTCAAGGCGATCGTCGCCGTCGCACCGGTCACCGACCTGGATATGCTGCGGTCGGAATCGGAGAATTTCGTCAACTACGCGATGGTCGACGCGTTCATCGGCCGCGGCCCGCACGTCCGCGAGGGGTCGCCGGCGCGCAACGCCGAGCGGATCAAGGCGCCGGTGCTGCTGTTCCACGCGGACCGGGACAGCAATGTCGGGATCGGCGAATCGCGGCTGATGGCGTCGAAGTTGAAGTCCGCAGGTCGGCAGGCCGAGCTGGTCGAGTTCAAGGGGCTGGATCACCAGATCGAAGACGATGCCGCGCGGGCGGCGATGCTCGACAAGGCTGATACGTTTTTGCGGGCGTCGCTGGGGCTGTAGGCGCAAAAAAAGGGCGGCCCTGTGAGGGACCGCCCTTTGTCTCGAACCGCGCCGCGGCGAAGCCGCGTCGTCGGACGGTGCTGCGCACCGCCGGCCGGTCTCGTTATACTCGACTTAGCGCGAGTAGAATTCGACGACGAGGTTCGGTTCCATCTTCACCGGGTAAGGCACTTCGTCGAGCGTCGGGACGCGAGTGAACGTGATCTTGGCGGCGCCGTCGGGGGCGACGTAGTCAGGGATCTCGCGCTCGGCCAGGCTCTGTGCTTCCATCACCAGCGCCATTTCCTGCGCCTTCGAACCCAGCGTGATCTCGTCGCCGACGAAGCAGCGACGCGATGCGACGTTGCACTTCACGCCGTTGACGCGGATGTGGCCGTGCGAAACGATCTGGCGGGCCGCGAAGATCGTCGGTGCGAACTTGGCGCGGTAGACGATCATGTCGAGGCGCTGCTCGAGCAGGCCGATCAGGTTCTGGCTGGTATCGCCCTTCAGACGAGCCGCCTCATGGTAGCATGCGCGGAACTGCTTCTCCGTCACGTCGCCATAATAGCCCTTGAGCTTCTGCTTGGCGCGCAGCTGGATACCGAAGTCGCTGACCTTGCCCTTGCGGCGCTGGCCGTGCTGGCCGGGGCCGTATTCACGCTTGTTGACCGGCGACTTGGGACGACCCCAGATGTTCTCGCCCATACGGCGATCGAGCTTGTACTTTGCGCTTTGACGCTTCGACATAGTGTAACCTTTGCAATGCTAACGACGTAGTCTGCCTTCCTGATCCGAAAACCGGTTCCCGCTTTTCGGGGAAGGCAGGGTTTGTCCCGGTATCGCTCTGCTGGGATCCTAGGATCGGCAGGGCCATCGCTTCACCGGGATGCGAGGCCAATTGCGAAGGCGGGCGCCTAGACGGACGTGGCATGCGAGTCAAGTTAGCGGCGAACTCGCCCGCCGGTCTGGACAGCCGCGCGGCTGCTCGCCAAGAGGCGCGGATGACCCTGCCCGGCCCCGATTGTACCACCATGACCGACGTCCGCGCCGGCGTCGACGCGCTCGACCGCGAGATCGTCGCGCTGCTCGCGAAGCGCTTCGCCTATATGGACGCCGCGGCGCGCATCAAGCCGGCGCGCGGCGCGGTGCGCGACGAAGATCGCAAGGCGGAAGTTATCGCCAATGCGCGGGCCGAGGCGGTGAAGCTCGGCGTGCCCGAGGGGGTGATCGGCGATCTGTGGGAAACGCTGGTCGAGGCGTCGATCGCGTATGAACTGGCGGCGTTCGACCGACGCTGACTCCCGACTACTGAACCCGCGGTTTCTTGCCGCCGAGCGCGGACAGGACGCCGCGCACAGTGCGGACCTCGCCCGACGACCAGCCCGGCTTTGTCAGCAGCGTGCGGAGCGTGCGGCGCACCGCGGGCGCACGATCGGGTGGGAAGAAGAAGCCGGCCGCGACCAGCAGTGCATCGAGCTGCCCGATCATGCCGTCGAGTTCGTCCTGCGGCGCGGGCAGCGGCATGTCGACTTCGGGCGGCTGCGCGAGCTCGACCCCCTTCGACCATTCATAGGCGACCAAGATCACCGCTTGGGCGAGGTTGAGGCTGCCGAATTCGGGGTTGATCGGCACAGTGATGATCGACCGCGCGACCGCGACGTCGTCGGTCTCCAGCCCCGAGCGTTCCGGGCCGAACAGGATCGCCGAACGGCCGGGACCGGCGTGGATCGCCTGGCCGGCGACTTCGGGCGTGACGACGGGCTTGGTCACGCCGCGTTTCCGGACCGTGGTGGCGTAGACGTGCTCGCAGTCGGCGACCGCATCGGCGACGCTGTCATAGACCTGCGCGTTCTGCAGGACGATGTCCGCACCGCTGGCGGCTGGGCCAGCGGAGGGGTTGGGCCAGCCGTCGCGCGGGGTGACTAGGCGCATCTCGGTGAGCCCGAAGTTGAGCATGGCGCGCGCGGCCTTGCCGATGTTCTCGCCGAGCTGGGGGCGGACCAGGACGATGATGGGGGGTGGGGTTTTGTCCGTTGCGGCCCCGGCCACGGCCGCAGACACGTCGGCCCGCTCGCCCCCATCCCGTTCGTCCCGAGTAGAGGTCGAGCTTGTCGAGACCTCGTATCGAGGGACAGGTTCCGAGCGCTCCGGCTTGCGTGCTGCCGCCGACACCGCCGCCCAATCGTCGCGGAACAGTGCTTCCTTCTTCTTGCGCGACCAGTCCTTCACCTGGAACTCCGCTGCCAGCGCTTCCTGGCGGGAGGGAAATTCCTGGCACCACATCAGCGTCACCGGTCGCCGCGTCTGCGTGTACCCCGCAATCTCGCCGAGATTATGCTGGCCGATCCTGCGCTCAAGGTCGTCCGTGTGTCCGGTATAATAACTGTCGTCGGCGCAGCGCACCACATAGGCCCAGAATGTCATGGGCGGGGCTTATCCCTCGATACGTCGTCTCGACAAGCTCGACGTCTACTCGGGACGAACGGGAGGGGGGAGAGGTCGGGTCAGGGGATGGGCGACCGGACGTATCATGAGGGGCGGACTCACCCCCCAAACCGTTCGTCCCGAGTAGCGATCGAGCGAAGTCGAGAGCGCGTATCGAAGGACAGGCCCGGATCACTCCGCCCGCCCGACCTCCTCGACACTCCCGGCAAACGCCTCGAAATCCTTCGCTTCGCCGAAGTCGCGATAGACGCTGGCGAAGCGGATGTACGCGACCGAGTCGAGCGCCTTCAGTCCGTCCATCACCATCTCGCCGATGCGCTTCGAGGTGACCTCGTTCTCGCCCAGCGTTTCCAGTTGGCGCTGGATGCCGCTGACGAGTTTCTCGATCCGGACCGGCTCGATCGCGCGTTTGCGCGTTGCGATCGACAGCGAGCGCAGCAGCTTCTCGCGGTCGAACGGTTCTTTACGTACCCCCCCTTCTGAACCGGCACTCTTCAGCACGAACAGGTCGCGCAACTGTATCCGCTCGAACGTCGTGAAACGCGCGGCGCAGCCTTCGCACTGGCGCCGGCGCCGGATCGCCGCCCCGTCTTCGGTGGGGCGGCTATCCTTTACCTGGCTGTCTTCATGTCCGCAGAAGGGGCAGCGCATTCAGACCTTCTTCTTGCCCTTGTAATAGGCGTAGCCCGCGCCGGCGATCGCACCGAAGATCGGGCCGACGATCGGAACGGGAATCGCGACGACCGCGCCGAGTGCGCTCCACTTGGCCATGCTCTTGCCGAGGCCGGGGGTGCTTTTCACGTCGTTCTGGATTTCATCGAACTTCGACATGGCAGTCATCCTTCGTAGATGGGGAAGCGCGCGCAGAGTGCACGAACACGCGTACGAACGTCCGCCTCGACCGCAGGGTCCCCATGCTCGCCCTTTTCGCGCAGGCCGTCCAGCACGTCGGCGACCATGTTGCCGATCTCGCGGAACTCGGCGGGGCCGAAGCCGCGGGTCGTGCCGGCGGGCGATCCGACGCGGATGCCGCTGGTCTTGACCGGCGGCAGCGGATCGTTGGGGATGCCGTTCTTGTTGCAGGTGATGCCCGCACGCTCCAGCGCCTCGTCCGCGTCGCGGCCGGTGATGCCGAGCGGGGTGAGATCGATCAGCGCGAGATGCGTGTCGGTGCCGCCCGAGACGACGTCCGAGCCACGCTCCTTGAGCGTCGCGGCCAGCACCTTGGCGTTCTCGACGACCGCGGCGATGTAGCTCTTGAAATCGGGCTGCAGTGCCTCGCCGAACGCGACCGCCTTCGCGGCGATCACGTGCATCAGCGGCCCACCCTGAAGCCCCGGGAACACCGCCGAGTTGATCTTCTTCGCGATCGCCTCGTCGTTCGTCATGATCATGCCACCGCGCGGGCCGCGCAGCGTCTTGTGCGTGGTGGTGGTTACGACGTGCGCGTGGCCGAACGGGGTCGGGTGCAGGCCGGCTGCGACGATCCCGGCGAAATGCGCCATGTCGACCATGAAATACGCACCGACCTTGTCCGCGATCGCACGGAACTTGGCGAAATCAATGACGCGGGGGTAGGCCGAGCCGCCGGCGATGATGAGTTTCGGCTGGTGCTCGACCGCCAGTGCCTCGACCTGATCATAGTCGATCAGGTGGGTGACCGGATCGACGCCGTACTGGATGGCATTGAACCACTTGCCCGACATTGCCGCGCGCGCGCCGTGCGTCAGATGGCCGCCCGCATCGAGGCTCATGCCGAGGATCGTGTCGCCCGGCTTGACGAGTGCCAGCATCACCGCGCCGTTCGCCTGCGCGCCCGAATGCGGCTGGACGTTGACGAACCCGCAGCCGAAGATCTGCTTGGCGCGCTCGATCGCCAGCGTCTCGACCTCGTCGGACGGCGCGCAGCCCTGGTAATAGCGCTTGCCGGGATAGCCCTCGGCATATTTGTTGGTGAAGACCGAGCCCTGTGCGGCGAGCACTGCCTTCGACACGATGTTCTCCGACGCGATCAGCTCGATCTGCGTCTGCTCGCGCTCGAGTTCGTGGGCGATGCCCGCGAACACGGCGGGGTCGGCCTCGGCCAGGCCGCGGGTGAAGAAGCCGTCAGGCTGGACGTCGTGGAGTTCGCGGGGCTGAGTGCTCATGCGGGGACCTTTAGCTTGTCGACACGGAGTTGATGACGGCCGCCAGCGAAATCGGCGGACAGGAAGGCTTCGACGCACGCCTTGGCCATTTCCTCGCCGATCAGGCGGGCGCCCATCGCGATGGCGTTGGCGTCGTTGTGGATGCGCGCAAGGCTCGCCGACAGCGGTTCGGACACGAGCGCGCAGCGGCAGGCGGGATTGCGATTGGCAGCGATCGAGATGCCGATCCCCGATCCGCACAGCGCGATGCCGCGGTCCGCACTGCCATCGGCGATCGCCGACGCGAGCTTGTACCCGTAATCGGGATAGTCAACGCTGGCGGCACCCTCGGGGCCGAGATCGAGCACGTCGTGGCCAGCCTCGCGCAACCATGCCGCAAGCGTCGCCTTCAGCGAAACGGCGGCGTGATCGGACGCGATGGCGATGCGCATCGGGCAGGTTCCTGTGGCGGTCGGCGGGTCTGCGCGGGCTTTACCGGCACCGGCCTGCGATTGCCACACTTGATCGCCGGAACGCAGCGGGGCTACGATCCGTTGTGTGTGAACTTAGGGTCGAGGGGCAGCCATGAAGATCGTCATTCCGCTTGTCTTCGCGCTCGCCGCCTGCTCAGGCCCCGCCCCCGAAACGCGTAGCGACGGCAACATGACCTCGGCCGGGGCGATCGACAACAGCGTGCTGCCGGACACCAAAGTCGTCGATGCCGGCAACGCTGCCCGTGATTACACCGGTCGGTGGCTGGGGGTCGAGGGCATGTACCTCGACGTGACCGGCGCCGGCGCGCCCGGCCGATACCGGCTGACGATGCAATGGGACCTCGACAACAAGGGCGAATTCGAGGGGACCGCGCGGGGCGACACCATCGTCTTCGAACGCCGCGGCGTGCGCGAGACGCTGCGGCCGACCAATGGCGATGCGACAGGCCTCAAATATCTTGCCGGCAAGACCGATTGCCTGACGGTAAAACCCGGCGAAGGCTATTGCCGCGACGCTGCAAGCCGTTAGGTTCGTGTCCGTGCGATCGTCCCGTTCCGATGCCGATACGGCCCGTGCCCGTCTATCCGAAGTGCTGTTGCGCACGGGTACCGAGGACCGCGCCGCGTTCGGCGAACTCTATACCCTGACCAATGCGAAGCTTTTCGGCATCACCCTGCGTATCTGTGGTGAGCGACAAGCCGCGGAGGATGTGTTGCACGACGTCTACCTAACGATCTGGAAACGAGCGAGCGGCTGGGAGCCGGGGCGCGCGAGTCCGATCACGTGGTTGGCGACGATCGCACGCAACCGGGCGATCGACTGGCGCCGCGCGCAGGGCGTGCGCCGGACCAGCCCGATCGACGAGGCGCCCGACATCGCCGATCCAGGCGAAGGCGCCGAACGCGGGATGCTGGCGAACGAGGATACGCAGCGCCTGCTCGATTGCATGGATGGGCTCGACCTGCAGCAGCGCGATGCGATCCGGACCGCGTTCTTCGATGGCGTGACCTATGCCGAACTGGCGATCGCACGTGCGGTGCCGCTGGGGACGATGAAGAGCTGGGTCCGCCGTGGACTCGCGCGACTGAAGGATTGCCTGCGTGGCTGACCCCGATGTCGATCTGACCGCCGCCGAACTGGCGCTGGGCCTGCTGGAAGGCGAAGAGCGCGCTGCGGCGTTGCGGCGCGTGCTGGCGGAACCGGGCTTCGCAGCAGAGGTCGAATGGTGGCGCGACCGGTTCGCGGCGCTGTTCGATCTGTGGCCCGAGGTCGAGCCGGGACCGCATGTCGCCGCCCGCATCGCTGCGACGCTGGACGCTGCCGCCCTGCCCACGAGCACGACGGTGCGGCGTTTCCCGTGGCCGGTGTTGGCGATCGTCAGCAGTGCGATCGCGGCCTGCCTGTTGCTGTTCGTCATTGTCGATCCGCGGCCGAGCGTGCCGGTGTCGCAGCCGGTACCGGCCGCGCATCCGACCTCGCTGCTGGTGGCGACGCTGGATGCCGGCGAAGCGGGTCCGGTGGCGGCGGCGTTCGATTCGGCGGCGGGTTCGCTGCGGGTCGCGGCGGCGCCGTCGGTCGACGCAGGTCGCGTCGCGCAGTTGTGGGCGATCGGCGGCGACGGCGTGCCGCACTCGCTGGCGCTGCTTGCGGGCCAGCCGAACACGATCAAGCTGACGGCGGCGGATCGCGCGCGGATCGTGCCTGGCGCGGTACTGGCGATCTCGGTCGAGCCGACCGGCGGGTCGCCGACAGGCCTGCCGACCGGACCGGTCATCGCCAAGGGCGTGCTCTCGCGGGTTTGATAGCGGCGGGCACGCCCCGCGCTAACCGCGGTCTCGCGCCGGGTCGCGTTGCGGTCTAGTTGACCGCAGCGCGCAGCGTGGCGCGGACGCCGGTGTGGCCGGGATCGTATTCGACGATCGACTGCAGGCTCTGCGCCATCGCGCGGATAAGCTTGGTGCCGAGGCCGGTGCCGCGCGGGGTCGTATCCGCGGGCATGCCGCAGCCATCGTCCTCGACCGCGAGCAGGAACGCATCGCCGTCCGTCAGCCGCAGCGCGACGCGAACCTCGCCGGCACCACCGGGATAGGCGTATTTGCAGGCGTTGGTGACGAGTTCGGTGACGATGATGCCAAGCGAAACCGCGCGGTCGGTGGGTAGGCGGATCGGCTCGGCGGCGACGCGGAGCGCGCGCGGAAACGCATCGGTCGACCAGGTTTCCGCGAGTTCGTCGACCAGCGCGCCCAGATATTCCTGCATGTCGACGCTTTCGACGTCGTTGGTCGTGTAGAGGCGGCGATGGACCTGAGCGATCGCCTGGATACGGCGCTGCGTGTCCTCCAGCGCCTCGCGCGCGACACGGTCGGTGAGCGCGGTCGCCTGTAGCCGGACCATCGCCGAAACCAGCTGCAGCGAATTGGCGACGCGGTGATTGACCTCGCCGAGCAGCGCCTCGAGCCGTGCGTTGCTGGCGCGCAGGTCGCTTTCGGCCTTGGCCTTGGCGTGTTCGAGCTGCGCCCGCGCGCGCACCTGTTCGAACGCGGCGGCGAGCAGGTCGAAAAAGTCCTCGCCGACCGTCTTGACGACGTAATCGGCGGCGCCGGCCTTCAGCGCGGCGATGGCGATGCGACCTTCCTCCGAGCCCGTCACATAGACGATCGGCGGCGGATTGCCGAGCTTGGCCAGTTCGGCAAGCGTCTCCAGCCCGTCCATACCCGGCATGTAGTGATCGACGGCGATCAGATCGAACCGGTCGCGCGCCGCCCAGGCGACACCCTCCGCCCCCGCCTCGGCCAGCGTCACGCTGTAGCCGCGGCGTTCGAGCGCACGCTTCGCCAGCCGCCGGATGCCGGCGTCGTCGTCGATGTAGAGAACGCGCGCGCCGGTCATCAGCCTTCGATTTCAGGAACCTGGATCACCGACAGGAACAGGCCCAGCTGGCGGATCGCCGTCGCGAAGCTCTCATAGTTCACCGGCTTGGTGATGTAGACGTTGCAGCCGAGATCGTAGCAGCGCTGGATCTCGACCTTGTCGTCGGTGGTGGTCAGCACGACGACCGGCGTACGCTTCAGCGGGCTGCCCTCGGCCTTGATCCTGACGAGGATGTCGGTCCCGCTCATGTCGGGCAGGTTGAGGTCGAGCAGGATCAGCGCGGGGCCGTTGAGCGCGGGGCCTTCGGGTGCGTTGAACAGGAAGTCGAGCGCGGTGGTGCCGTCGGTGAAGTGACGGATGCCGTTCGAGATGCCGGCACGGCGGATGTTCTTTTCGATCAGCCGGGCATGGCCCTCGTCGTCCTCGATCATGACGATGCCGACGGTCTGGTGTTCGGTCATGCTTTCGGATCCTGCGTGTTCAATATCTTGGGTAGGTTGAGGCGGAAGGTCGCACCCTTGCCGAGTTCCGACGCCAGGTCGATGGTGCCGCCAAGACGATAGGCGAGTGCGCGGACATGCGCGAGCCCGATCCCTTCGCCCGGCTGGTCCTGCGCGCCCGAGCGGCGGAACAGGTCGAATACGCGCGAATGATCGCGCGGATCGATGCCGCGGCCATTGTCCGCGACCGCCAGATGCACGCGACCGCGCGCTTCATGACCGGAGACGGTGATGACGCCGGAGCGACCTGGCTGGAGATATTTGGTCGCGTTCTCGATCAGGTTCGACAGGATCTGCTCGATCGCGACACGATCGCTGACGATGCCGGGAATACTGCCCTCGACGCTGACGGTGGCACCCCGATCGTCGATGATGTGTTGCATCGACGCGCGGATGGTGCCGACGAGCTCGGCGATGTCGAGCCGTTCCGGCGTGATGACGCGGCGCCCTTCGCGCGACAGCTTCAGGATCGCGTTGATCAGCCGGTCCATCTTCTGCGTCGAGGTGCGGATGAAGCTGACCGCCTCGGGCAGGTCCTCGCGCACCGCGAGCCGGGCGTCTTCCGAGACGATCTCGGGTGCGGTGGCTTCGGCGCGTTCGAGCAGGTCCTCGAGTGGGGCGATCGTCGCTGCCAGCTCGGCGGTGAAGCCCATCACGTTGACGAGCGGCGAGCGCAGGTCGTGGCTGACGATATAGGCGAAGCGCTGGATCTCGTCGTTCGCCAGGCTGAGGTCGGCGGTGCGTTCGACGACCTGCGCCTCCAGCGTCTCGTTGAGCGTGTTGAGGCTGTCGCGCGAGCGGGTCAGGTCGCGGGTGTAGCGCATCACCGTGGTCAGCGACAGGATCGCCACCACCAGCAGGATCAGGCCGGCCAGCGCCAGCACGAGATAGAAGGCGCGTACGCTGCGTGTCTGTTCGGCGTCGCGAATCTTGAGCAGGCGGCGTTCCTCATCCGCCATCCGCGTCGCGACAGCGCGGATCTTCATCATCCGCTGCGCGGCGGTTTCGGTGAAGAACCGTGCGATCGCTTCGCGACCGCGGCCCTGCTGGACGAGTCCGATCGTCAGATCGCGCTGGCGCTGCAAATTGCCGACCAGCGCGACGAGCATGGCGTAGTTCGCGCGTTGCCGCGGATTGTCCGCGGTCAGCCGCGAGACCTTGGCGAGAATTTCGGGCTGCCGCGCGCGGTTGGCGCGATAGGTTTCGAGATAGGCGGGTGCGCGCGTGATCAGGTAGCCGCGGCGGGGCGTCTCGCCCTGTTCGATCGCGATGCTGGCGTTGGCGATCGCCAGTTCCACCTCATAGGTGTGGTTGACCCAGCGGGTATGCTCCTGATTGCGCCCGGTCAGCCAGGCGGCGGCGACACCCGTCGCGACGAGGCTGGCGAATCCCAATATCATGCACGCCATCAGCACGCGGCCGATCGGGCGGTTGTCCATGACCAGTTTGGTGCGCGTCCCCGGCATGGGACGCTTGCTAGCGGTATGAGAGGGTTAGCGCCAGTGGCGGCATTATGGCCAACCTCGCGCCATTCCGGCCATACCTCTCGTCATCCCAGCGAAGGCTCGGATCTTTCCGGGGCGGGCGCTGCGCTCACCAACAGGGAGACCCCAGCCTTCGCTGGCGTGACGGGAGAGAAAGAGGCAACGAGTGAAGTGGCAGCCTAAAGCAACAGATCCTGTGCGCTCGCGCGGCCGACCGAGCCGCCGCCGGTGCGGCGGTCCATCTCGGCGTTGGCGGTAAAGCGGATGTCGGGATCGCGGTCGGTGAGGAAACCCATCAGCGAGTCGTGGTCGATCTCGCGCCAGTCCTTGCCGCGGTCGGGTCCGTAGCGGACGCGGGGGATCAGGCCGGGGTTGGTCGACCATTCGATCAGCTGCGCGACGCTCGCCTCGTTCAGCTGATCGCGCAGGTGGAAGGCGGTGACATAGGCGTCGGGGAACGCGCGGTGGGCGGGCAGCCCGCGTTCATGGTCGATGCCGTGGGGGCGGCGCCAATAGCGCAGCACCTGGTTCGAGAAGCTCGGCGAATCGGGCCACAGCCGCAGCGCGCATTTCCAGGTGCAGATCCAGTCCGCGCCCTTCGTCAGCGTCGCGGTGCAGAACTGCTGCTCGAAATCGGCGCGGTGTGCGGCGAGCGCGATCCGGCGCGGCCATGGATCGAGCACGCGGCGGGCGACGTCGTGCCAGAACGGCGCGTCGGCGACCTGTTCGTCGAGGATGTGGTGGATCGCCTGCGTCACCGGCGGGATCGGCCGGCCCGGGTTGACGAGGATGCTGCCGCCCTCGCCGTACAGTTCCCAACGGCCGTCCTCGCCGAGCGCGACGTCCTGCCAGCCGATTTCGCACACGCCGTGCGCAGGGGGAGCGGCGCCGGTCGTCTCGAGGTCGACGACGCGGATGATCTGGGGCTGGGGTTTCGGTGGCATCGCAGGGTTAGGTGGGCGTTTGTAGAGGGAATTGCCAGCCCACTTCTCCCCTCCCTGGAACGGAGGGGGCGGGGGTGGGAGTGGGGGTGGGTCGGCTTGGGGCGGGCGGAGCGTTCCCACGATAGCGACCCACCCCCTACCCCTCCCTTCCAGGGAGGGGAGCTTCGTCAGCCCAGATACCCGTCCTCGTGATCGACATCCAACTCCCGCACGCCGCGGCGTTGGCGGGCGCGGTCGACGAGTTTGCGGAGGCCTTCGCGGCGGTCGCGAGCCATCGGCACGTCGCGCAAGACGAACTCACCGCCGGCGGTGGTGCGGTCGCTGGAGGTCAGCACGATCGTGCCGATGTCGACCATCTGGTTGAGCAGCGAATAGCCGAGCCGGACGTCCTTGATGCGGTAGAGTTCGATCTCGTCGATCGTCTTGAACAGGATGCCGCGCTTGACGATCAGGCGCTGGTCGGTGACTTCGTAGGTCGCGGCGCGGTTCTTGAGCCAGCGAACGCCGATCAGCACGAAGCCGATGCCGGCCAGGCAGGTCAGCAGCGTGCCCCAGCCGGCGAAACTGCCGAGCAGCCAGCGTCCCGTGCTGGATCTGAACTCGTCGACCGAACGCTCCACGCAACCTCCTGATAAAGCGGGCACGGTACGCCCCCGCCCTTCGCTGTCAATCGGCGCGCACGACGCCGCTTTGCGCGAGTTGCGCATCGACCTGCGCAAGCAACGCTTCGAGCGTATCACCGTTGCGCGCCTCGGCGCGGGCGGTCAGCATCGCCTGCGTGTTGGACGCGCGCAGCAGCCACCAGCCGTCGGGCGTCGTCACGCGTGCGCCGTCGGTGCGATCGACGGTCACGCCCTCGGCATCGAGCCGCGCGAGGACTTCGTCGACCACCGCAAATTTGCGGGCCTCGTCGACCGGGAAGCGCAGGTCGGGCGTGCTGACGAAGCAGGGCATCGCGTCGAGCAGGTCGGTCAGCGTGCCGCCCGACACATACACCGCATGGATCAGCCGGATCGCCGCGTAATGCGCGTCGTCGAACCCGTAATAGGCGCCCGCGAAGAAGATGTGCCCGCTGAGTTCGCCGCCCAGCGGCGCGCCGGTCTCGACCATCCGTCGCTTCATCAGGCTGTGGCCGGTCGCGGCCATGCTGAGCGTGCCGCCGAGCTGCGCGACGCGGTCGAACAGCCCCTGGCTCGACTTGACGTCGGCGACGATCGTCGCGCCCGGCGTCTCGGTGAGCTGGGGCTGGACCAGAATGGACAGGATCTGGTCGCCCCACAGCACCCGCCCGCGCGCGTCCACGGCGCCGATCCGGTCGCCGTCGCCGTCGAAGGCTACACCGAAATCGAGGTTCTTCTCGATGACGAGGCGCTTCAGGTCGGCGAGATTGGCCTCGACGCTGGGATCGGGATGATGATGCGGGAAATTGCCGTCGATTTCGGTGAAGAGCAGATGATGCTCACCCGGCAGGCGCTGGGCGAGTTGCTCGACGACCGCGCCCGACGCGCCGTTGCCCGCGTCCCAGCCGATCCGGTACGTCCCGGCAGCATAACCGAGCATCAGCCGGTCGACATAGGAATCCTGCACGTCGGCGGTGGTGACCGTCCCTGCCCCATCCTCCCAGTCGCCGTCCGCCGCCAGCCGGGCGAGATCCTGGATGTCGTCGCCCGAAAACGGCGCGTGCGCGTGTACCAGCTTGAAACCGTTATACTCGGCGGGATTATGGCTGCCGGTTACCTGGATGCCGCCATCGACTTCTAGCGTCGCCTCGGCGAAATAGAGCATCGGCGTAGGGCCGAGGCCGATGCGGACGACGTCGACGCCGCTGGCAACAAGGCCGGCGACGAGCGCGGCTTCGAGGTCGGGCGACGACAGCCGACCGTCATAGCCGACCGCGACGCGCGTACCACCGGCGCGGCGGACACGGGTGGCGAAGCCGCGGCCGATCGCGTGCGCGTCGGCGGGGGCGATGCCTGAGCCGACGATGCCGCGGATGTCGTATTCGCGCAGGACTTCGGGATCGAAATGATGGGTCATCGTGCGTGTCCGCTGGGGTCAGACCCGCTTCAGCAACAGGTCCCGCGCGGCGTTGACCCGGCGCGCGAGATCCGCCGAGCCGCCCCGGTCCGGGTGCACGCTCGCGACCAGACGGCGGTGCGCGGTGCGGATCGCGTCAGCGTCGGCCCCATGATCGAGCCCCAGGATCGCGCGCGCTTCGGCCTCGTCGGTGATCGGGCGCGCCTTTGGTCTGGGGCGCAGATAATACCAGGCCAGCCAGATGAAGAGCCCGGCGACGATCCACTTCACGCGGCTACGCCCGACTGCTCGGTCTCGGGCAATTGCAGCGCGGCCATCATCTCGCGCAGTTCCTGGCGTGCGGCGACATGCCCGAGGCTGATCGCGCCGAACTCCTTCGAATCGATCATCGTCAGCCCGGCAGGGAACATTTCGCGGTAGATAACGCGTTCGCCCAGTCCCGGAATGATACGGAAACCAACTCGCTTGGCGAGCTGCGCGAGCGCGTCCGACACGCGGCGCATGTTGCGCGCCTCGATATGCTGGAGGCGGTTGCGCAGCACGACCCAGTCGATCGTCGTGCCGTCGGCACGCGCGCGCTGTTTCCGCGCGTCCCAGATCAGCTCGGAATAGAAGCTCGGCCGAGTGACCTGATAGGTCTCGGGATCGACCTGCCCGATCAGGTCGAAATCGACGAAGCTGTCGTTCATCGGCGTGACCAGCGTGTTGGCGAGCGCCGCCGCCGTGCGGGCGAACGGGTCGTCGCGGCCGGGGGTGTCGACGACGAGGAAATCCGCCTTTTCCGACAGGCCGTGCCACATATCCTCGAACTGGTCCTCGCTCTGCTCCGAGAGCGTCGCGTGGATCGGCATCGGCAGCGCGGCGCCAGTGCGCTTCACCGTCTCGGCGCGGTTGTCGAGATAGCGGCCGACGGTGCGCTGGCGGTGGTCGAGATCGAGGCACGCGACGCGCGCGCCGCGCGCGGCCAGCGCGATCGCGACGTGGACTGCGGTGGTCGATTTACCGGTGCCGCCCTTTTCGTTGGCGAAGACGATCACGTGCGTCTGGGACGAATTCTGAGTCGCGGTCTGGTGGGGGCCCGTGGGCAAAACGCGATTCCTTATGCGACGAAGGTGGGTTGATAGTAGACTGCCCCCTTCATAGAAGCCGCGTCCGCCTTTATCGAGTAGGAGTTTGACGTGCAGATCGCCCGGGACCTTGAAGCATTGCGCGACAGCATCGCCGCGCTGCGCGACGGCGGCCAGCGCATCGCGCTCGTGCCGACGATGGGGGCATTGCACGCGGGCCATGTCGCGCTGATCGAGGCGGCGAAGCGGCCCGGGACCAAGGTGGTCGCATCGATCTTCGTCAACCCGATGCAGTTCGGCGCGAACGAGGATCTGTCGCGCTATCCGCGGCGCGAGATGGCGGACATCCGCATGCTGACCGAGGCGGGATGCGACCTGCTCTGGCTGCCGACGGTCGAGATCATGTATCCCGACGGCTTCGCGACCGACGTCCATGTCAGCGGCGTCAGCGAGGGCTTCGACGGCGCATCGCGGCCTGGGCATTTCGACGGCGTGGCCACCGTTGTGTCGAAGCTGTTCAACCAGGTCGGCCCACACGCGGCTTATTTCGGTGAGAAGGATTACCAGCAGCTGGCCGTGATCCGCCGGTTCGTCGCCGACCTGGACTTCGGGATCGAGATCGTCGGTGTGCCGACGCAGCGCGACGACGACGGCCTCGCGCTGTCGTCGCGCAACATCTATCTCGACGACGAGCAGCGGCGTCAGGCGGTCGCGCTGCCCCGCGCGCTGGGCGTCGCGGCACGGGCGATCGCGCGCGGCGAGGACGCCGACGCGGTGCTGGACGATGCGCGGACAATGCTGACGAGCGCGGGGTTCGTCATCGACTATGTCGCGCTGGCGGATGCCGACACGCTTGCCGAGAACCCCTCGCCAGATCGCCCGCGGCGGTTGCTAGCGGCGGCGCGGATGGGCGCGACCCGGCTGATCGACAACATCGCGATCGAGACAATCGGTTGAGCCGTTAACCCGTTAACCATTTTGTAGAACGAATCGGTGCAGGCTGTTCCCACGAACATTGGGGGCAGACCATGGCACGCAGCATCAAGACCGGTAATTTCGTCATCGAGAGCCGGCTCGCGGCCGCCGCACGAGGCGACGACCGGGCCTATTACGATTTGGGCATGGTCTATTCGACCGGCGCATCAGGCATCGTCGTCGATCTGATCGAGGCACATAAATGGTTTAACCTGGCCGCGGTCGCCGGCAACGTCGCCGCGCAGGAATGCCGCGCGGAGATCGCCGAGGACATGACTGCGCGGGAGATTTCGGTGGCGCAACGCGCCGCGCGCGACTGGCTGGGGATGACGCAGCGCAAGGCTGCGTAACCAAGCTTCCCGGTTGGAGAAGACCCCCAACCCACCTCCGTCATGCCGGATCTGTTCCGGCATCCACCCTTCCGCACACTCGATAGTCGAGAATTCGCGGAACGGTGACCCCGGACCAAGTCCGGGGTGACGAAGGAGAAGAGACAGCGTCGAACCTGACCTGCGACTAGCTCAGGCTTCCGCCTTCTTCTTCGCGGGCGCCTTCTTCGCCGCCGGCTTCTTGGCCGCGACTTTCTTCGCCGGCGCCTTCTCCGCAGCGTCAGCCTTGGCCGGCGCCTTCTTCACAGCCGCCTTCTTAGCAGGGGCCTTCTTCTTTTTCGGCGCCGGCGCAGCCGCAGCCCGCGCGTCGATCAAGGATGCCGCTTCCTCGAGCGTTAGCTGATCCTTCTCAATCGACTTCGGCAGCGTCGCGTTGGTCGTGCCATCGGTGACATAGGCGCCGTAGCGCCCTTCCATCAGCTTGATCTCCGCCTCGGTGCGCGGGTGATTGCCGAGGATTTTCAGCGGCGCCTGGGTGCCGCGCTGCTGGCGACCGCCGCCGGCCGCGGCTTCGGCGAGCTTGACCACCGCCGCGTTCATCCCCGTCTCGAACACGTCCGCGGTTGAGGTCAGCCGGGCATATTTGTTGGCGTGCTTCAGATACGGACCATAGCGGCCGATCGCGGCGGTGATTGGCTCGCCGGTCTCGGGATGCGTGCCGACGGTGCGCGGCAGGCTGAGCAGCTTCAGCGCCCATTCGAGATCGAGTTCGCCGATGTCCTTGGGGATCGACGCCATCTTCCGCGCATCGCCCTCGCCGATCTGGATGTACGGGCCGAACCGCCCCGACTTGCGCTCCACCGGCAGGTTGGTTTCCGGATCGACGCCCAGCGTCGACGGGCCGGCGTCCGCCTCGGCCTCGCCGCCGGGCTGCGCGAACCGGCGCGTGTATTTGCACTCGGGGTAGTTCGAGCATGCGATGAACGCGCCGAACTTGCCGCCGCGCAGCGCGAGCTGGCCCTCGCCGCAGTTCGGGCAGAGGCGAGGATCGCCGCCGTCAGCCTTGGCCGGGAACAGGTACGGCGCGAGGAAGGTGTCGAGTTCGGCGGTGATCGCGCTAGGCTGCTGCTCCATCACCTCGGACGTGCGCGGCTTGAAGTCGCGCCAGAACGCCTCGAGCACCGACTGCCACTGCGCACGGCCGCCGGAGACGTCATCGAGTTCCTCCTCGAGTTCGGCGGTGTAGTCGTAGCCGACATACTTCTCGAAAAAGCGTTCGAGGAACGCCGTTACCAGACGCCCGCTCTCCTCGGCGAAGAAGCGGTTCTTCTCGATCCGGACGTACGCGCGGTCCTTCAGCGTCTTGATGATCGAGGCGTAGGTGGACGGGCGGCCAATGCCGAGCTCCTCCATGCGCTTGACCAGCGAGGCTTCCGAGAAGCGCGGCGGCGGCTGGGTGAAGTGCTGCTCGGCGTCGACCTTCTTCTTGGCGGGCGCATCGCCTTCGCGCAGTCGCGGCAGGCGGCGGGCGTCCTCATCGGCGGAATCGTCCGACCCTTCCTCGTAGAGGGCGAGGTAGCCGGGGAAGAGCACGACCTGGCCGGTGGCACGCAGGATGTTGCGGCCGGTGCCGTCGGCCATCTCGACCGTGGTGCGCTCCATGCGGGCGGACGCCATTTGGCTGGCGAGCGCGCGCTTGAAGATCAGGTCGTAGAGACGCGCATGGTCGCCGCCGCCAGCGTTGTCCTTGCCGAAATCGGTCGGACGGATCGCCTCATGCGCTTCCTGCGCGTTCTTCGCCTTTGACTGATACTGCCGCGGCTTGTCGGGGACATAGCTCGCGTCGAAGCGGTTCGCGACCGCCAAGCGCGCGGCGCTGATGGCGCTGCCGTCCATCTGCACGCCATCGGTACGCATGTAGGTGATCGTGCCGTCCTCGTAGAGCCCCTGCGCGATCCGCATCGTGTGATCCGCCGAGAAACCGAGTTTGCGTGATGCTTCCTGCTGCAAGGTCGAGGTGGTGAACGGCGGCGGCGGGTTGCGCGTGGCAGGCTTGGTCTCGACCGACTGGACCGAGAAATTGCCATCGAGCACCGCCTGCTTGGCGCGCAGGGCATCGCCTTCGTTGCCGATCGAGAGGCGGTCGAGCTTGTTGCCCTCGAACTGCGTCAGCCGCGACGTGAAGGCGGTGCCGTCATGCTCCATCTCAGCGGTGACGGACCAGTATCCCTGCGGCTTGAAGACGTCGATCTCGCGCTCGCGCTGGACGATCAGGCGCAGCGAGACCGACTGGACGCGGCCGGCGGACTTGGCACCGGGCAGCTTGCGCCACAGTACAGGCGAAAGCGTGAAGCCGACCAGATAGTCGAGCGCGCGACGGGCGCGGTAGGCGTCGATAAGGTCGTCGTCGAGCTCGCGCGGCGCCTTCATCGCGGCGGTCACGGTCGCCTTGGTGATCGCGTTGAAGGTGACGCGCTCGACCTCCTTGGGCAGCGCTTTGCGCGCACGCAGCACCTCGCGGACATGCCAGCTGATAGCCTCGCCCTCGCGATCCGGATCGGTCGCGAGGATAAGGCGGTCGGCGGTCTTTGCCAGGTCGGTGATCGCCTTTAACTGCTTCGATTTGTCGGCGTAATTCTCCCACGTCATCGCGAACGCGTCGTCGGGATCGACCGAACCGTCCTTGGGCGGCAGGTCGCGGACATGCCCGTAGCTGGCCAGCACGCGGTAATCGCTGCCTAGATACTTCTCGATGGTTTTGGCCTTGGCCGGCGATTCGACGATGACAAGCTGCATGGGGAAACCGGGGTCCTTACGTGTACGCGTACGAGGGTGGGGACGAAGGGGCGGTGCCGTCAACCCGCGGTGGGTTCAGAGTGATGCCGAGAAAGTGCAGACGCCGACGTGCGTTTTCCAGGGGCGGCCATCTCTCGCTCGATCGTCGCAGCATCCGCGACCCGCGGCGCACGCCCGCCGCCGCAGGGCCAGCATCGGCAGCGCGGCGATCGCGGCATCGGCATCGCCGAAGCGCGTGATCAACTGGCAGTTAGGTGACGGGTCCGATGCCGGCCGTACGTAGGAGACGAAGCCGCGATACGGCTTCATCCACGCGCTTTGCCGATCCGGGGCTCGGTGCCGGCGAGCAGCCGCCCGACATTCTCGCCGTGCTTCCACAACACGATCAGCGCGAGCGCGAGCAGCAGCAGGACGATATCGAACCGGCCGAGCACGGCGGCAGCAACCGGTGCGCTGATCGCCGCGACGATGCCGGCGACCGACGAGATGCGCAGGGTAGCCAGCAATCCGAGCCAGACAACCGCATAGACCAACCCCAGGGGCCAGTAGAGCGCGAGGACGATGCCCATCAGCGTCGCGACACCCTTGCCGCCGCGGAAACCGAGCCAGACCGGGTAGCAATGGCCAATGAACGCACCCGCTGCGGCGAGTGGCGCATCGCCCGGGAACAGATGATCGATCGCCACGACCGCGACATACCCCTTAGCCATGTCGAGCAGCAGAGTCGCCGCGGCGAGCCCTTTGCGGCCGGTGCGCAGCACGTTGGTCGCGCCGATATTGCCCGAGCCGATCGTCCGGAGATCGCCCGCGCCGCCGATACGCGTCAGGATGACCCCGAACGGGATCGACCCCAGCAGATAGCCGAGCACGAGCGACAAGGTCGGCGCGATCCAGATGATTTCGGTCGTCAAAGATACCCCCTTGTAGCGGTTATATCCAGTTTGGAACGTAAGGCCAACAACCTGGATCGGGCAGGGCTGCTGTCGGGGGCGGCCGTGCGCTCCGCCGTCATTGGAAGTTTGACGCTGGGCCAGATCCACCGGGGATACCCCGGCGCTCGACCTTCGTCCGTCATCCCCGCGAAGGCGGGGATCCATATTGGCTAGCGTGGCGACTTGGTGCGCAAGGTTGGAGTTTATGGGTCCCCGCCTCCGCGGGAATGTCGACAGGATTAGAGCGAGCCCTGGAACGCACTGGTGCAATCGGGGCGTACACTGCGCTAAGGCTCTTGCGATGACTTCCGCGCCGATCCTGTTCTTCGATTCGGGTGTGGGCGGGCTGTCGATCGTCGCGCCGGCGCGGGCGCTGCTGCCGACGGCGCCGTTCGTCTACGCCGCCGATTCGGCTGGCTTTCCCTATGGCACCAAGTCCGAGGCGGAGATCGCCGCACGCGTGCCGGTGCTGCTGGGGCGGCTTGCCGAGCGCTACAAGCCGCGGCTGATCGTGATCGCCTGCAACACCGCCTCGACGATCGCGCTGCCAGTGGTGCGCGCCGCGCTCGACCTGCCGGTGGTCGGCACGGTGCCCGCGATCAAGCCCGCCGCCGCGCTGTCACGGACTCGGACGATCGGCGTGCTGGGGACGCAGGCGACCGTGCGACAAGCCTATGTCGACGATCTCGCGGCGAAATTCGCCGGCGACTGCGCGGTGCTACGTTACGGGTCTGCGGACCTGGTCGAGATGGCGGAAGCCGCACTGCACGGGCGAGCGGTCGCGCCCGAACGTTATGCCGCCGTGCTGGAAGGGCTGTTCGCGCAACCCGGCGGCGAGCGGATCGACGTCATCGTCAACGCCTGCACGCATTTCCCGCTGGTCGAACGCGAACTCGCCGCCGCTGCGCCCGGCGTGCAGTTCGTCGACGGCGGCCCGGGTATCGCGCGGCGAATCGCGCATCTGATGCAGGGAGAGCAATGGCCGGACCAGCTGACCCCCGGCACGGCGGTGTTCACGCGGCTCGGCGAGGACGAGCGCGCGCTGGCGCCTGCGCTGGCAGCGCGGGGGTTCACCGTTCTGGAGCAGCTTTAGGGCGGGAGGACAATCTGTCCGCTTGTATGATCCCCAAGCTGTGACAATGTGGCCATAGGACAGGACAAGCGATCACTGTAACCACGGGATTGCGCTGGAAATTCGGGAAAGCGACGCGTAGTGCCCCACGCCATGAACACGGACGGTACCAGTGGCCCCCCGGTCGATTATTCGCGCGTCTTCACGCAGGCGATCGATCGGTTGCATGCCGAAGGGCGCTACCGCGTCTTCATCGACATCCTCCGCAACAAGGGCGCGTTCCCCAACGCGCGCTGCTTCGCCGGGCATAACGGGCCGAAGCCGATCACCGTATGGTGCTCGAACGACTATCTCGCGATGGGCCAGCACCCGAAGGTGATCGCGGCTATGGAGGAGGCACTGCACGACGTTGGTGCGGGCTCCGGCGGCACGCGCAACATCGGTGGCAACACGCATTACCATGTCGACCTGGAGGGCGAACTCGCCGACCTGCACGGCAAAGAAGCGGCTTTGCTGTTCACCAGCGGCTACGTCTCGAACGAGGCGACGCTGGCGACGCTCGCCAAGGTGCTGCCGGGCTGCGTGATCTTCTCCGACGAGCTGAACCACGCGTCGATGATCGCGGGCATCCGCAATTCGGGCTGCGAGAAGCGCGTGTTCCGGCACAACGACTTGGCGCATCTCGAGGAACTGCTGGCAGCGGAAGATGCCGGCGTGCCGAAGCTGATCGCGTTCGAGAGCGTCTATTCGATGGAAGGCGACATCGCGCCGATCACCGCGATCTGCGACCTCGCCGACCGCTACAACGCGCTGACCTATTGCGACGAGGTCCACGCCGTTGGGATGTACGGCGCACGCGGCGGTGGCATCTCGGAGCGAGATGAGGTCGCGCACCGCATCACTATACTCGAGGGCACGCTCGGCAAGGCGTTCGGCGTGATGGGCGGCTATATCGCCGCGGACCGCACAATCGTCGATGTGATCCGCAGCTATGCGCCGGGGTTCATCTTCACGACCAGCCTGTCGCCGGTGCTGGTCGCCGGCGTGCTGGCGAGCGTGCGGCATTTGAAGGCGTCGAGCGTCGAGCGCGAAGGGCAACAGGCATCGGCAGCGATGCTGAAGACGATGCTGAGCGACGCCGGGCTGCCGGTGATGCTCGGCGACACGCATATCGTGCCGGTGATGGTCGGTGACCCGGTCAAGGCGAAGAAGATTTCCGACGTGCTGCTCGCCGAATACGGCGTGTACGTGCAGCCGATCAACTATCCGACGGTGCCGCGCGGCACCGAACGGCTGCGGTTCACCCCCGGCCCCGCGCATACCGAAGCGATGATGCGCGAACTGACCGATGCGCTGGTCGAGATCTGGGGCCGGCTGGAGCTCCGGAAAGCCGCCTGACGTCAGTTCGCGCGTTCGCCGAGCGGGGCGAAGCGCGCGACCTGGCGGCCGACCAGGCATAGCTGATCGAGCACGGCCGGGTCGTTCGCGCCCCCCTCCCCATCGAACTTGGTGATCTGCGTGTTGATCGCGGCGGCGAACGGCGTCGGCCAGCCGCGCAACGCATGGACGATCGACCGCAGCGCCGCGATCGTGCTGCCGGTCGCCTGCCAGCCATAGGCGGTGGCGATCAGCCCGACCGGCATGTCGGCGAGATACGGCCGACCTTCGTCGCGCGCCGTCTCCTCGAGCAGGTCGAGCGCGTTCTTGACGACGCCCGAGATGCTGCCGTGATAGCCAGGACTCGCGATGATCACCGCGGATGCCGCGCGGATCGCATCGACGAACGCGCGCTCATCGTCGGTACGGGTCGTCGCCTTGGGATCGTAAAGCGGCAGACGTGCCATGTCGGCGCCGCCGAACATGGTCGTGCGATACCCTTCGCGCTCGACCGCATCGAGCGCGATGCGCAGCGCACGTTCGGTCGACGACACGCCGCCGATGGTGCCGCCGATACCGACGACGAGAGGAAGAGAGGCCACGCGACGATCACCTTGCTTGCTGCGGGCTGGCCGCGGCGGTTGCTGCGCGTTTCTCTTCCCCGTTTCACACCGTGATGACAACTGCCCGGCCGTCTGATGCCGCGAAAGATTAGGAAGGCGAGGCCAAGTTGCGCTATCGCAGTCTTGAACCGACTGTTCTAGTGAAGTAATACAGCTGATGCCCGACCGCTGGACCCCGACACGCCCGGACACCTCACGCGAGCCCTATGCCAGCGAACGCGAGCGGCTGGGCAGCGAGCGTGAACGGTTGCGCCAAGCCTATGACGAGGACCGCGTCGAGCGGCTGCTGGCACAGGATCTCGACGACGTCGTGCCCGCGCCGAAGCGGCGGCGGACGCCGACGATGCGCTGGGTGTTCCGCGGGCTGGGCTTGGGCATCGTCCTGCTTGTCATCGCGATCGCGTGGCTGGCGATCACCGCGCCGCTGTCGAAGTCGCTGCTGCCCCCCACCCCGCCGTCGATCACACTGACCGCCGACGACGGCACGCCGATCGCGCGGCGCGGCGCGATCATCGGCGCGCCGGTCGATGCAGCAACGCTGCCCCGGCACGTCACCCAGGCGTTCCTGGCGATCGAGGACCGGCGGTTCTACTCGCACTGGGGCATCGATCCGCGCGGCATCGCCCGCGCGGCCTGGGCGAACATGGGCTCGGGCGGGGTGCGCCAGGGCGGCAGCACGATCACGCAGCAACTCGCGAAGAACGCGTTCCTCGACTCGGACCGCACCGCGGCGCGAAAAATTCGCGAGGCGATGATCGCGCTGTGGCTGGAGGCGTGGCTGTCGAAGGACGAGATCCTCTCGCGCTATCTGTCGAACGTGTATTTCGGCGACAATTGCTACGGCATCACCGCGGCTGCGAAGCACTATTTCGGGCGCAAGCCGCAGGACCTGAACGTCGGCCAGGCGGCGATGCTGGCCGGGCTGGTCAAGGCGCCGTCGCGCCTCGCGCCGACCAGCAACCTCGACGGCGCGCGGCGGCGCGAGGCGGTGGTGGTCGGCGCGATGGTCGCCGCAGGCTTCCTGACCGCGCGCGAGGGCGACCGGGTGCAGCCGCAGCGCGTGCTGTCGAGCCCCCCCGCGCAATTGCCGAGCGGGACCTATTTTGCCGACTGGGTGCTGCCCGAGGCGCGCGACCAGGCTGGCGAGGTGAAGACCGAGACGACCGTGAAGACGACGCTGGATCCCAGGCTGCAGCGCGCCGCCGAACGCGCGGTGAACCGCGCCGGGCTGCGCCAGGCACAGGTCGCGCTGGTGGCGATGCGGCCCGACGGTCAGGTGGTCGCGATGGTCGGCGGCAAGGACTACCGCAAGAGCCCGTTCAACCGCGCGACGCAGGCACGACGCCAGCCGGGGTCGACCTTCAAGCTGTTCGTGTACCTCGCGGCGATGCGGGCCGGGATGACGCCCGATTCGAAAGTCGAGGATACGCCGGTGACGATCGGCGACTGGAAGCCGCGCAACAGCGACGGCCGCTATCAGGGCACGATCACGCTGCGCCAGGCGTTCGCACGATCGTCCAACGTCGCCGCCGCACGGCTGACGCAGGAGGTCGGCGTCAAGGCGGTGATCAAGGCGGCGCGCGATCTGGGCATCTCGACCCCGATCGCCAACGAGGCGACGATCGGCCTCGGCACGTCGACCGTGTCGCTGCTGGAACTGACTGCGGCCTATGCGGCGATCTCCAGCGCACGCTATCCGGTGCAGCCACGCGGCCTCGCCGATGTGCGCGAAAAGGGCTGGTACCAGTCGCTGACAGGCGGCTCGAGCAAGATGCCCGACCGCGTGCACGACGAAATGCTCGACCTGCTCTCCGCCTCGATCCACGGCACCGGGCGCGGCGCGGGGATCACGGTAGACGCGTACGGCAAAACGGGCACGACCTCGAACAACAAGGATGCGCTGTTCGTCGGATTCGCCAAGGATCTGGTCGTCGGCGTGTGGGTAGGCAACGACGACAATAGCTCGAACCCAGGCCTGTCCGGCGGCGGCATCCCGGCACGGATCTGGCGCGATTTCATGCAGTCGGCGCTGGGGATCGCGCCGGTGGTCGCGCCCGAGCCGGTGATCGAGGCGGTCGATCCCGATGCGCTGCCGGCGGACGAGGAGACGAACTTCGCGCTGCCGACGGGGGAGATTGACGGGATGGGTCTGAACCTGAAGATGGGACCGGACGGGACGATCTCGGTCGGGCCTTCGCGGGCGCGGGACGAGCGGCCGTTCGAACGAGAGGACCGGCGCGAACGCGAGGATCGGCGGCCGCTGGAGGATGAGGAGCCTGGGCCGCAGGACGAGAACTGAGGCGTACGCCTGCATCAGCACGTCCCTCTGCGCCATCCCAGCGAAGGCTGGGATCTTCCTGAGGCGGGTGCTGCGCGCGCCAACTGGGAGACCCCAGCCTTCGCTTGGGTGACGGCAAAAGGGGCGCGTTAGGGGAGTCCGTCAGGCCGGGACTTCGGTTGACGCGCCCACCGCGTCGCAGCATTGATCGCGCATGCGATTTTTCTCCGACAATGCCGCCCGCGTCCACCCGCGGGTGATGGCCGCGATCGCTGCGGCCGATACGCTCGACACCGCCTATGCGGGCGACAAATGGTCGGCCCAGCTCGACGGGCGACTGTCGGCGTTGTTCGAGACCGAGGTCGCGGTGCTGTGGGTCCCGAGCGGGACGGCCGCGAACTGCCTGGCGCTGGCCGCATTTTGCCCGCCGCACGGCGGGATCGTCTGCCACCGTGACGCGCACATCCAGAACGACGAGGGCGGCGCGCCCGAATTCTACACGCACGGCGCGAAACTGTTCCTCGCCGGCGGCGACGGCGCGAAGATGACGCCGGAGACCATCCGCGCCGTCATCGACGCGATCGCCAACGACGTGCACCGGGTGCAGCCGCATGCGATATCGATCACCAACGCGACCGAATATGGCCGCGTCTACACCATCGCCGAGGTCGCCGCGATCGGCGCGTTGGCGAAGGAACGGGGCCTCGGCCTGCACATGGACGGCGCGCGCTTCGCCAATGCCGTCGCGCATCTCGGCTGCTCACCCGCCGACATCACCTGGCGTGCGGGCGTCGATGCGCTGAGCTTCGGGTTCGTTAAGAACGGCGCGATGAGCGCAGAGGCGCTGGTGTTCTTCAAGCCGGACCTTGCCGCCGTGACGCAGTATCGCCGCAAGCGCGCCGGCCTGTTGCTGTCGAAGGGGAGGTATCTGGCGGCGCAGATCCTGGCGATGCTCGACGACGATTTGTGGATCGAGAATGGCCTCGCCGCGAACGCGCGCGCCGCGACACTGGCTGCCGCGGGTACCGACCGGCTGATCCATCCGGTCGAGGCGAACGAGGTGTTCCTCCGTGCAACGCCCGACGAAGCCGCCGCATTGCGTGCGAAAGGGTTCGACTTCTACGACTGGGCGGACGGCGAGATCCGGCTTGTGACCGCATGGGACAGTCCGGCGGATGCGGTCGACGCGCTGGCGGCCGCGATCGCCGCGCTTTGACCCCCGGCCCCGCCGCTGTCGGCGCGCCGAACTCGACCCGCGCCGCGGTGCTGATCCCGCTCGGGATCGTCACGCTGATCTGGGGATCGACCTGGCTGGTGATCCGCGATCAGATCGGCGTGGTACCGATCAGCTGGTCGGTCAGCTATCGCTTCCTGGTCGCAGGCGTGACGATGCTGCTGTTCGCACTGGCGAAGGGCGAGCGGCTGCAGATGGATGCCAAGGGCTGGCGCTTCGCCGGGCTGCTCGCGCTGTCGCAGTTCGTGTGCAATTTCAACTTCGTCTACCGCGCCGAAGCCTATGTCACATCGGGTCTGGTAGCGGTGGTGTTCGCGCTGCTGGTGGTCCCCAACGCGCTGTTCGGGCGGATCTTCCTCGGCCAGCGGCTCGGGCGGCAGCTGGTGATCGGCTCAGGCGTGGCGATGGCGGGTGTCGCTTTGCTGTTCGTCAACGAGGCGCGGAACGACCCGCATGGATCGACATCGGCGCTGATCGGGATCGGCTTCACGCTGTGCGCCGTGCTGTCGGCGTCGACCGCGAACGTGATGCAGGGGACGGCGACGGCGCGCGCCTATCCGATGGCGACGATGCTGGCGGTGGCGATGCTGATCGGCGCGGCGATGGACGCGGCGTTCGCCTGGGGCACGACCGGGCCGCCGGTGTTCGAGATGAGGCCCGCCTATATCGCCGGAATCCTGTATCTGGGCGTGTTCGCGTCGGCGATCGCGTTCACGCTGTATTTCAGCGTCATCCGCGTGATCGGGCCTGCCAAGGCGGCCTATTCCGGCGTGCTGACCCCGGTGATCGCGATGCTGCTGTCGACTGTGTTCGAGGGCTATCGCTGGTCGGTGCTGGCGGCGGCGGGCGCAGTGCTGGCAGGGATCGGGCTAGTGATCGCGCTCAGGGCACGCAGGCCGGTCCGGTAATCCGGATACGCCGGCGCCCAGCCGAGCAGCCGCCGCGCCTTTCCGTTCGCGACGCGGCGGTTCTCTGCATAAAAGGCGCGCGCCATCGGCGAGAGCGTCTCGACCGCGACATAGGCGGGCGGCGGCAGGTTCAGCAGCGCGGCCGCAAACGCGACCACATCGTTCTGCGCCGCCGGTTCGTCGTCGGATAAATTGTACGCGCCCGCCGGGCCATCGAACGATGCGGTCACGCCGGACACTATGTCATCAACATGGACGCGGCTGAAGATTTGTCCGGGCACGTCGACGCGGTGCGCCTTGCCTTCGGCGACGCGGTCGAGCGCCGAGCGGCCGGGGCCATAGATGCCGGGCAGGCGGAAGACGTGCGCGCCTAGCGCCAGCCAGTCGGCATCAGCACGCGTGCGCGCGGCACGGCGGCCACCGGTGGGCGCGCTTTCGTCGACCCAGCCGCCGCCGGTATCGCCGTAGACGCCGGTCGACGAGAGATAGCCGCGCCAAGCCCGGCTGCGGAGGAGTGCCGATCCGTAGCGCGCGAGGACGGGGTCGGCATCGCCCTCCGGCGGAACCGAGGACAGGATGTGCGTCGCCGCAGCGATCTCGGCGAGCACTGCGGCCGCGTCGTTGAAACGGATCGTATCGCCCCGACTGTCGCGAGTCGTGCCGACGACGTGCCAGCCCTCCCCGGCCAGATGCGCGGCAAAACGGCCGGCGGTGTAGCCCAGACCAAGGACGAGCAGCCGGCTCATTGCGCCATCGGTCCGTTGTAGAGCGTACCGAAATAGTCGCTCTTGTTCCACACCGGGCGACTCGGACCGTCGGCGATTTGGCGCGCGATGCGGTAGTTGGCATCGACGAAGCGGATGCCCTGGTCCCACAGGATCGGCTGGTTCAGATCGTCGCATGGGCGGTGGTAGCAGGTCTTCATGAACGCGACCGAGGCCGCGCGGCCCGGTCCCTTCGGCCCCGGCCACAGGAAGACCGACGGGATGCCCTGCTGCACGAAGCGGAAATGGTCGGAGCGGACGAAGATGCCTTCTTCCGGCGCAGGGTCGGGCGACAGCGTGACGCCCAATGTCGCGATCGCGTCGCGGACGACGGGGCCTAGCGACGAGCGTTCGGCGCCGAACACGATCATGTCCTCGAACTTGTAGGTCAGGATCGGCATGTCGAGGTTCACGTCGGCTGCGATGTCGGCGATCGGCACGGTCGGGTGATGGGTGAAATAATCGCTGCCGACGAGGCCCTTTTCCTCGCCGGTGACGGCCAGGAACATGATCGTGCGCCGGGGGGGCTGACCGCTTGCGGCGAAGCGGCGCGCCTCCTCGATCAGGCTGGCGATGCCGATCGCATTGTCGAGCGCACCGTTGTTGATCGCGTCTCCGTTCACCGGCGCCGTCACACCGATATGGTCGAGATGCGCGGAGAGGACGACGACCTGCTTCGCGAGCACCGGGTCGCTGCCGGGGATCAAGCCGACGACGTTGCTGCTCGCGGCCGGCGTGAAGCCGGTACGGGTGACGGCGGTCAGCGTGGCGCGCAGCGCCTGCGAGGTGAATTTCGGGTTGGCTGCGGCGGCGTCCTTCGCGACCTTGGCCCAGGCGTTGCCGAAAAGCTTCGCGGCGCCGGCGACGCTGAGCGTGCCGAGCGACGGGATCGGATCGGCGTTGCCTGTGCCGTCGGGGTTCGCCCAAGTCATGCGTGGACGCGCGTAGGATTCGGCCAAGCGCGAGAACGGCTGCGCTTTTGCGGCTTTTTCGAGCGTGATCGTGCCGACCGCGCCGTGCGCCGCCGCCGCACGCGACTTGGCCCCGCCCGACCCGAAGAACGCGCGCTCCTCGCCGCCCAGTCGCGCCGGTGCGCCGCCGAAATAGGCGACGATCTTCCCGCGCACGTCGATGCCGGCATAATCCGCCTGCCCGAACTTCGCCGCGTCGATGCCGTAGCCTACGAAGACGACCGGGGCGGAGACGCTGGTCTCGGCCTTGGCGGGGTTGGCAGCGGGGACATAGTCGGTGCCGAACACGAGCGGTTGCGCGGTGCCGGCGGTGGCAGTCACCACGAAATCGCCCTGATCGGCCGCCTTGTAGGTGACGAGCGGTACACGCTGTAGATAGCCGCCCGCGTCGCCGCCGGGCTTCAGGCCGGCCGCGAAGAATTGCGCGGCGACATACTGCGCGGCGATGTCGAATTCAGGACTGCCCGCCTCGCGCCCCTTCATCGCGTCGGAGGCGAGAAAGAGGACATGCGCCTTCATCGCCGCCTGCGTCGGGGGCAGCGGGTCGGTTGCCGGCTGCGCGATCGCGAAGCTCGACGCAGCGAGCAAGGTCAGCGCGCCAAGGGGACGGTACATCGCGTTTCCTTCTGGAGCTCAGCCGCCCCGCTTGGCCCTATCGTCACCGACGCTGCGCGTGACGGCGTTGGCGATCGACTAGCAGAGGTTCGAGGTGGCGCAAGCTCGGGTCGGGCTGATTGGTGCCACGGCCCCCCTTGTCGTCACCCCAGCGCAGGCTGGGGTCTCCCAGTTGGCGAGCGCACCACCCGCCCCGGACATATCCCAGCCTTCGCTGGGGTGACGGCGAGATGGCGAAGGCCGACCGCCTCCGACCGGTTGTACAAGCTTTGGCTGGCGGTGGCGGGTTCGGTAGCTATATTCGACGCCTATGCTCGATATCCAGACCAGCCTCGCCCAGCCGATTGTCATTCGCCGCGAGGATTATGCCACGCCCGACTGGCTGGTGCCGCAGGTGACGCTCGACTTCGCGCTCGCCGCGGCCACGACGTGCGTGCGCGCGGCACTGTCGGTGACGCGCAACGGCGGGCATGACCGGCCGCTGCGGCTCGACGGCGCGGGACAGACGCCGCTGTCGGTGCATGTCGACGGCGTCGCGGTGAACGACTGGCGGATCGACGGCGAGCAGCTGGTCGTGCCGCTGTCGGGCGCGGCGCATGTCGTCGAGACCGAGGTCGAGATCGCGCCTGACCGCAACACACAGCTGATGGGGCTGTACGCGTCGGGCGGAAACCTGTGCACGCAATGCGAGGCCGAGGGGTTTCGGCGGATCACCTTTTTTCCCGATCGGCCCGACGTGCTGAGCGTCTATTCGGTGCGAATGACCGCGGACAAGGCGCTGTATCCGGTGCTGCTGGCGAACGGCGATCCGGTTGCGCAGGGCGAGTTGGACGACGGGCGGCATTGGGCGGAATGGCATGATCCGTACCCCAAGCCATCCTATCTGTTCGCGCTGGTGGCGGGCGATCTGGCCGTCAACCGCGGCAACTTCACGACGATGTCCGGCCGCGTCGTCGAGCTCGGCATCTGGGTACGCGAGGCCGATCTGGCGAAGACCGATCATGCCCTCCACGCCCTCAAACTGGCGATGGCATGGGACGAGCGCGTCTATGGCCGCGAATACGACCTGGACGTGTTCAACATCGTCGCAGTCGACGATTTCAACTTCGGCGCGATGGAGAACAAGGGGCTCAACATCTTCAATTCGCGCTACATCCTGGCTGATCCGGATACCGCGACCGATTACGATTACGACGGCATCGCCGCGGTCGTCGCGCACGAATATTTCCACAACTGGTCGGGCAACCGCATCACCTGCCGCGACTGGTTCCAGCTCAGCCTGAAGGAAGGCTTCACGGTCTATCGCGACCAGGGGTTTTCCGCCGACCAGGGGAGCCGTGCGGTCAAGCGGATCGAGGACGTCCGCGGCCTGCGTGCGGCGCAGTTCCCAGAGGATGCCGGCCCCCTCGCCCATCCGGTACGGCCCGAAGCGTATCAGGAGATCTCAAACTTCTACACCGCCACCATCTACAACAAGGGCGCCGAGCTGGTCCGGATGATGGCGACGATCCTGGGGCCGGAGAAATTCCGCGCAGGCACCGACCTGTATTTCGATCGCTTCGACGGCACCGCCGCGACCTGCGAGGATTTCGTCGCGAGCATGGAAACGGCAAGCGGCACCGACCTGACGCAGTTCCGACTGTGGTACGCGCAGGCGGGCACGCCGCGGGTTTCGGCGACGCTCGATTACGCCGACGGGCGCGGGGTGCTGAACCTGACGCAGCACGTGCCGCCGACGCCCGGCCAGGACGCGAAGGCGCCGATGGTGCTGCCGCTCAGGGTGAAGCTGTTCGGCGCGGAAACCGGCACGGCGCTGACCGGGGAGCGGCTGGTGCCGTTCGACCGCGCGACCGACACGATCGAATTCGAGGGCCTGACCGAGCGGCCGGTGCTGTCGATCAACCGCGGCTTCTCGGCGCCGGTGATCGTCGAGAGTGACCGGACGGCAGCCGACCTCGCCTTCCTCAGCGCGCATGACGACGATCCGTTCGCGCGCTACGAGGCGATGCAGCAGCTGATGCTTGACACGCTGGTGACGAGCGCGCTGCACGGCCGCGCGGATCACGAGGGCGTGATCGCCGCGGTGGCGAAGACGCTCGACAACGCCGATCTCGACCGCGCGTTCGTCGCGGAGGCGGTGCTGCTGCCGTCCGAGGGGTTCATCGGCGACCAGCTGGCCGTGGTAGATCCCGACGCAATCTTCCGCGCTCGTGAGGCGCTGCGGCGCGATCTCGGCAAACGTCTGGAAAGCCGGTGGCGGCAAATCTACGCCCTCGGTGCCGCGCCCTATGCGTACACACCGGAGGCGAAGGGGTTGCGGCGACTGCGGGCGGTCGCGCTTGGTTACATCGGAGCGAGCGGCGCGGCGGATGCGGCGAACCTCGCGTTCGCGCAGTTCGAGGCGGCGGACAACATGACCGATCGCCAGGGCGCGCTGACGACGCTGGTGAGCGGCACGTCGGACCTGCGCGTCGCGGCGCTCGACATCTTCTACAACCGCTACAGCGACAACGCGCTGGTGCTCGACAAGTGGTTCCAGGCGCAGGCGCTGTCGTCGCGCGACGATACCGGCGCGGTGGTCGCCGCGCTGGCGCAGCATCCCGACTTCACGCTGACCAACCCCAATCGCGCGCGGTCGCTGGTCGGTGCGTTCTCGGTGAACCAGCGCGCGTTCCATGAGATGGACGGCAGCGGCTACCGCTTCCTCGCGGACCAGCTGATCGCGCTCGACCGGCTTAACCCGCAGACCGCGGCGAAGCTGCTGCCGCCGCTCGGCCGCTGGCGCCGGTTCGATGCGGCACGCAGCGCGCTGATGCGCGGCGAGCTCGAGCGGATCGTGGCGACGCCGGGGCTATCGAAGGATGTGTTCGAGCAGGCGTCGAAGAGTCTGGAGGGGTAAGTCCTAATCCCGCTCCTTTTGGGAGAGGGAGGGAGCGGCGCAGCCGCGGAAGGGTGAGGGTGATCCGCCCCTCACCCTTCCCACCGCTTCGCGGCGGGTCCCTTCCCTTTCCCAGGGGGAGAGGGAATTTAGAACAGTCGCCCGCCGTTAGGGACGGGTTCGCTCGGGCCGATCAGGACCACATTGCCGTTCTCGTCCGGAAATCCGAGCGTCAGGACTTCGGACATCACCGGCCCGATCTGGCGCGGCGGGAAGTTGACGACCGCGGCGACCTGGCGGCCGATCAGCGTTCCCGGCGTGTAATGCTCGGTGATCTGCGCGGACGATCGCTTCACGCCGATCTCGTTGCCGAAGTCGATGCGCAGCTTGATCGCCGGTTTGCGTGCCTCGGGGAACGGCTCCGCCTCGACGATCGTGCCGATGCGGATGTCGACCTTGGCGAAGTCATCGAAGACGATCTGGGGGGCGGGCGGCTCAGAAATCGACATTGTCGTAATGCGCCGGCGGGTTGATCATCTCCATCCGCTCGCTGAGCAGCGGGCGGAAGCTCGGGCGGCTCTTAAGCCCGCGATACCAGCGCGCGGTCTGCTCATGGCCCTTCCAGTCGATCCCGCCGAGATAGTCGGTGACCGAGATCTGCGCCGCGGCGGCGAGATCGGCGAGGCTCATCGTCGCGCCGCCGAGCCAGTTGCGATGATCGAGCAGGTAATCGGTATAATCGAGATGCCCGACCGCAGCCTTCATCGCCTCGCGCAGGCCTTTCGCATCGGGCGCGGCACGGTGGGCGAGCCGCTTCACCATCCGCTCGTGGAGCAGCGGACCGGTCACGTCACGGTAGAAATTGGTGTCGAACCAGGTGACCAGCCGGCGGATCTCGGCGCGGTTGGTCGCGGTGCCGTTGATCATCGCTGCCTTCTCGACGGTTTCCTCGAAAAATTCGCAGATCGCCATCGAATCGATCAGCGGCGCGACGCCGCGCGCCGCGTCGACCATCACCGGGGTCTGGCCGGCGGGGTTCATGTCGAGGAACTCGTCGCGCTGATCCCACGGCGATTCGCGGACGAGCTCGTAGCCGACGTTCTTCTCACCCAGCAGCAGGCGGACTTTCCGCGAGAACGGACACAGAGGGAATTGATAAAGCTGCCACATGCGCCTCGTTTAGGCCGCGTGGGGCGGCGCTGTCACTAGCGCGTCTGCGGTGAATTATGGGCGGCGGGGAAGAAGGGGTTTCACGCGGAGGCGCGGAGACGCGGAGGTGTTTCGCCCGGTACGGGCGCATGCTTCCAACAACGCGGGTTGATTGAAGGTCGCTTCGCGACAAGCGCACCACCTTCGCGTCTCCGCGCCTCCGCGTGAAACCCCTCTTCCTTCGTCACCCCGGACCGAGTCCGGGGTGACGAAGAGATGTCTATTCCGCCGCGACAAGTTCGACGCTGTCGTCGAGCGGGTGGCTGAGCCGGGTCAGCATCTCCTTCGGCACCACCTGCCAGAAATGGCCGGCGACGCGGTCCCAGTCCTCGAGCAGGCCCTTCGACCATTTGCTGTCGGTGGCGTCGGCATGATCGCGGACCAGGTCGAGCAGCGTGTCCGCCCAGTGCAGCGACCGCAGCCGTTCCCAGGTGATGTTCTCGGGGTTGGCGCGCTTCGGGAAGACGCCGTGGGGATCGTAGACGAACGCCATGCCGCCGGTCATGCCGGCGCCAAAATTCGCGCCGACCTCACCCAGCACGACGGCCACACCGCCGGTCATGTATTCGCAGCCGTTCGCGCCGCAGCCCTCGACCACCACGGTCGCGCCCGAATTGCGCACCGCGAACCGCTCGCCCGCCTGTCCCGCCGCGAGCAGTTTGCCCGAGGTGGCGCCGTACAGCACGGTGTTGCCGATGATCGTGTTGTCCTGGCTCGCGAGCGGCGAGGACACCGCCGGCCGGACGACGATGGTGCCGCCCGACAGCCCCTTGCCGACATAGTCGTTGGCGTCGCCGAACACTTCGAGCGCGATGCCCTTGCACAGGAACGCACCGAGGCTCTGCCCCGCGCTGCCACGCAGGCGGATCGTAACGTGACCGTCGGCGAGCGTCGACATGCCGAACTTGCGCGTGATCTCCGACGACAGTCGCGTGCCGACCGCACGGTGCGTGTTGCGCACCGAATAGGTCAGCTGCATCTTCTCACCGCGCGAGAACACCGCCGCGGCATCCTTGATGATCTGCGCATCGAGGCTGTCGGGCACTTCGTTGCGGAAGGTCGACAGGCTGAAGCGGCGCTCGGCGTCGGTCGCATCGACTTTGGCCAGGATCGGGTTGAGATCGAGATCGTCGAGATGCTCGGCACCGCGGCTGACCTGACGGAGCAGTTCTGTGCGGCCGATAACCTCGTCCAGGCTGCGCACGCCGAGCCGCGCGAGGATATCACGGACCTCCTCGGCAATGAAGGTCATCAAGTTGATCACCTTCTCGGGCGTGCCGACGAATTTCTGCCGCAGCGCGTCGTTCTGCGTGCAGATGCCGACAGGGCACGTGTTCGAATGGCATTGGCGCACCATGATGCAGCCCATCGCCACCAGCGACAGCGTGCCGATGCCGAACTCCTCCGCGCCCAGGATCGCGGCGATGACGATGTCGCGGCCGGTCTTCAGGCCACCGTCGGTACGCAGCTTGATGCGGCCACGCAGGCCGTTAAGCGTCAGCGTCTGGTTGACCTCCGACAGGCCCATCTCCCACGGCGTGCCGGCATATTTGATCGACGTCTGTGGGGACGCACCGGTACCTCCGACATGCCCGGCGATCAGGATGACATCGGCATGTGCCTTCGCCACGCCGGCCGCGACCGTGCCGATGCCCGCCGAGCTGACCAGCTTCACGCAAACGCGGGCACGCGGGTTGATCTGCTTCAAATCGTAGATCAGCTGCGCCAGATCCTCGATCGAATAGATGTCGTGGTGCGGCGGCGGCGAGATCAGCGTGACGCCGGGCGTCGCATGGCGCAGCTTGGCGATGAACTCGGTGACCTTGAAGCCGGGCAGCTGGCCACCCTCGCCGGGCTTGGCACCCTGTGCGACCTTGACCTCGATCTCTTCGCACGCGTTAAGATATTCGGCGGTGACGCCGAACCGGCCCGATGCGATCTGCTTGATCGTCGAATTGGCGTTGTCGCCGTTCGCATAGGGCTTGAAACGTGCCTTGTCCTCGCCGCCCTCGCCCGACACCGCCTTCGCGCCGATCCGGTTCATCGCGATCGCCAGCGTCTCGTGCGCCTCTGGCGACAGCGCGCCGAGCGACATGCCGGGCGTGACGAAGCGCTTGCGGATCTCGGTGATCGCCTCGACCTGGTCGACGGCGACGCCCTCGGCCGGGAAGTTGAACTGCAGCAGGTCGCGCAGATAGACCGGCGGCAGATCGGCCACCCCGCGCGAGAATTGCAGGTAGCTGGTGTAGCTGTCGGTCGCGACCGCGGTCTGCAGCAGGTGCATCAGCTGCGCGGAATAGGCATGGACCTCGCCGGTATGGCGCTGGCGATAGAAGCCGCCGATCGGCAGCGTGACCGTGGCCGGATCATAGGCCGCCTCGTGGCGCTCGACCGCGTTGACGTGGAGCGAGGCATAGCCCTCGCCGCTGATCTTGGCGGGCATGCCGGGGAACAGGTCGTTGACCAGGCTGCGCGACAGGCCGACCGCCTCGAAATTATAGCCGCCGCGGTAGGACGAGATAACCGCGATGCCCATCTTCGACATGATCTTGAGCAGCCCCTCCTCGACCGCGACGCGGTGCCGGCGGAGGCATTCGGCGAGATCAAGGTCGCCGAACAAACCGCGCGACTGGCGATCGACGATCGCGGCTTCGGCAAGATACGCGTTCACGGTGGTCGCGCCGACGCCGATCAGCACCGCATAATAATGCGTGTCGAGGCATTCGGCGGTCCGCACGTTGATCGACGCGTACGACCGCAGGCCGCGGCGGACGAGGTGCGTGTGGACCGCGGCCACCGCGAGCACGCCGGCGATGCCGATACGGTCCTCGCCGATCGCCTCGTCGGTGAGGAATATCTCGCTCTTGCCCTGGCGGACCGCCTGCTCGGCCTCGTTGCGAATGCGCTGGATCGCCGCACGGAGCTTTTCGGGACCGCCGCCGGTATCGAAGGTGCAGTCGATCTCGGCGACCGCTGCGCCGAAATGCGCCTTCAGTCGCGACCAATGCTCGCCGGTCAGGACCGGGGAATCGAGCACCAGCACGCGTTCGCGCTGGTCGCGGACGTCGAGGATGTTGGCGAGATTGCCGAACCGCGTCTTGAGCGACATCACGTGGCGCTCGCGCAAGGGGTCGATCGGCGGGTTTGTGACCTGCGAGAAATTCTGGCGGAAGAACTGGCTGATCAGCCGCGGCTTGTCGGAGATGACCGCGAGCGGCGTGTCGTCGCCCATCGAGCCGATCGCTTCCTTGGCGGATTCGACCATCGGCGACAGGATCAACTCCATGTCCTCGAGCGTCTGGCCCGCCGCGACCTGGCGCCGGGCGAGTTCGGTTCGGTCGTAGCGCACGACGCCTTCCTCGACCGACGGCAAGTCGGCGAGGGTGTGGAATTCGCCGATCATCGCGGCGTAATCGGCCTCACCGGCGATGCGATCCTTGACCGCGCGATCCTGGAGCAGGACGCCTTCTTCGAGGTCGACGGCGATCATCTCGCCCGGCCCGAGGCGGCCCTTGGCGATGATCGTCGATTCGGGAACCACGACCATGCCGCTCTCGGAACCGACGATCAGCAGCTTGTCCGACGTCAGCGTGTAGCGGAGCGGGCGCAGCGCGTTGCGGTCCATGCCCGCGACCGCCCAGCGGCCATCGGTCATCGCCAGCGCGGCGGGGCCGTCCCACGGCTCCATGACGCTGGCGAGATACTGGTACATCGCGGCGTGGCTGGGATCGCCGTCCGACTGCACCGCTTCGGGCACCAGCATCAGCTTGGCCGTGGGTGCGTCACGGCCCGAACGGCAGATCGCCTCGAACACCGCGTCGAGCGCGGCGGTGTCGGACGCGCCGGCGGGGATCACCGGCTTGATGTCCTCCGAATTGTCGCCGAACGCGAGGCTCGCCATGCGGATCTCGTGGCTGAGCATCCAGTTCTTGTTGCCGCGGATCGTGTTGATCTCGCCATTGTGCGCGAGGCAGCGGAACGGCTGCGCCAGCCACCATTGCGGGAAGGTGTTGGTCGAATAACGCTGATGAAAGATCGCGACGCGGCTTTCGAAGCGCATGTCGGTCAGGTCGGGGAAGAACACCGACAGTGATTCCGCGAGGAACAGGCCCTTGTAGACGATCGAGCGGCACGACAGCGAACAGATGTAGAAGCCCTGGATCTGCGCGGCGATGACGCGCTTCTCGATCCGGCGGCGGACCAGGTACAGGCGCTTCTCGAACTCGGCGGCGTCCTGCTCCTCGGGCAGCGGCCCGGCGATCATGATCTGCTCGATCTCGGGCCGCGTCGCCTGCGCCTTCATGCCGATCACCGACACGTCGACCGGCACCTGGCGCCAGCCATAGATGGTGTAGCCTTCCTCGATGATCGCGCTCTCGACGATCGTCCGGCACGCCTCCTGCGCGCCGAGATCGGTGCGCGGCAGAAAGATCATGCCGACCGCGAGGCGGTTCTGGCGGACCTTGTGCCCCGATGCGGCGATCGCATCGTCGAAGAAACGCACCGGCAGGTCGATGTGCAGCCCGGCGCCATCGCCGGTCTTGCCGTCGGCATCCACGGCGCCGCGATGCCACACGGCCTTCAACGCATCGACGGCCGACTGGACGACACGCCGCGAGGCACGGCCGTCAGTGGCGGCGACGAGGCCGACACCGCACGCATCGCCCTCGAAATCGGGGCGGTACATGCCGTGTTCGGCGAGACGGGCGCGTTCGGTTTCGAGGGTCTGCATCGTTAGGGCCTCGGAGAAGGAGCAAGAGGAACGCGCGAAGGCATCGGCGGAGGGGGAGCCATCGATCGGGTTTGACGGGGAAGGTTGCGCGTTCGGTCGTAAAACTGTTCGGCAAGCGTACTCAGCCTCGTTTCCGAACGGGGCATGATCGACATTTCTGCCAACCTTGCCAGCACATCGGCAGGCAGGGTGCGGATGTCGGAGCCACGCATCATCGCGGTGGCGAATTGGCGTCCGGACGCAGTCTTCAGGAAATCGATGCTGTCCTTCATCGCGCCGGCATCCATCGTAGCATCGAATATCATCGCCATACGCTTTACTTGACCGTTTCGAGCTTCGGCCGCGACCACGGGTGCGGCTTCGCGAGCGACCTCTTCGGCTGCGGCGCGACACGCGGCCAAAGCAGGCTCACATCCCGGTCCACGGTAGGCAAGTTGAACGCCAAGGATATTCTTTGCCAGGCCGGCCGCGACCGTGGCGGTCCGTGCAGAATCGACCGGGCCGATCATCGCTTCGGCCAACGCGACTGCAGAACTTGAGGGGGCTGGCACCGCTGATAACGAGGCTGAGCTTATAGCAAGCATAGTTCCGATCGCCGTGGCACCGAATTTCACGCTGCAACCTTCGCGTTCGCCGCCTTGGCCTTCAGCCATTTGTGCATCGTCGCGGCGACGTCGCGTCCGTCGCGAATCGCCCAGACGACGAGGCTGGCGCCCCGCACGATGTCGCCGGCGGCGAACACGCCGTCGAGCGAGGTCATCAGCGTCTTGCCGTCGACCAGCACGGTACCCCAGCGGCTGACGCCGAGTTCGGGGGTTTCGAACAGCGTCGGCAGGTCCTCGGCGTCATAGCCCAGCGCCTTGATCACCAGGTCCGCGTCGACCGCGAAGTCGCCGGCGGGATCGGGTTCGGGCGCGCGGCGGCCGCTGGCGTCGGGCGCGCCGAGCCGCATTTTTCGCACCTTCACGCTCGATACTGCGTCTTCGCCTTCAAAGCTCTGTGGGCCGGAGAGCCACACGAACTCGACGCCCTCTTCCTCGGCGTTGGCAACTTCGCGCTGGCTGCCGGGCATGTTGGCGCGGTCGCGGCGGTAGAGACACTTCACCGAGGTGGCACCCTGGCGGATCGCGGTGCGGACGCAGTCCATCGCGGTGTCGCCGCCGCCGATGACGACGACGTTGCGGCCTTCCGCATTCAAGCGGCCATCGTCGAACTCGGGGACCGTGTCGCCGAAGCTCTTGCGGTTGGACGCAATCAGATAATCGAGTGCTGCGACCACGCCGTTCGCCTCGCCGCCGGGCACGTCGACGCTGCGCGCCTTGTAGACGCCGGTGGCGATCAGGACGGCGTCGTGGCGTTCGCGCAGGTCGTCGAGGCTCGCATCCGCGCCGACCGCGAAGCCTTCGTGGAAGACGATGCCAGCTGCCTTCAGGCGATCGACGCGGCGCATCACGATGGGCTTTTCGAGCTTGAAGCCGGGAATGCCGTAGGTGAGCAGCCCGCCGGCGCGATCGTGGCGGTCGTAGACATGGACGTCGTAGCCGTGTCCGCGGAGATACTCCGCTGCGGTGAGGCCTGCCGGGCCGGCGCCGATCACCGCGACCGACTGCCCGCGCGCGCGACCGGGGATCAAAGGCTCGACCCAGCCATTCTCCCAGGCGGTATCGGTGATGAACTTCTCGACCGAGCCGATCGTCACCGCGCCGTGTCCGGTGAATTCGATCACGCAATTGCCTTCGCACAGCCGGTCCTGCGGACAGATCCGGCCACAGATCTCGGGCATCGTCGAGGTCGCATTGCTCAGTTCGTAGGCCTCGCGCAGCCGCCCCTCCGCGGTAAGCCGAAGCCAGTCCGGGATATGGTTGTGCAGCGGGCAATGCACCGAGCAATAGGGCACACCACACTGCGAACAGCGACCGGCTTGGTCTTCGGCAGCGACGACGGCGTAGCGATCGGCAATCTCTCGGAAATCTTCCGCACGGATGTCCGCATCGCGCTTGCCGGGGTAGGATTGCTCCCGATCCACAAATTTCAGCATAGAATCGTTCGCCATAATGCCCTCCGAGGGCGGCATTATTACGTCGATAGCTTATTGTCACGCCATAAACGGCAAATAGGTATCACATGCTTACCTATTATTCCGCTGATTTGCACCGCTCAATCGTGCTTCGGCTTAGATCCCACATAATTTGTCCGTTTTCGGACCTATCGAGCGAGAAGCCATACCAACGCAGCAGAACCGGCCGCAATCCGATACCAAGCGAACGGCACGAACCCGTGCTTCGTTACGATACCAACGAACCATTTCACGACCAGCAAGGCGACCACGAACGCGACGGCAAAACCGATCGCGATGCCGACGAAGCCAACCCCCTGCCCGCTCGCCAGCATCTCGCGGTTCTTTATCAATTCCAGCCCGCTGGCGCCGAGCATCGTCGGGATCGCGAGGAAGAAGCTGAACTCCGCGGCGGTGCGACGCTCGACGCCCAAAGCGAGCGCGCCGAGGATGGTCGCCCCCGACCGGCTAACTCCCGGGACCATCGCCAAGCATTGCAGGAAGCCGATACCGACCACGGTCTTGAGCGGCAGGTCGGCGACACCGCTGACATCGCTGCGCGGTGCGAAGCGTTCTACGACGAGTATCGCGAAACCACCGACGACCAGCGCGATCGCGACGACCTCGGCATTGCCGAGCAGCGCCTCAATATATTTATGCAGCGCCAGGCCGATCACCGCCGCCGGGATGAACGCGACGACCAGGTTGCGCAGGAACAGCCACGATTTGGGCTCGCGCTTCACCAGCCCCATCGCCACCGCCCAGAAGGTCCGCCAGTAGAGCACGACGATCGCCAGGATCGCGCCGAGCTGGATGACGACGTTGAACACCTCCCAGCGGCCGGCGTCGTAGCCGAGTAGCCGGGTCGCGAGGATCAGGTGGCCGGTCGACGAAACCGGCAGGAATTCGGTGATCCCCTCGACGATGCCGAGCAGAATGACGGTGAGGAGTTCGCTCATCAGGCGGCGTGCGTCGCGGCGCGACGGCCGAACCGTCCGGCCTTGCGGAAGCGTACGAGCCAGCCCGGCGCGACCGCGTCGAGCGGCGTCGGCACGATCCCGAACGCGGCCAGCCCGTCAGCGCCGTTCGCGACGACATTATCGGTCTGCAGCATTTGCCACTGGTCCCAGGTGATCGGCGCGCCGGGCAGGAAGCCGCCCCGCGCGATCAGCGCACCGAGCATGTCGGGGATCTCGACGATCGAGGGATCGCGACCAATCGTCTTGGCTAGCCAGCGGATCAGCTTGCCCATCGAGATCACGTCGGGGCCACCGAGTTCGAAGGTCTTACCGGCATACGCCTCGGGCGTGCGGATCGCCGCGGCAACCGCGTCGGCGACATCGGCGGCGAACACCGGCTGAAATTTCGCCGGCGCGCGGACGACCGGCACGACCGGCGCCTTGGCGATCATCGCGGCGAAGCGGTTGAGGAAGGCATCCTCCTGCCCGAACACGATCGACGGGCGCAGCACGATCGCGTTCGCGAAGGCGGCGCGTACCGCGGCCTCGCCCTCACCTTTCGATCGACCGTAAGCCGAAGCCGAATTCGCGTCGGCGCCGATGGCCGAAACATGGACCAGTGATTCGACGCCAGCGTCCGCTGCAGCCTTGGCGACCGCCGATGCGCCGGTGACATGTACGCCGTGGAAATTGCCGGCGAGCACGCCGACAAGGTTCACGACCGCATCCGATCCGTGCACGGCACGCACGATAGTGTCGGGCTTGGTCACGTCGGCGGCAACGAACTGGGTCTGGCCGAGCCCGCCGAGCAGCTTCAGGAAATACGCCTGGCGCGGATCGCGCTGCGCCACCCGGACCCGCGCGCCCGCCTTCAGCAATCCTTGCGCGACGTAGCGGCCGAGAAACCCTCCGCCACCGATCAGCGTCACCAGCTTGTCGTTCATCGCGTACTCGTCCTTTCGACCGTGCGGTGGCCGTTCCGTGATCCCGGCATTCCCTTGCCGAGCAAAGGACGTGTTGACAAGCACCGAGACCCTCCACTAGAGGCGCCCTCCTACCCCGTGCCCAGATGGCGGAATTGGTAGACGCACCAGCTTCAGGTGCTGGCGATCGCAAGGTCGTGGAGGTTCGAGTCCTCTTCTGGGCACCAGGGCCCCCTTTTCAGGGGGGCCCAGACGATCCCGATAGCTTGAAAAAACCACGGTTTTCGGCCATAAATTGGCTTGGGAAGACCGATGGCGTGCCACTGCATCGCAGTCCGATGTTGGCATCATTGTTGGTATTTCCGAGTACCAACAATGGGAGATACCAACATGGCTCTCACCGCACTGGAAGTTCGCTCCGCCAAGGGCAGAGAGCGACCGTACAAAGTCAGCGATTCGGGTGGCCTCTACCTGTTCGTCCAGCCCTCCGGCCAACGATACTGGCGACTGGCCTATCGATGCGAGGGCAAGCAACAGACGATGGCACTCGGCGTGTTTCCCGATGTCAGCTTGGCTGATGCCCGAGCCAAACGTGATTCTGTCAGGAAGCTCCTCGTCGAAGGTCTAAACCCGGTCTCTGTCGCGAGAGAGGCTGAGCTCGCCGCCAAACTTGCCGAGCTGGTCACTTTTCGTGTCGTGGCCGAAGAGTGGTTCGCCAAATGCGAGCGTGAGGGCCGGGCGGAGATCACACTTCATAAACAGAAATGGCTGCTCGACTTCGCCTACCCTCGCTTGGGGAAGCGTCCGATCAACCGGATTTCAGCGCACGAGGTGTATGAAGTTCTGCGTATCATCGAGGCAAAGGGCCACTTTGAGACGGCACGGCGCCTGCGCGGCACCTGCAGCCAAGTCTTCCGGTATGCAGTTGCCACGGCCCGGGCTGACCGTGATGTTTGCGTCGATCTGCGCGGAGCGCTGACCACCCCCAAGGTCAAGCACCTCGCTGCCGTCACCAAACCTGCAGAAGTCGGGGAGTTAATGTGCGCGATTGACGGATTCGACGGCTACCGTGTGACCCATGTCGCCTTGAAGTTGGCGCCACATCTGTTCGTACGTCCCGGCGAATTGCGGCACGCAGAATGGTCGGAGGTCAATTTCGAGGAGCGCGTCTGGGTAATCCCGGCCGAAAAGATGAAGATGCGTCGGCCGCACCATGTCCCACTGTCTAAGCAGGCGCTGGCCATCATAGCCGAAATTCGCCCGGTGAGCGGCCAGCACCGCTACCTGTTCCCCTGTCAGGGGAAACGTGACCGGCCGATGTGTGAGAATACCCTGAACCTCGCCTTGCAACGCCTTGGATATGGAGGGGGGCGTATGACAACGCATGGTTTCCGGGCAATGGCATGCACGCTGTTGAACGAGTTCGGAACATGGACGCCGGACGCAATCGAGCGCCAACTAGCGCATGTCGATGCGAACGCCGTACGGCGCATCTACGCGAGAGGTGAATATTGGAACGAACGCGTTCGGATGATGCAGGCGTGGTCCGATGAACTCGATCGGCTTCGCGCGGACGCCCTCGTACGTTCAACCAACTGCAAGGCAGCTTGACCGAATGCTGATGCTGAGCACCTAGCGGAGCTCAACATCATGGTATCTGTGAGATCGGCGAGTTCATTCAAGAATCTATGCCCCAGCTCAGTGAGGCATCGGTGTTTGCGACGAACCAACATTCGTGAAAAAAAACGCGCTGCCGACAGATCGAAGGAGGCTCAGGGCGCCGACGAGGTCGGGCTTTGGACTGACATCAAGAAGAGATCCTCCAGGACAATATCGCTACGCCACGTCACGCCGCTTGCCTAATCTGCCAAGTGTGCGTAACCGCAGCGACGTCGGGGAGTGGCGCAGGCTGGTAGCGCACCTGGTTTGGGACCAGGGGGTCGCAGGTTCGAATCCTGTCTCCCCGACCATCAAATAGCGGCAGTACAAGGGGTTGAGCTCCATATTGCGCGCCATATCTGTTCCGTCCTTTCGGAACAGACGGACCGCTCGGATATCATGACTTACGGAATAATCACGGACAGCAGTTCGCTGGATAATCTGGCGCGAATCGGGCGACGTCACTGCCCCGATGCCGCTCGCCCATCCCGAGGACAGCGCTGGTTCACGCTCGAATACACTGACGGTGAATGGTGCGCTACTTATCCCAGAGGTCCGAGGTTAGTGCCTCCACGTCCCCCCGAATAATCCTTCGTCTATTTCATTGGCGGCAACACGGGCCCGGTTGAGATCGGCAAGACGTTCACCCTGCATTGCGGCTTAAGATGCTGAAAAGCGGGAGGCTGGTTGCCCTATCAGTCCTGAAACGTACGGCGGCGGACCAAAGCGCGAGCAATGAATATCACCCGCCGCTCCGCCGCCCACCGGCATTACGGCGATTAGTTCGAACGCTGCCCAGAGATCTAAACCGAGGTCGCGGCTTAATCTGTGGAAGGGAGCGGCATAAGCCGTCTTGCAGCCTAGACCTGTTCTACTGCGCTGGCGGCGGGCCGACCGATTAGCGAACACCGCAAAGCTTCTCGGCTCCCGCGGCTGCCGTGCCTACGTATTGGATGAAGTCGCGAGGCGCGCGCCAGTCCTCGGGCTTTCCGCGCCATTCCTCCTTACGCGACCAGCCGATGCCGCGCGCTAAATTTTCGCAGGTATCGGGCGCAGACGAAGCCGCCTGCTGTTTGGCGCGGATTTCGGCGGTCTAGGATTGGCCTGCATCCGCCTCGGCGATCTGGCCTTCGTGCAGTTCGGTGGTTTCGATCCTCGGACCCCTTGCTAGATCTGTGAGAACTCTTGGACATTTCGATTATGCCGAATAGTAGGAGGTTTTCGGGCCGCTGATCTGGCCCCCGGAAATCATGCCATTGGTAAGTTAGCTCGTCAGATGGATGAGTGATACGACGAGGCCGGTTTACCGAGGATCAGATCATCGGAGCGCCGCGGGACCACGAAGCTGGGGTGAGGACGGCCGAGCTGTGCCGAAAGCATGAGATCAGCGATGCGACGTTCTACAACTGGAAGTCGAAGTACGGCGGGATGACGGTGTCGGATGCGGCGCGTTTGCGGACGCTTCAAGACGAGAACCGGCGGTGAAAGAAGCTGCTGGGGAAAAAACTGACTCGGTCGGCGGAGCGCTACGCTGCGGTGGAGAAGCGGATGCCGACCACGGCTTCTGCGAGGGTTGGGCCTGCAGGCTGATCGGGGTCAACCGGTCGGCATGGCAATATGCGCCGCTTCGCGGGAAGGACGATGCCGTCCATGAGCGGATGCGTGAGATCGCCAACGAGCGCCGCCGGTTCGGCTACCGGCGGTTTGCGATCCGCTCAGGCACAAGGGGAAAGGCATGAACCTGAAGAAGGTGCATCGGCTGTATCACAAGGAGCGAGGGATCATGCGCAAGCGTGGTGGCCGCCAGCGCGCGCTGGGAACGCGGGCGCCGATGGCGATCCCGCAGGAACCCAATCAGCGCTGGTCTCTCGACACCGCGCTCGGACTCGTTGGCCTGCGTCCGTCGGTTCCGTCTCCTCAACGTCATCGACGACGACTGCCGGGAATCCCTGGGATGCATCGTCGACACCTCCCTGTCGGGTAGGCGGGTTGTTCGCGAGCTGAGCTCCATCGCCGAGCGTCGCGGGCTGCCGCGCATGGTAGTCAGCGACAACGGCACCGAGCTGACTAGTCATGTCGTCCACGCCTGGTGTCCGGACACCGGGGTCGAGTGGCACTACATCGCCCCAGGGAAGCCGCAGCAGAATGGCTTTATGGAATCGTTCCATGGTCGCTCGCGCGACGAGTGCCTGAACATGGGGTAATCGCGGGAGCGAAGCCTTAGCGTTCATGATGGAAGCTGGTGGCTGTTCCCCGATAAGATGGAAGTACGGGCTCACGACCGGAAGCCGGGCCCAAGCATCTGATGGAGAACAGCCATGGACGAGTATATCGGACTAGACGTTTTCTTGAAAGAGACTGCCGTATCCATTCGGCGTGACGGCAAGCGTGTTTGGCGTGGTAAGTGCCCCTCGGATCCACAGCTTTTGGCGGCGTTGATCCGCAAGCATGCGCCGGCACCCAAGCGAGTAGTATTCGAGACTGGCCCGCTCTCGGTCTGGTTCTTTCACGCGCTGGCAGCCGAAGGGGGGGCCGGCGATCTGTATCGACGCACGCCATGCCAAAGCCGCTCTCGACATGGCAGCGAACAAGACCGATGACAACGATGCCGACGGACTGGCGCATCTGGCTGAGGTCGGGTTTTACAAGGAAGTGCGGGTCAAGAGCTTCGACAGCATGCTCACGCGCACGCTGGTAGCGGCACGGACTCGCCTCGTGCGGATTGGCACGGAGCTCGAACCAGATCCGGGGCCTGATGAAGACGTTTGGTCTCGTCGTTCCTGCTGCGATGGGTAGCAAGTTCGAGCATCATGTTCATGCGCTGCTCGCCAACAATAGAGATCTGGGCCAGATCATCTGTCCGCTGCTTGAAGCCTGGCACGCAGTTCGCCTCCGCGCCGCAGAGCTCGGACGCAAGCTTCTCGCGGACGCACGTCGTAGCGCCGCCTGCCAGCTGCTGATGTCGATCCCCGGTGTCGGTGTCGTGACCGCCACATCGTTCGTTAGCGCAATCGAGGAGCCTGCCAACTTCAAGCATTCGAGGTCAGTGGGAGCGTTCGTCGGGCTGACGACGCGGCGCTATCAGTCTGGCGAGATCGACTATGACAGGCATATCTCCAGGCGCGGCGACAGCCACCTGCGCGGGCTGCTTTACGAGGCCGCAACAGTCCTCCTGACGCGCAGCCGATCCGAATGCGATCTACGCAAATGGGGGCTGCAGCTGCGAGAAAGGCTCGGCTTCAAACGCGCCACGGTCGCAGTCGCTCGCAAGCTCGCCGTCATCATGCACAGCATGCTGATAACCGGTGAACCGTTCAGGGAGAAATCCGCCGCAGCTTGAGTTCCCGAGCTCGTCCGCCTCGCAAGGCGCCACGAGACGTCCTGCCGGGACGTAGGCTGATTCATTCCGCGACGTTCGTTGCACCTTATGCCTTCTGGCATTGAAGTGCGTCCTGAACCTTGGAAGGGTCGCCCGCGAAGCCCCATCATGCGGCGGCTTATGTCGACCGCGAAGACGACCATGCTCCCGGCAACGGCATCTCAGAAACCCCTTGCAACCCACGCGATTAGACGACGAACACCTGTCCCCTCGCTGAATGCGGCGAGACGGATCATCGAGGTATGGCGAACGGACTACAACACGTGCGTCCGCACAGCAGTCTTGGCGGGATGGCACCCGCCGAGTTTACGAACCGCCCCCGCCAGGGGCATATGGACACCGAAGCTAAGTTACCAGCGGCCTGAAAACGGCGAGCAGGTCAGGAAGCGCATCCGCACTCAGCCTCCTGTACGTCATCCCGCGAGTTCATTACGCCAAGATGCACAACCCCGTCCGCTAATTGACGGGCCACTACGTTTCAAGGCCTTGTGTTCCGAGAACGGCTGAACAGTTCGACTTAAGAAAACTAGACCGTAGTAGTCCGATATTTTCTAGCTCGCCAAACCAGTAACCCGAACAAGAGTAGTTCTCCGATAATCATCGGCAATATGGCGCCCACTAGACCTATAGCTCGCGGCGCCAAGGCAACGCCGGCCAAAACTAGCGGCAGTAAAGCGGCGTTGTAAGTAAAAATCTCTCGATAGCGGCCCATAGCCTGAAACAACGATGAATAAATACCACGAACAGTCGTCGCCATTGCAAAGAGTATCCATGCTCCGGCCAACAGCAGTATATGTGGGTGCCCCGTCGGCATCCAGTTATGGATAACCGACCGATCGAGAACGAAACAAACCGACGCAATAATCAACCCTGTAGCTAAACATATCAGCACAGGTACCCAGGCGCCTTTCAATGTCGCATCTAAACCAGTATCATTGATTCGGCGGCTAGCATGTACTTGGAAAAGACGAAGCACACCTGATGTCACGATCAGGATCGGCATGATTAACATGCGCGCAGCCGATATCTCACCTACTGCGCTAAGGCTTAGATTAAGCGCAACGAGAGTTAAGTAAAAGCTGTTTTGCAACCAGATGATAATGGCGCCCGGTAAAGACCAAACAGCCATACCAGCGAGGCTATGCAAATATTTGCCAAGGGGCACACCTGCCTTCGTCAATCCTGCGATGATATAAGGAGAGCAGCTTAAAGCTGCGCAAGCCGCAAGAACAGCCAAGCCCGTGACGACAGTTACGTGATCAAAAGACATTAAAATGACCGCAATACCACACGTTACCATTACCGCAAACGCAGTAGATAGAATCAGCGAATCTTGAAATAGATTTCGTGCCGCCAGAACGCTGCGCAAAGCATCTCGATATGAAAGCCCAATAAAAGAAGTCAATACCAGGAGCAGTATAAGTAATTCTACATTCAGAACCAATGCTACAACCAATATTACAAGCGCAACTAGCGACGACACCAATAGTTGCATCCGGAGAATCGCCTCACCAACGGCGCACCTCTCAACATCGTTCGAGATTTTCCCCAATAACGTTACAAGAGGACCGCCAAATAAAGACGATAAGACAGCTTGGCCCATAATGACGTATGAGTAGCTAAGACTGAATGTTGCAAATTCAACTTTACTTGCAGAAATTAGTACCGCACCCTGTATTGCGAATACAGCCGCGCTGGCAAATACTGGATCAAGTGCGCTCATAGCAATGCGTCCCGCTTTGCTATCCAAAAGCGACCGAAATCGGCTAATTACCAAGATATAACGCCTCGAATGATTGAGTAACCAACCACGAAATCACACAATTTCAATAACAATATGCCGAATAAATGTTGCCGGATTACCACCAACAATCGTCATAGCCTGCACGTCCTTCGTTACGACGCTACCCGCAGCGATAATTGCGCCGTTTCCAACGGTAACTCCCTTTTGAATTATTGCCCTAGTGCCAATGAAAACGTCATCACCAATGTTTATTGGCGCGCTAATTCGGTCAAAATCAGGCTTTGCGTAGCGACGGTTATCTGCCGAATGCTGATGAAAGTCAGTATCGAAAATGGAAACATCTGCGCCTATTAAACAACGCTTTCCAACCCTCACGGACTTTGCAGCACAGATAACAGTCCCACTTAATCCGCTATCATCGTCGATGAAAATCCGTGCCTCACGAGTTAAGCAACGAAGAATGACAGGCCTTGAAACACCTAGTGCGGTTGCGTCTGGACGACTGACTGCAATGACCCGTCGCCCGAGACTGATTGAGTGCCGATCAATCTGTGTCATGTGGGCAAGGCCTGAGAATCTGGTGCCAACTCCGATGGTTATGCCAATGAGCGACCCATAAATCCGCGTCAGCCAGGTGCTTACCTGCCAAATTACCGCCTGACGCTTATTGAGAAAAACGCTAAACACGTACCGGTCCTGCGTAAGTCGCGATCAAACTGCAAACAAGGCCCCTAGAGCCCCCTCCAACCCAACAATCGGCAAAACCGACCATAAATGCCCCTTCAAACTCAACCAGCGCTTAGATACGGCTGCTAGCAGGCCATAACGGATGAAAACAGTCGGGAAATCGTCTAGAAACTCGCCCGCGGCAACAGCCTGCTCCGCACGGTATGCCATTGTTAACCTATGATTTTGTTTTAAATAGCTCTAGTGAGGCGATGTTCGATATTGAGATCGGCATAGGCCACATCTAATATTACCTTCTGTAGGGTCACGCGTGCGTGCCTATTGATTCACGAACTGGCCTTGGCATACCACACTCGAAAAGGTTTGAAAACTTGTCTGGAATAGAACGTAAAACGTCAAAGCACGTCGGTATCAAAATGAAAGTCTTCGTTACGTTCGCTGCCATTTGCGGTTTTGCCATCGCGACAGCGTCAGTCGCGCGTCTCCGTTATAGCGAAGATCATCCATCAGTCGTCTGTGCAGAGGCAGGACGAGGACAAGTAACGCGACGAGTTCTGATCTTAGGGGAGTCTTGGGCATCCGACGGAAGGTTATTACCTGATCTGCCAAACGTAATATCTCTTAGGACTGATCAGAGGGTGAGAGCTTGCACAATTGGCTACTCAGGGCGAAATAGCCTAAAGGTATTCAGTAACTTCAGGACTGACCTGGCAAGACGCGCACTTCGTGGTAACGTCGATAACGTTGTGATACTACTAGGCGTCAACGACCAGATACAGCACATGCGTGCCGAGCACTCTGCAAATAACATTGTCAGCATCGCATCTTTATTTGCGCAATCCAACGTTCAAGTGGTTTCTGCACCGCCAGTATCTGACGACCCACCTTTGCCACTTGTTTTCCGTACCAAAAATTTAGTCTCTCATTTTTTTAATGGCGAAGTCAACGCCGATTACGTCGAAGCTCTCAAAAAACGTATCGGTCCGGAAAGACTCATCAGCTTCACGGATTTCTCGCTTGGCTACCCACGCGACCGAAGGAAATTCACGAATGATGGCATTCATCTAACACCAGCCGCGTTTCATGAGTACGGGAAGTTTATCGGACGTCGCGTCAACCTTGATCCTATAGAAGGGGCGTTGAACGTTCGGAAGCCTCACCATTTATGAGACCTCTTCTTATATAAAGTGATTTCTCGTCTCCGTCAGAGTACGCCGAAAGTGTCAGACCGAGATCATGCCCCAAGAGCGTGCCTACCTCAACCGAGCTACGGTCTCTCACAATAATCCCGTAGGATGCCTTTTCAACCCATCCCGTGTTGATTGTGCCGAAGCTCTTTGAGGCCACGATCGCCGCCAATGCAGGAGCAGGGTTCGGAAAGCGATCTCGATTCTCGTAATAAATCGCCTGAAGACTAAAGCCAATTATGCCGGTTAGAAGCAGCCCGACGCCGCAGTATTCCGTTTGAACCACCCCGCCAGAGACAGCCTTAGCTCGCCGCAAACTCATTCCGACGGTCTGGCGGACAACAGCGTAGCTCCAGCGTTCGGCAGGAACTTTAGACGCCTGGAACTCGCGGCCGTGCCGTGCCTCAGGCGTCCAGTTTGGCGGAACGTGCCAGCCGGTACGACCGTCTTGTGACCGCATCACCAACCATCCGAATAACGGTGTATCGTTACTACTCCATCGGACGGCATCATTGATCGCGCTCGAACGATCGATTGTTACACCGCCCGAGGGTGGAATTCCGTCCTGTCCTGCGTTCGTTATAGCCACCGTGTCGAAACTCCACGCGCTCTCGCCGCTTCGCGCATCGCCGTCTAGGCCACCGAGAACAATGCCAGCGGTTCGAAAGTGCTGCCCGTAAATGCGGTGATAGGATAAGAGAAGCGGGTGCTCCCACTGGGCCCCGAAATTGATAAGAATATCCGCGCTCCGCAAGTCAACGGTATCCAAAATGGCGAACGTCGCGCTCCCTGGCTTATCGGATCCGAACAAATAACAACCGTCGCGACCATTCCCTACGAGGCATATGTCTCGGACGTCGTATGCGCCATCAGGTTGAAGTAGGTAGCCGGTGAACGCCTGCGATGCCTGCAGAACGACCTTTCCGAGACCACGTACTGCTTGCCCCCGAATTACAAGCGCCTCGCCAGTTTTTGACTGAAGGCTGCGCGATATCAGGTACGTCGCTCCCGCGCGGGGACAAATTATGCCGCCCGTACGCAATGCTGATTGCCAAGCTACCGTATCGTCATGAGAGCCGTCGCCTACTGCGCCAAACATTTCCGGCGTCACCTCCAGCCGCGCTCCCGGCTGGTCCTGACGAGGGACAGTGGCACCCAGAACCGGTGCCGCTGCCGCGCTCGCGGCGATTCTCAAGATTGCCGCTCTGCGCGTCGCATCAACAGACATAACCGATCCCTACATGCATTGCTCAGACTGTCGCCGGATAGAAAACATAGGACTTGAAAGAGCCACCAAAGTCGAATGGCGACCGCTCAATTCGCTGATTCACATATGCTAACGCGCCAATGAGCAGAACAGCCGACGCGAACACCCGAATAGCGTTCGGCATGCGCGCTGGAAACGCTGTCGAGAATATGATCATGATCGCTAGCGCCCGGATAACGTCCATGTAAAAATACAGTCGGAGCGCGGCAAGTGGTAGATTGATCATCGGTAGAAGGGTGAGGTAGAATAGAGCGTACGAAAGCACGATCAAAATACCTTGTTCGCTCCTGCCGCCTTTCCAGACAGTCAATCCGAGCAGCGTCAAGGCGAGTACGGCATCACCTCCAATGAGTGACGCTGCGATCGCTCCATCATCCTTGGTGCCCATATCGGCCATCGATCCATGGGAAACATAGTAGCCAACGCCCGCAGCAATTGTGAAAAAGGCTATTGCTATTACTGGCCGAACGAAGCGATACGACTCCGTCATTCGAATAATCACTAAAGGGGCGTATAGAATGAACAGAATGATAACCACTGACTGGTGCGTTGCCACGGCCATCACCGTGACCAACAAACCGGTTATATATTGACGCCGCAATATTAAAGAGTAACTTAATAGAGAAACACACATCGCCATTTCTTGGCGGACGAGTTGAGTAACGAGCGTAAATGTGACCGCAAAAAGACAGCAGCCCATAATTAATAAGGCATTTCCCGGCAAACCGCGATCGCTAAAGACACTTTCCCCGATCCGGAACATTGCAAATCCAGTGGTAAAGTAGGCGATCGATGTAATAACAGCAGCTAACGCCGAAATGCTGCCGCCCGAGAAATAATAAGTTGCATTGGCGATTGCGTAATATACTGGCTCATTGGGTTTGATCGTTATCCTGCCAATACGCGCGCCAAGATATTGATCAAAAGTGTAGTTCTGCATTAATGCGTAATGCTGAGTATACCAAACCCAGTCGTCTTCGATCACCTTCGATGCGTTCATAACGCAGAACACCGCCGTGAAAACGATCAGTAACAGAAAAAATATGATTCGATAGTTGATGCGAGCTAAACTCGCACCGAACGACGCTATCAGGGCTAGGACGATCATCGGAACCCCTTGTATCCTTCCCCTCGATGGAGCGGCGCGGAACGCGCAGGCTCGCTGAAGCGGTCGCATAGAGCGTACGCAGATGATTGTCTGTAGCTTCGTTGCACGGAGAGCGCTCGATGAGGCGCGAGCGAAGTCGTTCGGAGCGGCAATCTCGACAGCGGCAGGCCTGATCGGGAAAGGAGGACCGTATGTGACAGACTCGTTCCGGAATCACCGCGGCCACGCATGCCGTTACGGACAGGCGTTGACCGGTATCGCGCTTATCACCTCGACGGCCTTCCGTGATGGATGTTCCGAGCGCGTATGGTCCCCGAAAGACACCATAAACGGGTGGAACCGGTCAGGCGAAAAAAAGAGACGTGCTTGTGCGCTAGATAGGAATGTCTGGGTACCGCGGGGGCCAAGCCCACGATAGTGATGATCGACGTAACTTTACAAAGGCTCACCGCACGGCATCCAGCATGCTTTAGAAATAAGGTCAGTCGGTCGCCTGTTCGGCACCGTAAAGGCGGCATGGACACCAAACTGTACGCCGTCAGCGATGCGAGCAAACGGTCTTGCGCCTCTTCCTGACAACTGCGCGGGTCAGCAATTTCACTGGCGCGGCAGATGTGCCCACGGCTTGCCAAAGGCTCGATGCTTGCTCGGTGATCGGGCTGTGATGCAAATTAGTTCAGCGAAGCCTCAGAGGCCAAAGGCATCAACGCCTGCATCTCATTCGAAGATCGTGCAACGCGCTGGCCATATGCGATGAGCGTCGGCACAGGTGCCGCAGCCACTCGAGATCACGTTCGGCCATCCGAAGGACCAGCTCAATGTCGCGAGCCCAACCGCCCATGACAAACGGCATTCTTCGCCGCTATGGTGCTTGCAGCCGCCCGTAACCTTCAAGCTATGATCAATGAGTCTTTAACCTAAGCACTGACGGCAGGAATTTGTATCTCATTGTCCAAATGGGTTCGCCAAAATCCCTGCAAATCAAGATATATTAAAATATCTTTCGATACGGAAGGATGAAGTGAAGTGGCATCCAGATGCCGGAATACTTTCGAGTAATTCGCCACCAGTTCTTTATTGGTATGCCTCGATGAGAGGTAATACGACGAATACGCGCTCGCCAAGTTCCAGTGTTGTAAGCCATCGGGGGGTTGCCGTTACATAATCCCAATGTTCCAGGCATTACCAATACGGGAATATTTGCGCGCGAAGCACGTAGTCCGTAGTCTATGTCGCCAAGCGAGTGCAAAAATTCGCGGTCATTAATACCAATCTTTTCTTGGGCCGCTCGACTAACCAGCACAATGTTGCCGTTAAAGGTTTCAGCGAACTGAAGTTCTTCAGAGAGGGGCAAGTGCTCGAACTTCAGCGCAAGCGGGCTAGGCACTCGGCGTTGGCCGCCATAGCTAAGGCGGCCAGCATCGTCACGCGTCGCGCCAACCAGAATAAATGGGCACGTGGCTCCGCCCTGCTTCTGCCACTGCTGTGCCAAGCGCGCTATCGCATCTGCGTCGAGCAGAACGTCGTCATTAAGCCAGAGATAACCATCCATCCCGAGGCGCAGTGCGTGACTCCAGGCCTTGTACATGCCCCCATTCCAAAAGCAGTTCCCATCGCCATTAAGCACGATTACTTCCGGCCAAGCCGCCACTGCCGCGTCTGCCGTTCCATCGATCGAGGCGTCGTCGAGCAGGACGATCGTAAGATCAAAATGCTTGACGGTTGACCGCAGCGACCTGAGTGCGCGCACAGTCATAGCGCGACGGTTGTGTGCGGCGAGCAGCACCGCAATCCGAGGCGGAGGTGTTCCGCTCATGCAGCGAGCGCCTTCAGCACGCCGCTGGCAAAGTTTTGCGCCATTGCTTCAATCGAATAGCAATCGGCCATCCTCCGGGCAGCCTCGCGCATACGTTCGAGCGCCGGTCGATTCCGCAAAAGCGCGGCTACTTCGTTAGCATAGGCTTCGGGATCTTCCCAATCGGCAACTTTGAGGCCGCTAATTCCGGGCTCTAGATAGGCGATTTCTGGGCTGTGCCAAGGAAACGCGGTCGTGGCGATAGCGAGGCCGGCCGTTGCCGCGTCGAGGATGGCCAAGCCCATTAGTCCAGGCATCATGAATATACAGCCCAGGGCCATAAGATCGACTTTCTCCTGGCCGAAACGCGGCCCCATGACATGAATCCAAGGCCGGCTTTGCGCGAGTCGGTTGACCAGCGGAAGATCCGACCCACCGCCGACGATGATTAGCTCGAAATCGGGTATCTCTTTGCGAATGCGGTCTGCCGCATCGACTAGAAACTTCATACGCTTATCCGGATAAATGCCTCCAACAAAAACGCCCACGTTTCTACCCGTTAGGCCTATTGATGTGGCGAGCCTTGTCCGAGCCTCAGACGTTGAGGCAGCTAACTGTTGCCGCATAAGCGTCGTATCGACCGAGTTATTAAACACAGTTATGCGCTCGTCTGGAAAGCTCAGCAAACGCATATGGGCGCGAGTTTCCTCAGTATATCCGAACCACCAGTCGACTTTCGTTGCCCAGAAGCGCTTAAAGCGCTCAGCTCGGCCATTGGGACTTCGAGACTGAAAGTTGCGGCCATGACCGAAGTACGCAATCTTTTTCAGCCTCATGCACGATGCTATAATTAACACGTAATTTAGCAGAAGTTTGCTTTCCTGCTGAACGATTACCAAGTCCGCCTTCATAGCGTGTTTGAGGGCATGCTGGTATACTAAACCACGTGGTAGCGCTGTGAGGCCGACCTTGTGACCCCACGAAATATCTATTGCATCGCCTTTCTTTCGGTTATCCTCACCCGGTGCGCAGTAGACTACAGTATAATCAACATTCTTTTCAGCCAGTAGCTCACGCAGCCGCTCATGAAATGGTGCTCGATAATGGTGTGAAATTGGGAAGATGTATGCGACGCGTTTCATGATTCTTCTGACCAAGACTGCAATTGGTGCTCATGACGCTGGATCTGCTCATCCGAAAAGCGCCGTCCGACGTGCCGCGCTGGATTGCCCGTCACGATATCGTAAGGCTCGACGTCTTTCGTGACGACCGCGCCGGCTGCAACAATTGCTCCTCGGCCAATTTTTATACCGCTCAAGACCACGGCTCCAAAGCCGATCCAGACGTCATCGCCGATGTCGATGGAATTTATAGGATGACTTGCTAGCGTAGGCGTGTTGCCTATCCACGGCGCGCGGCGGATGGGCACGCCAAGCGCCCGAATGTCGTGATCGCGACGTCCTACTACGCCGACGTTGTTAGCGATCAATACGCCGTTACCGATCCGTCCGTTTACTTGGATAGAGCAGAACTTACCAATGTAAACGTCATCACCAATTACTAGTCCGGCGACAGAACTTACGTAGCTGAAGAGGCCTTGATGGAAGCGCTGCCCTACCGTTACGCGTCCACTGAGAAAGGCTCGTCTCTTGGCGCTGGACCAGAGCCTGCCGATCACGAATGATCTTTCCGTATGGATTGAACCCTACCGCGTGCCATTAACAGGATGAATTTTGGCGCTAAAATCAGGTATCTTCGCCAAAGGCGGCGCGGCTCACTGATCAGTCGATGCAGCCATTCTAGACCGCTATCGTGCATCCATCGCGGGGCACGTTGCACGTCGCCTGCGTAGAAATCGAACGCTGCCCCGATGCCCACGAGCGTCGCTCCAGGAATGCGGCCAACGTGATCGCGCATCCAGTACTCCTGCTTCGGCGTAGACAGACCTACCCACACCACGTCTGGTCGCGTCGCGCTGATTTCTGCGACGGCCGCCTCGTCCTCTTCGGATGTCATGGGGCGGAAGGGCGGAGTGCTGGACCCGATAATCTGAAGCCCGGGAAACATTTCGATCAGCTTGGCCGTCATGCGCTCAGCCACGCCGGGTTTGCCGCCGTAGAGATAATGCCGAAGACCGGTAGAAACCGATGCTTCGCACAGAGCCGCCACAAGATCCGCGCCGCAGACCCGCCCTGCATCGCGATACCCCCGAGCTTTGAGTGTCCAAGCCAGCGGCATGCCATCCGGCGTAATAAGACCGGCGCCGTGATGAATTGCCATTAGCGCCGAATCTTCCTGAGCACGCATTATTCCGTGGACGTCCCGCACACAGATATACTGTGCATTGCGGCATCTGACCCAGTCTAGGATGGTGCCTACTGCAACACGCATATTTATAGTGCTGATCGGCACACCCAATACACGCGTTGCGGGAACCCCGGCCACAGTACTTGTCGAATATGCATCGGCTTTGGACGTCTGCGGAAACTGGATACCAGTGGCATTCATATCCATAAAACCTTGTTTGATGCGCTTTGGGATCCAAGAGGGAAAGCTTCCTGCGGCATCTGCGAATACATGAAAGACACGATCAGATCAGTGCTTGGCAGCTTGGCCGTAATGATCAAGAAACCATTCGAAGGTTTCCTGAACACCCTCAACAAGTGAAACTTGAGCCTTCCACCCCATAGTGGTGAGGCGACTTGAGTCCATTAGCTTACGCATCGTACCATCTGGCTTCGAGGTATCAAAGCTGATCCGCCCGGTAAAGCCCGTGAGGTCTGCTATCAGGTGTGCGAGTTCGGCAATCGTCACGTCCTCGCCAAAGCCCACATTAATATGGCTGAGCATTGGTTCGGTGTTCGCGTTGTACGTTTCCTTGTCGAGGTCAAACACGAAGAGCGAGGCCTCGGCCATGTCATCGACATGGAGGAATTCGCGGTACGGATTTCCCGTACCCCAAATCACGACTTCCTCAGCGCCGCTGGTTGCCGCCTCATGGAAGCGGCGGATCAGTGCCGGCATCACGTGGCTGTTTTCCGGGTGAAAATTATCACCAGGGCCATAGAGATTCGTCGGCATAACGCTACGATAATCAGTGCCGTACTGACGGTTGTAGCTTTCGCACAGCTTGATGCCGGCGATCTTGGCGATCGCGTATGGCTCGTTGGTTGGCTCAAGAACGCCTGTCAGCAGCGCGTCCTCGCGCATCGGCTGATCGACGGCCCGCGGGTAGATGCACGAGGAGCCAAGGAACAACAGGCGCTGAACACCGGCGGCGTAGGCTTGGTGGATGACGTTGGCCTCGATCATTAGATTTTCGTAAATGAAATCAGCCGGATAGGTGTTGTTTGCATGAATGCCACCAACCTTTGCAGCAGCCAACACCACGCCGTCAGGCTTCTCGCTCGCGAAAAAAGTGCGAACAGCTGCTTGGTCGGTCAGATCGAGTTCGGCATGGGTGCGCGTAATGACCTCGACGCCGCGCTCGCGCAATTTGCGCGAAATCGCCCCACCAACCATGCCGCGATGGCCGGCCACATAAATGCGCTTGGGATGCTGCTCCATCAGCCTTCAACCGAGACCGGAAGCTCGTAGCCATGCGCCTTGAGCAGAGCATGACGCTTGGCGGTATGGAGATCTGCGGCGATCATTTCCTCGCACATCTCCTGCACACTAATCTCTGGGATCCAGCCGAGCCGGTCCTTGGCCCTAGTCGGATCGCCAAGCAATGTTTCGACTTCGGCCGGACGGAAATAGCGCGGGTCGATACGGACGAGGATGTCGCCTGCCTTGACCGCCGGGGCGTCATCGCCCTCAACTTTATCGACGATGCCGACCTCGTCGGCTCCTTCGCCCTCAAACCGCAGTGTGATGCCGAGGTGGGCCGCTGACCACGTAATGAACTCCCGTACCGAATACTGTACGCCGGTGGCAATGACGAAGTCCTCCGCCTGCTCCTGCTGCAGCATCATCCACTGCATGCGGACATAGTCCTTAGCATGACCCCAATCGCGCAAGGAGTCGATATTGCCCATAAAAAGGCCGGTCTCCAGACCCTGCGCAATGTTGGCGAGGCCCCGGGTGATCTTGCGTGTGACGAATGTCTCACCTCGACGCGGGCTCTCATGGTTGAACAGCACTCCGTTGCAGGCATACATGTCGTAGGCCTCACGGTAGTTGACCGTGATCCAGTACGCATATAGCTTGGCGACCGCATAGGGCGAACGCGGATAGAACGGCGTCGTTTCCTTCTGCGGAATTTCCTGGACCAGACCATAGAGTTCAGAGGTCGAGGCTTGGTAGAAGCGCGTTTTCTTTTCCATACCGAGGAACCGGATCGCCTCTAGCAGGCGCAACGTGCCGAGGCCATCGACGTCCGCTGTGTACTCGGGCGCTTCGAAACTGACAGCGACATGGCTCTGCGCGCCGAGATTATAAACCTCGTCAGGCTTTACCTCGCTCAGTATCCGCGTGAGGTTCGAAGTATCTGACAGGTCGCCGTAATGCAGTTTGAGATTAGGCTGCGGCGCATGCGGATCCTGGTAGATGTGATCGATACGCTGCGTATTGAACAGCGAGGCCCGGCGCTTAATGCCATGAACCTCGTAGCCTTTCTCAAGCAGAAATTCAGCCAAATAGGATCCATCCTGCCCGGTAACACCGGTAATGAGAGCTACTTTTTTATCGCTCAATTTTCCATTCCTTTTGTTGACTACGCCCACGTATAATTAGCCTGCTTCGAACCACTCGCACATAGAGTCTTGATCGTTTTCGTCACCGAACTCGGCCGAACATTATTCACTGCAATATTCAGATTCGCCTAATGAGATTTGATCACCAACAACGTATGAGCCAATTGGTAGAGGCATCAAATCGTGAGCCCGTAGATTATAACTTCTATGCCTTGTCGCACTGACCCGCCTCGTAAGGTTTTGATCGACGATGCGCTAAAATCGTCGGAGTCTGCCTTCAACACCAAGCAGAAAACCCGCTGCCTCGGTCCGCCTTCCGGAAGTACTAATCATGCGCGCCCCCGCCCTGGCTGTATGCCCTTACCCATCATACATGGCGGCCAACCTCGTCAACGTGTTTATGCTGCATCTGCACACAAGTCGGGATCCTTGGAATAAAATTGATGACCGCACTCCGTCGGATGGAGTGTCGCCTGGCGCAACACGCCATCGAACATTACACCGGCCGGCGGTGGCGAAAGCGGACATAGGTTCGAGACCGGCAAACGGCGGGTCGGCGCCGCACGCGCGTTCTCGATCACGTCCGGCAACGGGGTCTGGCGCCAATCACCGAAGTGGCGTGTGTAATCAGGTTTCATGTACGCTGTGCATTCGCGCAAGAGCAGCGTCTCAATCTGCCCTGACCGGCAAAGTCGTCCTGGCCATAATGAAGATCGGCCCGGTCGCGACGCCGCAACAGCGCGACATTGACAGGATGACGGTCGAGCCCCGATGTTGCAGACATATACGTCGGTCGACGATCGCACCCCACGCCTTGTGGACGGTGGCCACAAAGCCGGGATCGATATCGCGGTGGCTCTTGCTGTCTAAGGCCGCCGCGCGTCCGCAATCGAGCTTCATTGCCATACGGGCAACGGTGACATTTTGCACGATCCCGAGCGAGCCGTTCCCCCGCCCATCCCGCGCTCGTTCACGATGACACGATCACCGCTTGCGAATGTCCAACTTCCTCACCCCGTCGTGATCCCGATATCGCAGCCGAGTTGCCCGGAAAGACCTTAGCATTGAGTTAGTTAGGCGCCTCCTTCCGTGCGACGAATTTCTGATTATGCCGGCTGTGGCGACATCCTCATCCAGGGTCTGTAACAACGGGATGTGGTAGCGTTGCGGGAGCTCTGCATCATCTCAAGACGCGCGCCGGCCAATTGGTGATTTTTGACGTCGCGCCTGGATCCTGGACCGTTTTAAGCGAGGGTTTTCCGTTCTTGTGCCGCCCTCGGGCAACGAGCTCGAAATGAGGAAATATAGGTATACGGAACGAGCGGATTGCTTCCGCGCTGAAGCAGGCGAAAACCGATACGCCGGTGGCCGAAGTCGTTCGGCGAATTGGGATTTCGAAGCAAACGCTTCTCCGCTTAAAGAAGGTGTAGGGATCTCCGCATCGGCGGAATGAAGAGCCGCAGGTCGTGGTGATCGTCACAATTCACATCCCAATACCCAACCCACGACTACGCCCCCGCCCAATCATATCCGCCAGTTCCCGGCCGACACTCGCGCTGCCAGTCGAACCCAATCCCAGCTCGACCTTCCGATTGCGAAGGATCGACTCCACCTGTGGATCGCGCTCCAGGCTTTTCGCCATCCCGAGCATCGTGTTCTCGACGGCACGGATTTTGGTGTCTTCATGATAGATTTTCAGCGCACGACGCTGCCCCTCAAGCCCCTGCCAGCGCTGGACGAACACGTCGGCGCGGCGCGTCGGATCTTCTCGAATTTCGGTTTCCAGCTGCATTGCGCGGATCACCGCGCCCGTCCTGCCTTCCGACGCTTCGCGGACAAGCCGCGTGTCGACCGTCATCGCCGTTT
>Ga0247813_10000110_pt1 | contig 102996 bp, 81 predicted proteins | sample UWRJL169409C1_FD_180719 | JGI IMG/M metagenome (GOLD analysis project Ga0247813, IMG submission 180719) | Plant litter microbial communities from Arlington Agricultural Research Station in Wisconsin, United States - UWRJ-L169-409C-1 | ecosystem: Environmental > Terrestrial > Plant litter >...
CGCAGTACATTGATATACCGGTGTTGTTAAAAGCTGATCTCGGTGGGTTCCAGATCTTCGCCGGCCCGCAATTTTCTTATCTCATGAAATCTGATCTTCGAATGACAGCAGGTGCACTTGGCTTCAATTTACTGGATAGGAAAGTAGATGCTACCGACCAGTTCAACCGTTGGGATGCGGGAATAACCGGAGGTATCGGCTTTAACCTTTCAAAAAATATAAATGTGAGTGCCAGCTATGATTATGGTTTGCAAAAAGTAGATGCCAATAAAAATCTGAGTGCTTACAATCGTGGTTTCAAAGTGGGGATTGGTGTTGGGTTCTGATCAGGAGCGTAAATACAAAATTAAAGCCCCGGCATTTTTTGCCGGGGCTTTTGAAAATGTAAAACAGAGTAGTCATTTTGTGTTTACAAAGACTTCATTTCTTTTTCTTCCCCCACAATGAATACCACATCCCCCACATCAAATACAAATGTTGAATCAGGATTCAGTATTCTTTTACCAGCTCTTTCAATCCCAACAATCAATCCATGATTGTTTTCGCGGATGCCGGATTCGCGGATCATTTTTCCTGTAAAGCGGGAGGATGCATCTAAGACAATTTTTTTCAACACGATCTCTCCGGCTGCTTTTACGGGCAAACTCACTTTCTTTTTTGGCGGACGAATGATAGCGAGCAATCTTTTTATCTGTGCATCACTACCCAACACATGCAGTTCATCTGAAGGGAAAATCCGTTCGTCTCTTGTAGGTAAAGTGATGTTGGTGTCACCTCTGCGGATGGCTACGATATTGACTCCCGGATTATCGCGCCATTGCAGTTCTCCCAAAGATTTGCCTGATATGGCGGATTGCGGATGAATAGTCAGGCGAACAATATGTGCATCCCATGGTGCCAGTTCCGCACGGTTCTTTTTTGCATCTGCTATTTCACGTTGGTTATAATTAGACATGAAACGATGTTCCAGCCTGTCGTAGAAAGCCTGTATTTTATTGGCAAAAACAAATAACAACATCAGCAAAACAATCGCCACGATCACGCCTGCATACACTGAAAAGAACTGGAACATCAGGAAGCCAATGAACGCAGCGGCTAAGCATAACCGTAAGAAACGGATAACATAAAGGATGCGGTTATATTTTTTTATTTTAACCACTTCGTTGAAAGCTTTTGAATAATGCGTACGTAATGCCATTGCCCACAAAAACGGAGACATCAGGATGAGTGTAATTGCCGCAGTAGTTATCTTCAACCATAAAGCGTTGCTCACATGCGTAGAAATATAAGGCCACGCATATCGTGAGGAGAGTGTTGCGATACTAAGCAGGATAATCGACAAAATGATGATGTTGATGATCTTGGTACGCAAAACTTTTTGCCAGTCGCTGCTATCAGCCGCACTGTTGTTGTTTCCCGAATTATGATAATTTGCCAGCGAAGCCACCCACGGCGCCGGCAATTTTTTCTCGATCCATTTTGAAAAAGGCGCACTGTATTTTACCAGGAATGGAGTGGTAAATGTAGTAACCGCCGATACAGCTACGGCAATCGGATAAAGAAATGGGCTGGTTACTTTCAGGCTCACACCCAGTGTAGCAATGATGAACGAGAACTCACCGATCTGCGTAAGGCTCATACCGGTTTGTACGGATGTCTGTAAAGTTTGTCCGGATAAAAGTGCGCCGGAAGTAGCGCCGATAAATTTTCCGGTGATAACGATCACGCAGAATAAAATGATCGGCCCGGCGTATTGTGCGATCATTCCCGGGTCGATCATCATACCAACAGAGACAAAAAATATTGCACCAAAAAGATCTTTCACCGGTTTGATAAGGTGTTCTATCTTTTCCGCTTTGGTGGTTTCTGCAAGGATTGACCCCATGATGAAAGCGCCCAAAGCCGGCGAAAATCCAACTTTTACAGCGAACACTACCATCAGCAGACATAAGGATAATGATACTACCAGTAGTGTTTCATCATTCATCAGGTCTTTTGCTTTTCGCAAAAGTGTAGGTACAAAAAATATCCCGAAAACAAACCATACGATCAGGAAAAATAATAGTTTCAAAACAGAGAACAGCATATCGCCACCGGCAAATTGCTGGCTCACTGCCATCGTGGAAAGCAATACCATCAGGAGGATGGCCACCAGATCTTCTACGATCAATACGCCGAAAACAAGATTTGCAAAGAGTTGTGTTTTTACATTCAATTCTTCAAAAGTGCGCATGATGATGGTGGTGGAAGAAATGGAAAGTATACCACCAAGGAAAAGGCTGTCAATGTTCGACCAGCCAAGTAACCGGCCTGTGCCATAACCCGCCAGCAACATGAATGAAACTTCGATAAGCCCTGTAACAGAAGCCGATCCGCCGACCTTGATGAGTTTTTTAAAACTGAATTCAAGGCCGAGGCTGAAAAGCAAAAAGATCACACCGATCTCAGCCCATATCTGGATATTATCTTTTTCCATTACCGTAGGCAAGAAATCGAAATAAGGCCCTACAAAAAAACCGGCCATGATATAACCGAGTACCAGCGGTAATTTCAGCTTTTTGAAAAGTAATGTAACAAAACCTGCCGCACCTAATATCAATGCCAGGTCGTATATGAGATTGGGTAAATGTGTCATAAAAGTTCAATGTTGTTGAATGTTCAGGAAGTTCAATGTTGAAGGTTGAAAGCTTTCAATTGGAAATTTGTTCAAGAAAATTGCGCACTCACGAACGGCGAATCAACCTTGAACCTTGAACCTTCAACCTTAAATGCTTTCTTACCAGAAATGATGCTTGGGACAAATGAAATGTGTAGCGGGCAGAATGCCGGAAAAAATGACAGCTGATGTCGATGAAGCCGCCACCGGTAAAAACCGGTAAGAAAAAAAAGCTACAGGAAAAAGATCGTGCTGTATGCGTTGCGAAACATTGACAGTTTTTTCAATCTGAAGATCGGCCTGATCATTGCCGGCAAAGACCTTGCTTTTAAAACTGGAGATATTTGTGGTATGCACAACTGTTTCAGCCGGGCACTCAACAGGGCTGAATAGCTGAAGGAAGCAAAAACATATCAACAAATAAAATATACGCATCGTGGCAAAGGTACAAAAATTAGCCGGGAAGACAGTCTTATATAGCCCTGATATCAATCTGTTAGCAATAAGTTTGCTGCATAAATCTCTGTGAATCTTGATGTTCGTCTACTCTTTGTGATCAACATTTCACATTTTGTCTGCTTTATTTGCAATAATTTTAAATACCATAATTTATCGCATGAAAAAAAATACATTGTTTGCACTGTTGATGACGTTTTCAGTTTTTAACGCTGTTGCACAAGACGGCGCAGTGATTAAACTGGTGAATCCATTAAAATCAGAGAACAATGTTTCTTCTTCCAGGCAATTCATCATTGGAAGCACCTGTAAGACCTGCAGTATCAGTATAAATGATCAATCCGTAAAAGTTTATTCTACAGGTGCATTTGCGCTGACGTTGGACCTGAAACAAGGAGATACGACTTTCAATATCGTTTCTAATTCTGCAAACGGAAAATCAGTATCAAAAAAAATCAGTTTCAACTACAAATTGCCTGCACCGGCAGACACCGTGAAAACAGTCGCCATCGCCGGGATTCAAACGTTTCCCGAAGGAAATCTTGTTCTGCAACCCGGTGATGTGATCCGTTTCAAAGTGAAAGCTTTGCCTGGCAGCAATATAACCGTGCTTAACAACACCCCTTTGTACGAAATGCCTGTAAGCCAGTCGGGGGGCATGCCCGGCATTTACCAGGGCGAATATGTTATCCGGCAGAATGACGTTTTTGCTGCCTCAAAAATGACAGTCACGTTGGTTGCTCCCGATGGGCAAAGGGCTACAAAAGAAACGGGAAATACTTTTGCGGTGATGTCGCCACTCTCGTCCGATGTGGCGATTACAAAGGGAAGGCTGGCGCACCTGGAGTATGGGCTCGGCGATGACCGTTTGGGCGGTGCAAAGATCGGCTATCTTGATAGTAACATTTTATTGAAAGTGATTGGCAAAGTCGGCCCGGATTTTAAAATAAAGCTGGCCGATAACAAGACTGCGTACATTCCGGATGACCTTGTATCACTGATGCCTAAAGGAACTTTTGCCGCAACATCGCTTACCGGGCAATGGAGGGTATATGGCGATAGTGCCTACGATTATGTAACGGTGGGGCTTTCGGCGAGATTGCCTTATCAATCGATTCAGCAGATAAACCCGTCGAGGATAGTGGTGGATGTTTTTGGTGCAACCAATAATACGAATTGGATTACGCAGCTGGAGAATGCAAAGGAAGTTGCAAACGTGGATTACGAACAGGTTCAAAATGATATTTTTCGCATCACCATACAACTAAAGCATCAGCAACATTGGGGTCACCAGATATATTACAGGGGAAACTTGCTGGTGATTAAAATTAAACAACAGCCGAAAGACCTTTCGTTGAAAAATCTCACGATCGCGATTGATGCCGGGCATGGCGGCAGCAATACCGGTGCAGGAGGTGCAACGGGCTCTTCAGAAAAAGCGCTGGCATTGGCAGTAACATTGAAATTACAAAAAGCCTTACAGGCAGAAGGTGCAAAAGTGTTGATGACAAGAACTACCGAAAAATTTGTAGACAATAAAGAGCGTATACTTTTATTCAGGGATACACCACCAGATCTTTTGGTGAGCATTCATTTGAATTCGGCGGTTGATCCTTTTAATGCCGGAGGAACGAGTAGCCTTTACCGTTATGTTGGTTTCAGGCCGCTTAGTTTTTACATCAACAAACGAATGCTTGAACTTGGACTGAAAGAATATGGCAACATCGGCTCTTTCAATTTCATGCTCAACAGCCCTACGGAATATCCTAACGCTCTCGTGGAAACGCTTTTTATCAGCAATCTTGAAGAAGAAGCATTGATATTGGATGAAGGATTTCAGCAACGCATGGCGGAGAAGATAGTGCTGGGGGTGAAGGATTTTCTGGCTGCCGCTGGCAGCAATTAAAAATTAAAATTAATGATCGATGTTTCAGATTGACGCACGAGGTTCAGACCGGAGAAACCATTAATTTTTAATTATTAATTTTTAATTGCGTATTCGAGGCGAAGCCTCGAATACGCGTAATTGAGTATTTGCAATCCTCCGATAAAGTTTAATTTTGCAGACTATTTATTATGGCGGATAAAATAATTTGTATTGTTGAAGACAAGCCCGATCTGCGGGAAGGTATGAGCATGATGGTTCAGTTTACCGATGGGTATGAGCTGGGTGGAAGTTATGCAAATGCTGAAGAGGCGATGGAAAAAATTCCCGGTATTGTGCCAGATGCTGTGCTGATGGATATCAATCTGCCTGGCGCTAGTGGCATTGTTTGCGTGACTTCACTGAAAGCGATGTTCCCGCAAATGCTGTTCCTGATGTGTACGGCTTATGAAGATAATGACAAGATCTTTGATTCTTTGAAAGCGGGAGCCAGCGGTTATATTTTAAAAACAGAAGGCCCGGCCCGGATCATGGAAGCATTGGGGGATATGCTCGAAGGTGGAAGCCCGATGAGCAGTAATATTGCCCGTAAAGTAGTGGCCAGTTTTGTGAGCATGGGCAAAGACAATCAATTGATCGAAACCCTTAGCGACCGTGAAAAAATGGTGCTCGAACAATTGGCCAAAGGGCTGATAGGAAAAGAAGTGGCCGATGCACTCCAGATCAGCGGAGGCACAGTGCGCAAACACGTACAGAATATCTACAAAAAACTACATGTGAATACGCGTGTAGAAGCAGTAAATTTATACCTAAAACGATAGTTTAGGGTTTGGAGATTAGAGTTAGTTTGACTCTAAACCCTAAACTCTAAACCCTAAACTCTGAATGATTCGTTTCGACAAATATTTTATTCTCTTCTTTGAAAGCGTCAGCGTTTTCATGTTCCTCTTTTTTTTACTGCAATACCTCATCATCAAAAGAAAAGAGTACCTGTTTTATGCGGTATATCTTTTGTGCCTTTCTGCATATTACCTCGTAGCCATTCCGGATTTCTTTTTTGGTGTATCCATGAAAGATGTGGCGGAAGTGACCAAATACGATCTTTTCAAAAGGCCATTGCAATTTTTCAGCAGTGTATTTTATACGCTCTTTATCGTTTATTATCTCGGGCTGGAAAAATTAAACGGATTTTTGTATAAATTTTTCAATTCCCTGGTGATCATGTATATCCTGCTGGCGATCGCGTGTTTTTTTCTCAATTATTTCGGTATCGACTACAATAACCCATATTATATTTTCAGTTTGATGCTCTTTCCATTGCAGTTGTATGTAGTGATCGCATTGTTCAGGCATAAGGTCCCTTACTCCAACTATATTATCTGGGGCAGCATCATCACGCTGGTGGGAAGTTCGCTCACTTTGATCTATTACATTTATTTGGTAAAGTATGACCCGGATAATCCTGACGCCAATGCACTTTCGTATTGGCCGGTGCAGGTGAGTATATTGATGGACATGTTTCTCTTCACCATTGCTTTGCAGAGAAAAATCGCGGACAATGAAAAGTCGCTTATCAATTCCGCATACCTCCGCCAGCAGGCAGTTCTGTTGGAGAGGGAACGTATCATCGCCGACCTTCATGATGATGTTGGCGGAGGATTAAGCAGTATACGGATGATGAGTGATCTGATGGCGCAACAGGGAGCCAAAGAAAATCATCATGCATATGTATCGTTCGGACAAAAGATTTCGCTTACTGCCAAAGATATTGCTCAACGCATGCATACGATCATCTGGAGTTTGAATGCAGAGAATGATACAGTGAGTAATTTCGCAGAATATGTGCGCCAGTATGGGGTTTCCTTCTTTGAAAGTTCGCCGGTATCTTTTCGTTCCAATAATCTCGCTTCGCTTGGTGGCGAAATAGAGATCAGTGGCGTGAAAAGAAAAAACCTTTTTCTCATCGTCAAAGAAGCTTTTCACAATATCATAAAACATTCCGGAGCCAGCCAGGCAAGCGTCAATATTTCTTTGGAAAAGAAAGAACTTCATATCAGCATTTCGGATAATGGAAAAGGGCTTACCGACGAAGAGAATCCTGCGTCTATCCGGTTTGGCAACGGGCTCAAAAACATGCAGAAACGTATGGATGAAATTGGCGGCAAGATCCATATCGATACCGGGGCGGGTACTTCCATTAAGATTGCGGTAAGTATTTAATATCTGAAGAATAAAGAAGTTAATATAGCATTCCAAACACTTTCAAGCAATTCTACCATTCCTCCAATCTGTCGAACCCCACTTTCTTATTTCTTATTTCGCATCCCTTATTCCTTATTTCTACGTAATTTTACGCTCAAATTTTAGTGATATGTCTACAGAAACGATAGAGAAACCCGCTCTCACACCCAAGGATTTTGCCACCGACCAGGAGGTACGCTGGTGTCCTGGCTGCGGCGACTATTCTATCCTGGCGCAGGTGCAGAAGATCATGCCTACATTGGGCATCCCGAGAGAGAATATTGTGATCGTATCCGGGATCGGGTGTAGCAGCCGTTTTCCATATTATATGAATACGTATGGTATGCATAGTATCCACGGCCGTGCAACAGCAATCGCAAGTGGCTTGAAAGGCGCACGTCCTGAACTGAGCGTGTGGATAGTGACGGGAGATGGCGACGGGTTGAGCATCGGTGGTAACCATACCATTCACCTGCTCCGCAGGAATTTTGACGTAAACGTCTTGTTGTTCAATAACCAGATATACGGGCTTACCAAGGGGCAATATTCGCCTACTTCCGAAGAAAAGAAAGTAACGAAGAGTACCCCGATGGGAAGTATCGATCATCCGTTCAATCCGCTGGCATTGGCCATGGGCGCTGATGGAAGCTTCATAGCTCGTACGATGGATCGTGACCCGAAACATCTGCAGGCGATGCTCTTGCGCAGCCAGGCACACAAAGGCGCTTCCTTCCTGGAAATTTATCAGAACTGTAATATTTTCAATGATGGCGCTTTTGAAATTTTTACTGAAAAAAGCAGCAAACCTGAAGAGGCATTGTTTCTCGAGCAAGGCAAACCATTGATCTTTGGCGCTACGCAAAACAAAGGTATCCGCCTTAATGGCTTCAAACCTGAAGTGGTAGAACTGGGTGAAAATTATACTGCTGACGATCTTTGGATCCACGACGAAAGAGATTTTTACAAAGCCCAGATACTCATCCGCATGTTTGATGACCCAACCCTGGTAGGGCATTTGCCACGCCCGTTCGGAGTTTTTTATGAAACGGACAGGGCTTGTTATGAAGATGTGATGACGATGCAGCTGGAAGAAGCTGTAGCCCAAAAAGGAAAAGGCGACCTGGATAAATTATTGAAGGGGAGGGAAACCTGGACGATCTCATAAGTTTCACGCAAAGAAAATAGAAAAGCCGCAGGATCTGTCTTGCGGCTTTTATTATTTTAACACCTTCCGGTACCCGAATCAATTCTGAACAAAAGTGATGGGCTGCCTGATAATGTATGCCATCCGCCTTCCATGCAGCAATGCGGGCTTCCATTTAGGCGCATTTTTTAAGATATCTGACGCAATAGCGTCAAATTTTTCGTGGAAAGGAATATCGATATGTATGTCAGTCAGATAACCTTCTTCATCAATCAACGCTGAAGCCAATACTGTTACTTCAGTGGTGTTTTTTATTTTCACGCCTTCAGGGAACATCGCGTTTTTCAGCAGATATTTCTTCCAGGCCTTGTCGCCTGAACCAAACTTCGCCGGAACAGTTATTTTACCAGCAGTATCAGTAACAGGCTGGTCGTTTTCGTCGTAATAAATCGCTTTTATCAACTCTCCGTTTTCATAATCTTCTACGCTGGCAAGGTGATTATTGGTATGATAAAATTTCCATTGCTGGTCTCTTTTTCCATTCGATCCCAATGTTCCGGTTTCTGAAACATTGCCATTGGAGAACCATCTTGTGACCGAGATCCTTTTGTCATATTCCGAAACTACCATCGAATCGGACAACCGGCCGTTGGCATGCCAGGACAAAAGAGTACCTGTCGGAAAACTTTTAGAGTATACCCCGGAATCTTTCAGTTGTCCATTGTGGTGATACGAAAGCCAAAGGCCATTCTTTTTCCCATTTACCAAGGCTCCTGTAGAAGATATGCCGCCGCCGGAATAATAATAAGTAAACCAGCCGTTACGGATCTTTGTCATTGAATCCGCAAAAAGGCCGATCATCTGCGGTTTTCCTGAGTTGACAAATATATCCTGCCGTATCCAGCCGGAGTCTGTACGCTTTGTTAGCGAGCCAAACCGGGCATGCGACGCATCAGTTTCCTGCCACTCCCAATCATAGTAGGTCTTTTTTACTTGCGAAAAGGTACTGCCGGAAATGAAGAGTAATAAGAATAGAGGCAGAAGTTTCATAAGGGTTAATTAAGTCACTAAGATAAAAATAAACAGGAATAAATGGATGTAAAGAAATAGATAAGAACTATAAAAGCCGTCCACAGGTCAGGGGCGGCTTTATAGTTTTGTTTGATATTATTTTATACTAACCCTTTCTCCAGCAAATATTCTGCAATCTGTACGGCATTCGTTGCGGCACCTTTGCGTAAATTGTCGCTCACGATCCAGCAATTCAAAGTGTTTGGCTGCGTTTCATCGCGGCGGATGCGGCCTACAAAGGTCTCATCTTTATCATGCGCATGTAACGGCATCGGGTACACGAAATTGTCAATATCATCTTCGACCACAATCCCCGGCGATTTTGCCAGCAATGCTTTTACTTCATCCAGGTCAAAATCATTTTCAAATTCGATGTTCACACTTTCGCTGTGGCCACCCACCGTTGGAATTCGTACACACGTAGCCGTTACCCTGATGGAATCGTCTTCCATGATCTTTTTGGTTTCATTCACCATTTTCATTTCCTCCTTTGTATAACCGTTGGCGGTAAACACATCAATCTGCGGGATCACGTTAAGATCGATCGGATATTTATAAGCCAATTCGCCAGAGATACCTTTGCGTTCGTTCATCATCTGATCTACCGCCTTTACGCCAGTGCCGGTCACGCTTTGGTACGTGCTGACCACAACTCTTTTGATCTTATATTTTTCATGAAGCGGTTTCAACACCAGCACCATTTGTATCGTGCTGCAATTCGGGTTGGCGATGATCTTGTCAGCAGCAGTAAGGGCGTGCGCATTCACTTCGGGAACCACCAGCTTTTTTGCTGCATCCATGCGCCAAGCACTTGAGTTGTCAATTACAGTGATACCGGCTTCGGCAAATTTTGGCGCCCATTCCAGCGAAGTTCCGCCGCCGGCTGAAAAAATAGCGATCTCTGGTTTCATATCAATTACAGCCTGCATGCCAACGATCACATACTTCTTCCCTTTAAAATCCACCTGCTTTCCTACAGATCTTTCAGAAGCCACTGGGATCAGTTCGGTAACAGGAAAATTTCTTTGTTCCAGAACCTGCAACATTTTTGTACCAACGAGGCCGGTCGCGCCTACTACTGCAATTCTCATTTTTGTTTTTTTTAAGCGTAAAAAAATAGCCTCCCGTTTTCGCGGAAGGCTTCAGAATATGTTGTGGCATACTATAAGAATTCACCTTCTCTGCGGGATGATCTTCATCTTAATCGTATGTTTTGTCATTGTCATGATGGTCGAAATTAATAATAACAAAGGAAATTTCAAAAAAAATCGGCTTCAAGGTTGAAAGTTGATAGTTGAAGGTTGAAAGTTCTTATAGTTAGTAGTTTCATTCAACAATCACAAACACTTACTTCGAAAGAAACCTTGAACCTTCAACTTTGAACCTTGAACCAAGTATTTCAGTATCTTTAAAAGCAATAAGCTGATTATGAGAAAAAAATTACTTTTTTGCCTGCTGGCAATACTCCCTTTCCTGTACACCCATGCGCAGGTGAATGAAAATTTCAGTGACGGCGATTTCACTAATAACCCTGTCTGGATCGGCAACACTGCAGATTGGATCGTGAATCCTTCCTTCCAGTTACAGAGCAATAATCTTGTGGCCAATGCGGGCTATTATCTCAGCACAGCCAATACAAAAGCGACCACCACTCAATGGGATTTTTCCTGTACCATCACCTTCAATCCATCCAGCGCCAACTATGTAGATGTGTTTCTTACAGCTTCTGCAAGTGATCTGTCGCTGTCAACTACTGCAGGATATTTTGTACGTATCGGCGGAACCGATGATGAAGTTTGCCTTTTCAGGAGAGATGCCAGCGGAACGGTTACAAAAATAATAGATGGTGTCAACGGCGTTTTGAATACGAGCAATAATGTTTTGAAAATAACAGTCGTGAGAAATTCGGCCAACTTATGGAGCCTCAACAGGGTTTTGAATGGCGGCCCTGTCATCAATGAAGGAACTGTAACGGATGCAACCATTACCACTTCTGCATTTTTTGGTGTGTATGTGAAACAAAGTACAGCTAGTTTTTTTCAACGTCATTTTATCGATGATATAATAGTGCAGGATTATGTACCCGATGTTACTGCGCCTGTACTTGTTTCTGCAACTCCCATCACCAGCACTGTTTTAGATGTTTTGTTTAACGAACCTGTAGACCCTGTCACCAGCCAGCTTGCAGCTAATTATGTTGTAAATAATGGTATTGGTTCACCTGTAACTGCTTTGAGAGATGGAACCAATGGTTCGCTGGTGCACCTTACTTTCAGCACTGCTTTTCCGAACCGTACCAATTGCACGCTTACGGTTAATAATGTAAAAGATCTTGCGGGAAATACACAAACCAATGGCACGGCTAGTTTCAGTTATTTCACCGCAGCACCCTATGATGTGGTGATCGATGAACTGATGCCCGATCCTACACCGCAGGTGCAGTTGCCGAATAATGAATGGGTAGAATTGAGAAACACTACCGCTTTCGATATCAACCTGCAAGGCTGGACGATCGGTGATGCTACTGGGCAATCCGGCGCTATACCTTCTTACGTGCTCAAAGCTGATAGCTTTGTGGTGATCTGCACCAGTAGTGCTTTAGCCGCCATGTCGGCATACGGCCCGGCGATATCAGTCACCAGTTTTCCTTCACTGGACAATGCGGGTGATTTGGTCTATCTCAGGTCTTCAACAGGTTTAATCATTCATGCGGTCAATTACAGCGATAGCTGGTATCAGAATGAATTGAAAAAAGATGGCGGCTGGTCATTGGAAATGGTAGACACGAAGAATCCATGTTCCGGAATCAGCAACTGGAAAGCAAGTACCGATGCAAAAGGTGGAACGCCAGGCAAGAAAAATTCGGTAGATGCTGTAAACGCAGATCAGACTGCACCACGTTTATTGCGTGCTTATGCAACAAGCCCTACTAACATAGTGTTGGTTTTTGATGAGTCACTTGATAGCACCAAAGCCGCTATAGCCGCCAGTTACACGGTGAGTGATGGAATTGGCGTTGCAACAAATGCGGCTCCGGTAGGCCCCTTATATAGCAGGGTAAGCCTTACGCTTTCGTCGCCGCTTCAGTTGAATAAAGTGTATACGGTTACTGCGGCAACTGTTACTGACTGTAGTGGAAATTTATTGAGTACGAATGCGAATACCGCAAGGGTAGGACTTCCAGGCCAGCTCAATCGTTTTGATATTGTAGTGAACGAAATATTATTCAACCCTGTTCCAACATCGGTAGATTATGTTGAAATATATAATCGTAGCAACAAGATCCTTAATCTGAAAAATACTTACCTGGCTAACCGTGGAACTACCGGCGCTATCGGCAGCATCACGCAACTGAGTGCAGAAGATTATGCATTTTTTCCGGGTGATTTTATGGTAGCTACCAGCGATGTGGCGGCCATCAAACGCGATTTCATTACCCAAAATCCGAATGCATTCATAGAAATTTCCACACCATCTTATAATGATGATAAAGGAAATGTGATCATCCTGAATGAACAGGGTGCTATCATTGATGAGATCGCTTACCTGGATGACTGGCATTTCCCGCTCATCAGCAACGACGAAGGCGTTTCGCTGGAAAGGATCAATTACAACGATACTTCACTGGTACAGACTGTTCAGCAAAAGAACTGGCATTCTGCTGCATCCAGTGTTAATTATGGAACGCCGACTTATAAGAACTCACAGTTCCGTATAGACGCAGAAGTGCAGGGGACTATCAAGGTAACGCCCGAAATCGTAAGCCCTGATAATGATGGCATCGATGATTTTGCGACCATAACCTATAGTTTCCCGGAGCCGGGTTATGTAGCCAGCATCACCATCTTTGATGCGGTAGGCCGCCCGGTGCGTTACCTGCAGCGCAATGCGCTTAATGGAATTACGGGTTATTATCGCTGGGATGGATTGGGTGAAAAACAACTGAAACTCAATGCCGGCATTTATGTTATTTACACAGAAGTATTTAACCTGAATGGAAAAACGAAACGTTTCAAGAACACGATCGTACTGGCGAGAAGGCATTAATTTTAACGGAATCATTTCTTAATAAATAATCCCTGCATGTACGTGCGGGGATTTTATTTTTATAAAATAACTATCTTTCCAAAAATGAAAACTATGAAGAAGGCTTTCCTGTTCCTGTGTTTTTTTACAACCATACATGCAATCGCACAAAAAACTTATTGGCAACAAAGTGTAAATTACAACATCGATGTTGCCTTGAACGATAAGGATAAAACTTTGAAAGGCGCTGAAACGATCGTGTACAGGAACAATTCTCCCGAATCGCTTGATTTCATCTGGTTCCATATCTGGCCGAATGCCTATAAGAATGATTCCACTGCATTATACCAACAATTGAAAAGGGATTCTTCTAAAAAGCTTATGCCGAATGCATATGGAAGTATCAGCGGATTGAATTTTAAAGTGAATGGCACAACAGCTCTTACGGAGCCACATCCTAATCCGATTTACATCGACATCATCAAAGTGAAATTGCCAAAGCCATTAAAGAGTGGTGACTCGGTTACGATCAGTACTGGCTTTGATGTAAAACTGCCTCCATACTTTTCCCGTTCCGGATATGAGGATGGAGAATTCATGATCTGTCAATGGTATCCAAAGCCAGCGGTGTATGACAAAGATGGCTGGCATGAATTTCCTTACCTGGATATGGGGGAGTATTACAGTGACTACGCTTCTTTCAAAGTGAATATCACCCTGCCTTCCGATTATGTTGTGGGTGCCACAGGCGTGTTACAAAATGCGGGGGAATTGCAGCAATACAAAAAGATCGGCGCAGAAAATGTTGCGAACCGAAACAAAAAACCACAATTGTATAAAGCAACTGGTGCTGCTGCAACAAAGACATTGACGTATGTGATTGACAACGTTCCGGATTTTGCGTGGTTTGCAGATAAGGGTTTTGTGATACAATACGATACCGTGAAATTGCCTGCCGGCAAAGTGATTGACGCCTTCAGTTTTTATCATGATAAAAAAGAAACGCTTTGGAACAAGAGCATCGATTATGTGAAAGATGCAGTAAAAAGATATAGCGGCTGGATCGGCGAGTATGAATACCCATTAGTACAGGCGGTGGAAGGGCCGAAAAATAATTCCAGTGGTGGAATGGAATATCCGACCATAACTTTGATCACGAGCCCGGATGCAAAACCTGAATCCCTGGATGCTGTGATTGCTCATGAAGTAGGCCACAACTGGTTTATGAGTATGTTGGGTAGTAATGAAAGAATGCATACCTGGCAGGACGAAGGCTTGAATACTTATTTTCAATTCCGTTATGAAGCTGAAAAATATCGTACTAATTCCATCTTCGGAGAACAAATACCAAAGGAAGTAAAAGCATTACCGGCTGATAAATTTTTGTCAAGTGTGTATGGGGCATTAAGTAATATCCCGATGGAGACAGCGATCGAAACACCTGCTGATAAATTCAAATCTTCGGATGATTACGGATTGATATCTTATGTAAAAACGGCTTTGTGGCTATATGTGCTTGAATCGGAAATTGGCGAAGAGAAGATGAATAAAGCATTTCAAACCTATTTCAACGAATGGCATGGCAAGCATCCTCAACCTGAAGATATGCAGGCATCATTTGAAAAATCTCTTGGGGCTTCATTAGGAAGATATTTTCAGTTGCTGGATAAGACCGGGAAGTTTGAGTAAGGAGAACGACGACCGACCACCGGCGACAGACGACTAACTATCATATATGGAAGGGTTTCTATGGTCGGTGGTCGGTGCTCTGTTGTCGGTGGTCGGTCGTCGCTCCCTCACCAGTTGTTGGGATTCTTTCGCTGTTCTTCCAGCACTTCGCTGTTATTAAATCGTTGTAGTTTATAATCCTCCCAATCGAAGCCTGATAAAAATTCAGCGGCAGCCTGCGCCCCTTTTTTGAAGATTGCTTTTTTATCATCGGCAGTCATGAAAAAGTTAAGCCACGAATACCCGGATAGGTCAACTTCTTTTACACCGAGTTCGAAGGCTTTGTTCTTGTTGATGAAATCCTTATCTGTATTGGTTCGTAATGTGGAGATGAGAGATGATAAATATGAGCCCACCGAATTGATCTTATAGGCCTCCCTGATACCGCTTCCACCCAACCTGATGCCGAATGTGGGCATACGAGGAATGATATATTTAGCATTGTAAAAAACGTTGATCGGGAAATTAGATAATACACCGCCATCCACCATTTCCACTGCCGGCGGGATATCACCGTTCCAGTTTAGAAGATCTTTCCACGTTTCAGCAGCATTCGGTATTTCGGGGCTTACCGGAATTTTATACGTTTCAAAGAAAACGGGTATAGACATGCTGGCTCTTACAAATACAGCAGGATTAACTTCTTCCAGATCTTTCCAATACATCTTCCACATGCGTGGAAATTCGATCTTACTGCCGGTGCTGATGTCGCTGGCGACAATAATAAGCATCGGGTTGGCTGGAGGTACAATATCGATCGTAGTGGCATCTCTCTTCTCATCCCGTCGAACAAGCAGCCCCGGAGGGGTTTTACAAAAATGTGTTTTAAGGTCGGCAAGATTCATGATACCGTTATCATGCAATACACCAGTCATCCAATTATAAAAGGCCCTGCCTGCATTTAAGCCATAGCCAGTGTGGGCGATGGTTTTTACACGATAGACAAGGAAGCCAATAATGATCGTGATGATTGCCCAGATGATCAGGGCTGCTATCGCGACTATTTTTATCCATGAAGTCTTGGCTACCAAAGCGGTTACGAATGAACCAAGTGATAAAATGATCAGCGAAGCAAACAGTATCAAAAAAGTAATTTTGATCCGCTTGAGGTAATTTTTTCGCAGGATGAATTTCTGGATATTTCGTTTTACCCATTTGGTCACATTCCAGTTTCCTTTTTTGCCATCGACAAAACTGAACATATCGAGTCTTAATATCACATCGATTATTTTCTCCGCTTTTGTCTCCTCTTTGTTATTGATGGCCGCCATCAGCATTGTATTGATTGCGCCGGCGCTTGTTCCGGCAAGGCTAAAAAACCGGATCCCCATCTTCTCCAGGATATACACATACCCCAGCAAAGCCACGCCCCATACGCCTCCGCCCTCCTGAACAAGATCCACATATTGGTTCCCTTCGGAATCGTATACATCCGAAATGATCAAAGGTCTGCCCGCTGTTTTTTCTTTCAATGCTTTTAAAATATCTGCAACGCCGGAAGTTCTTATGAACTCTTCTACGTTTATTTCTTTCTCTTTTGCCATGAGTAAATTGTTTATTTAAAATTCACTTGGAGAAAATCGAGTGCATTGTTGAAAAAAATTCCTTCGAGTAAAACATCTACATCCACCTGTTCACGCCTGATAGAAAGTGGTTGCCAGAAGGAAGGCCTTCGCGTAAGAATTTGTCGCAGGTAAGCTTTGAAGCCAGCCAACTCTTCTGCTGTGCGACAACAATCGAGTGTATTGATGAGCCCGTCAAAATCCGAACCGATACAAATACACTTACCTGCTTCGCTGATAGGAATACCTGCTTTCTTTGCCACCTGCAAAATGTGAAATATCTGGTTGAGAAAATAATAATAATGATATTCAAAACTGTTTTCTCCATGCACCAAAGCCTCGTCTCCCGTAAGCACATCATCTCCGGGGATATAAAATGGAATGTCTGCCGGATCATCATATCCACGGAAAAATATCTCATCTTCAGAATGTGCCACAAACTCCTGGTCGTATGGATAATCGTTGAGTTGGTAAGCCACACTATCCGTTGGAAAACCAAGTATGCGCTGATCCATCGAAATGCCGATAAGGCCTTTGGAGCGTATGATCCGCACAATTTCATCATCGTACAAATTGATGCTGCTGAGGTTGAATGCGCTGTCCTGCACACTGCCCTTCAGTTTGTGATGGCGGATGCGCCATACACCATTCTGCAACTTAGGCCGGGTATTTAAATATTTATATCGGTTATCGCTATGGCAACCCGTTAATCCGGCGTGTGTACAGATCAGCGGAAGATCTTCAAAACCCTGCAGGCTTCGTTGTGCGATCAACTGCGTACGGGCATAAAAACTCATGTGTTTGAGATCGATGAGTATTTTGTTGTCGTATAATTTTTTTACCAGGCGTTTACCCCACTCCGTTAGTCCGCTGCCATTCGGGTAAAATAATTCTTCCTGGATGATCTGCATCCCAAATGCGTGATTGGCAGCCGGAAAATCCTGCATGTGTGGAATATTGACTGCAAAAATCCTGGTGTTATAGCGCTGCTGAAAATCGGTGAAGTTGGCATCAAAATCCGCCTCTGCGGTAGGGCCAGAAGGGTCATTGCAAAAATTGTGAAGCCCTTCCAGGATCAGGATACCATGTACAGTATTAGTATCTGTTTGGTCAAACTCGTTGATGTTATTGATAAATTTGAATTGCGAAGATTTTGGGGCAATGCCTGCCGGGGGCGAAGGATTATTGATCAGCGCATCCATGGTTCGCCTGGTCCATTCGTAATAATTATTGCCACTTTCCAGTTCCCTCATTTTTGCAGGATCCATCAGATTGATCTTTCCTGAACTGGCAATCTTTCTTTCGAGGATGCCTTGTGCTATTTTATTTTCTATGGAATAAATAACCACACCCGCCAGACTTACACCAGCGCGCTGCATCTGTTTCAGATTGCTCTGCGAATTGAATACACCATTAAAAAGGCTGTTGATGCCGATGGAAGTTTCCCGCCCGAAAAGCTTGCCGATCTTGAGTTTTACTTTCAGGTCGTGCCATGGAGTAAGCTTTTCTCCCGGGGCGGATAACATTTGTTTGAGTGAAGGATGACAGTGAAAATCGAAAAAAGGCATGGGGCTAAGAATTAAAAATTACGAATTACGAATTACGAATTCTTTCCACCCGAAGTTACTGATCCAAATCGAAAGAATCAGTAATCCGCAGCATTCGTAATTTGTAATTCGTAATTGTTAATTTCCGAAGATCTTCTCTTCTCTCGTAAGTTGCCCCAACCTATTCATTCCTTCAATCACCACCCTTATTTTTTTACAATTATCGCTATTGAAAAAAGGGATCTTAATACGGCGATTGTTTTTATCAAATATCAGGAATGGGTTCCAATATAACGTTATGCGAAAATCATCCGGGTTATTGAAGTCGAGCGGCTTATCATAGTCAGGTGAGTAGAATTCCTTGATAGCTGAATACCCGGCAATGCTGGTAAAATCGAGCCCTTTCACATTTTCATTGGAAGCGCCTCCTTTTTTAAGATACACCGCCACAGCTCCTCCGGCACCACTTCCGCCAGCGCCAAAAAACGGCGGACGAAAAACTTTGATCATCGCCACATCGTTCATCGAAATGGATTTGATCATGCTGATATCTGATGGAGATTCATTCAGAAAGACTGCCGTTGGGCTGCCCCGCCAGGTGATAGAGCCTTCACCTGAAGTGGAAACCTGCATGCCTGCTGCTTTTGAGACAAGGTAATCGAGAATAGACAAAGCGCTTTTTGCAAACGGGTCATTTTCGGTGATGAAAGTGTAACCATCGCCACCGGTAAAAAATCCGGAAGTATATTCTTCATTCATTTTTTCTTCAGGGCTTTTGACTTTTGCTTTTACAGTTACAACTGCAAGATCTTTCACCTTGTTACCTTCTATGAACTGATCCAGCGCCAGCCTGTTGATCACTTTATTCTTTTTGATAGTGATGCTATCCGGTGATGCAGCCGGTGGCAACGATGCAAATATTCCTGTGTAAGGCTTCGGAGATTTGCTGTAGCTTGGGTTAAAGGTGAAGGATGAAATATTCGTAAGCTTTTTGTCTTTATCGTTGTTGAATTGATAATACAATTTTACCGTATCAAAAAAGATCACCGGCTCGATCTTAAACTTACCATCCTGCTCAACAGGTATGGTGAAAATATCAGCACCGCCGTTTTTGGAACGCATGATGGCACTCAGTTGTTTTCCTTTTAGTAAGTTTTTTGCAGGCCCAAAAACATTTCCACTGATCGACAGATTATTTTCAGGGATATAAGTAAGCACGGGCAATTTATCCGCCAGAATATCTTCCCACTTAAATCTCCTCCAGCCATTGGTCATCATTACCAGGTCGAGTTGCGCTTTTACAGAATCATCCTCAGAAGCAAAATATTGCGCCGCATTGTATACGTTTCCTTTCAGGTCGCTCGAAAGTAATAAATGTGAATAGATATTTTCTTTATTCAGCGGAGGTGTGGTCAACGCTTCATCGGTAACCGAAATGGAAAGATTACTGATGATATCGCCTCCAACATCTACCTGGATCACATTTTTTTTGCGTTTGTCGAGATTGAGTTCCAGTGTATGCAGGTCGGTGATGAAAGAATAATTATTGTGATTGATAAAAACGATCCTTTCAGCAACGGGAACTTCCACGGCGTTGAACAAGGTGATTTTCAATATCCCGTCAGCCATGCTGTCTGCAGGGATCGGGGCAGATACTTTAGTTTTACTGCTCAGGTTGAGTTTTGCACTATATACTAATTGTTGCTGCATTTCTGCAATGATGTAAAAAAATTTTAATTCTTCACCTGCTTCGGCCGGGCGTTCCACAGTAAACCTTATCTGGTTATCCTTGTTGGTCACATTCAAAACAACCCCTTGTGTTTTTACTTTCGGAAGCGGCGTTTCATGCGCAGCACCTTTTTTATCTTTCCATACTGCTTTATAAGTTTCGTTTCCCGCAGGGGTGAAATTGAAATAGCCCATACCATCGTGTGTAGAGCTGAAACTGGCTTGTTTAGTGCCTTTGCTGTCGGCAATGGTGCCGGAAATATTAAACGGAATGGCTTCCTGGTCGGTCGCTTTGAAAGCTATATTGGTGGGAACTCCGGCAACAAGGTCACCCCCCTCGGGGAAAAATGTAACGGAATAAACCGGTTTAGCCGCTACAGATTTAGTCGCTGTATTGATGATCCGGATGGGCTTTAGATACAACAGGCTCGAATCAAAATTCAACATCCACGCCGTGTAAGCTTTTACATAGAGTTGTGTGGCTTTTAAAGTATCGGGTAAATCAAAAGATGAAGCTGCGCCATATTCGATCACAGGCATCACTTTGCGTTGTAATATCGTGCCCTTCTCATTTATCAGCTCTGCGTATACGGTTTTGCTGAGAGCGGAAGGAAGATTGGAAACGGTGAGATAGGCTTTGAACCACATGGTTTCGCCGGGATTGTAATACGGGCGGTCATATTGTAAATACAATTTTTCCTGCGGAAATTTGCTTTCCATATCTATCGATAAAGAATCCAGCCTTTGTGCATCGGCGGTTTGGCTGTTTACCAAAAAAAATATGCTTAAAAGAAAAAAGGAGATCCTGCGTATCATTGATATAGGTTGGTTTTGGAGGTTCAAATTTAGCCGTAAAAAATACTAAAGGAATGCTAATACTTGTGTGGTTAAAGTTACGAGATAATAAATAAAAATTTTTGGTGTCAGCCCGACAACCGAAAGCATCTGAAGGCACAAAAAAACCGAAGCATTCGCTTCGGTTTTTATTTATTAAATAATATCAATATTCATCATCCTTCCGTGCCGGCGTTTTTTGGATGAAAGCATGCACCAGCAAATAACCTCCCAGTCCGCAGAAAATAGCGAAAAGGTTGATCGCGATAAAGTTTTTGATGCCGAACATATTTACGGCGAAAGCGAGCCCGAAAAGCTCCGCGATCATCCAGGCGATTATCGTGAATACGATCCAGGGGCCACGTTTCAATCCTTTTGCCAGGGCAATCCTGCTGATATGCCGGGCAAGAAAAAATAATAAGATCAGGTCAATCATAGCTTTTATACCAGGTCAATATCAAAATTCACCAGCTGCACGAATTCGCCGATGCGTTCGTCGATATCCGCTTTGGTGATCTCCTGCATCCTTTGCGGGCCGAATTTTTCTACACAAAAGCTTGCCATGGCGCTGCCTACAATGATCGCCGTTTTCATATTTTCAAAACTGATATCTTTTGTTTTCGCTAAATGGCCGATGAATCCGCCTGCGAAAGTATCACCTGCTCCGGTTGGATCAAACACTTCTTCCAGCGGCAATGCAGGGGCGAAGAACACATGGTTTTCGTGGAATAACAAAGCTCCATGCTCCCCTTTTTTGATGATCAGGAATTTTGGCCCCATGGTCAGGATCTTACGTGCAGCTTTTACCAGCGAAACTTCTTCGCTCAATTGCCTTGCTTCGCCATCATTTACCAGCAATACATCTACTTCTTTCAATACCGCTTTGAGGTCGTCCATCGCGATGTCCATCCAGAAGTTCATCGTATCCATAACGATCAGTTTCGGCCTTGTCCTCAATTGCTTGATAACGCTCAGCTGCAGGCTTGGCATAAGGTTGCCCAGCATCAGGAATTCAGCGCCCTGGTAGCTTTCGGGAACGATCGGGTTGAAATCTTCCAGTACGTTCAGGTCGGTCACCAGGGTATCACGGGTGTTCATATCGATATGATATTTACCACTCCAGAAGAAAGATTTTTTATCAGGAACAATTTCCACACCATCCAGTTCCACGCCACGGCTGGTGAGCTGATCCATTTCTTCCTGCGGAAAATCATTTCCCACAATGGAGATCTGCTGTACAGGTTTGATGAAATTGCTGGCTGCATAGGCTACATAAGTTGCAGAGCCGCCGATGATCTTGTCTACTTTGCCGAAAGGTGTTTCAATAGCATCAAAAGCCATTGTGCCCACACTGATTAAAGACATAATATTGGTTGGTTTGGTGTGAAATGAATGTAAAAAACGCAGCAAAAGTAAGGAAAGAAAGGGGAAATAAGGAATAAGAAATAAGGATGTGGAAAGTGGGCGTTCTTTTATAATTTTAGGTTCAATTATTGGAATATACCCCGGAAATAGGGACCCGATTCCTTATTCCTTATTTTTCATTTCTTATTCCTTATTTCCTATGCTTTTACAGATACATCCCGAAAATCCGCAACCCCGGCTCATCAAGCAACTGGCCGAATGCCTGCTCGATGGGGGCGTGATCATTTATCCCACGGATACGATCTACGGTATCGGTTGCGATATATTTCAACATAAAGCGATAGAACGGGTAGCAAAGATCAAAAATGTGGATCCGCAGAAAGCCCAATTGTCCTTCATCTGCCGGGATCTCAGTAACCTGAGCGATTATACCAAAAGCATCGATACTCCTTTATACAGGATGTTGAAAAATCATCTTCCCGGCCCATATACTTTCATTTTGCCTGCCAGCAAGCAGGTGCCGAAGATCTTGCAGAGCAAAAAATCGACCATCGGGCTAAGGGTGCCGGATAATGAGATCTGCCGCCATATTTTACAATTACTCGACCATCCGCTGCTCAGTGCTTCCCTGCCGGGAGATATGGTGGAAGAATATACCGATCCTGAAGTGATGTATGAACGTTTTGGCGATAAGGTCGATTTTGTGGTGGACGGCGGCATCGGCGGGATGGTACCCTCCACTGTTGTGGATTGTACCACCGATCAGTGGACGGTGATAAGACAGGGGCTGGGCGAATTCGACGAAACCGAATGAAGATATCGCAGATTTAAACGGGATGAAGGCGATTGCACAGATTATTTTTGCTTCGCAAAAAGAAAATGCAGTTTATAAATTCCAAACCTCTTACTGAGTTTGAAGTTTATAAACTGCATTTAAATTTCACTTAGTGAAACAATTTGCGAAATCTGCGTAATCACCAGAATCTGTGATTAGTTTCTGTCCCTGTTATTGTGTTTTTTGATATAAATGTTCGCGTCTGCTTTTTTCTTTTTCGCTGCTATGTCGCGTCTTTCTTCAGCAGTTACTACGCCATCGCTTTTGGCAGCCACTTTGGTGCGGCGGATATGGCGTTGCTGGCGTACCAGTTTTCTTGTTTCTCCTTTGGTAAGCTCTCCGTTTTTTACGCCGTTGGCGATCTTTGTTTTGTCTGAAACCTGCGGTGCCTGTGCATTGGCAGAAACGGCGATCATTAATAAAAATGAAAAAGCGAGAAGGGATCTTGTTAGTTTCATGATGTTCTATTTAAAAGTTATCAGCAAAATTGCTGGGCGGGCTTAAGACCAGTACCTTTCAAAAAAGTTTAATCTCAGATTAAAATGATTACGCGGATTACACTGATTCTTTCACTACCGTGAAATAAAAATGCAGTTTAAGAATTTCAAAGGTTCTTTACTGAACTTAAAATTTAATAAGCTGCATTTCGTTTTGCAAAGCAAAACAATCTGTGTAATCCCTGATCAATTTGTAATCTGTGACCCCTTTTTATTAATTTAAAATAAATCTATCTGGCGATTGAGGATATTGAAACTCCTGCGGTGATATTTACAAATACCTGTTTCTTCGATCGCTTTGCGATGCACAGCTGTGCCGTATCCTTTGTTGGTATCCCAGCCGTAGTGGCTGTATTCCTTATGCAATTGTTGCATGTGTTCGTCGCGGTAAGTTTTAGCCAGTACGCTTGCTGCCGCGATGGAGGCGTATCGGCCATCGCCTTGTATCAGGCAACGGTGCGGAATATCTTTGTATGGCTTGAAACGGTTGCCATCCACCAATAATAATTGCGGAACAGCCAATAGCTGATCAAGCGCCAAATGCATGGCTTTAAAAGAAGCCTGGAGAATATTGATGGAATCGATCTCCTCATTATCAACTGATGCCACTGCAAAATGAATGCTTTCTTTTTCAATGATGGGGCGGAGTATGTCGCGTTCTTTTTCAGAAAGCTGCTTGCTGTCGTTCAGCAATGGGTGGTGAAATTTTTTTGGCAATATCACTGCTGCCGCAAAAACAGGCCCTGCATAACATCCCCTCCCGGCTTCATCCAGTCCGGCTTCCACTTTTGTTTTATATAAATACGGTTGAAGCATTCAGCTGCAAATATCTGTCAAAAACAATCATGGCTTTACTAACTTTGTAGCAATTTTATCAACATGCGTGCGATCAAAAACTGGGTGCTGGCTACTTTCATATTGACTTTTCTTGTCATCATTGCCGGTGGCATTGTAAGAACAACTCAAAGCGGCATGGGCTGCCCCGATTGGCCGCGATGTTTTGGTAAATGGATCCCGCCCACCAACGCTTCGGAACTTCCCGTCGATTTTGAACGCTACCTCAGCAAGCAGGACATTGATCACACATTTAATGTTTACCATACCTGGATAGAATACTTTAATCGTCTTTTTGGAGTATTGCTGGGCGTTTTTGCCATCATACAAGTCGCGTTATTGTTCCGCAGGAAAAAGGAGATGAAAGGTGCCTATCAGTTGGCGATCGCTTTTCTTGTTACAGTTATCCTCACCGGTTTATTTGGTGCGCTGGTGGTAAAGCTCAACCTGGCTCATTTCAGCATCTCGGTGCATTTGTTGTTCGCTTTGATCCTCACGCAACTCCAGCTGGCATTGGTATTGAGCTTGAAAAATAAAATGAATACATTGATTGTTCCTGCCAGGGTTAAAACATTCCTGATCTCTCTATTAGCTTTGATCATTTTCCAAAGTGTATTGGGCACAATGGTGAGGATCTACATCGATGATATTTCCAAGCATCTCGATTATCAACAACGGGAGACATGGCTGGTGTCGAGCCCTGTCGCGTTTTTGATCCACCGCAGTTTTTCCTGGGCTGTATTGCTGGCCACATTGGCTTTTGCCTGGTATTGCCGTCGATTTTCCGTGATTAAAAATAAAGTATACCTGCTAACTGTCATCCTCCTGTTGAGCATGGCTACCGGTATCATATTATTTTATCTGGATATGCCGGCTGTGGCGCAACCTATACATTTACTGCTCGCAACGCTTGGCATTACGCAGGTGTTCAATATAATGTTGCAACTCAGAACTAAAACATCGGCGGAATAAAATTGCTGCCGTAATAGTTGTATTTTTAAGCAACGATTCTATATGAGGCTGCTTATAAAAAATATCTACTATTCGCTACCGATCCAGCTCTTCATCCTGCATTTCAGAAAATTTCAGATTTTGCTGATCTTCTGGTATGTATTGTTCAGTACGATTTCCAGTGGCTTCATGAAAACTTTTGGAGCCGACGCGCTTTTTTTCTCGCCTGAATATCTGGGCAAAGTAAATATCGTTGGGGCCCTCATTCTTGGTGTTGCATTGGGTGTGTACATGATGAGCTGGAACATCACTACATTTATCCTGCATAGCAAACGGTTCAAATTTCTGGCGGCCACCTCCAACCCGTTTTTAAAATATTGTATCAATAACGCGATCCTTCCGCTGATCTTTTTGTTGTATTATTTTATAAGGCTTTATATGTTCAATACCGAAAAGGAATTGATGGAGACTAAGGAAGTCGTCGTCATGATATTCGGGGTAGTGCTTGGTTTTATTTTGTTGGTGATGGTTTCCTTCGGGTATTTTTTTGGTGCGGGAAGAACGATTGAACGTACAATGGCGCCCATCATTTCCAATCCTGAATTATTTAAAAAAACATATGGATCACGTGGCATCCGTGATGATTTTGGATTGAAAGTAAAATATTACCTCAATGCAACCTTAGGCATCAATAAAGTGAGAAGTGTAGGTCATTACCGGCAGGCATTTATTGATGCGCTTTTCAAACGGCATCACCTTGCCGCGATAGCCAGCATATTATTGGCGTTCATATTTTTATTCACCGTCGGTTTTTTTCTCGATCATCGTATGTTTGAAATGCCCGCCGCTGCCAGCATATTGGTTTTCTTCGGATTGATGATCGCGTTGATCGGCGCATTGTCCTATTTCCTGGAAAGCTGGAGTTTGCCGGTGGCTATCATCTTTGTGGTATTCATCAATTACCTGTACAAAAAGGAGATCATCGACCCACGTAACAAAGCGTATGGTATCAACTATATAGACAAGACAAAGCGTGCGGTGTATGATAAAAATTCTTTGCAACAACTCTGCACACCCGAAAAGCTGGCGGCGGATAAAGCCAATATGATCTCAATACTCAACAAATGGAAAGCAAAACAAAAGGAAGATAAACCGCTGATGATCTTTGTGAACGTAAGTGGCGGGGGCCTGCGCAGTGCGGCTTTTGTGATGAATACCTTGCAGCAGATCGATAGCATCACCAAAGGAAAACTGATGCAGCAGACCTTTCTTATCAGTGGAGCAAGTGGCGGAATGTTAGCGGCTACCTATTACCGTGAGTTGTACAGGAATAATCTTCATGGAAAAACATTTAACCTGCACGACCCCAGGTATACGGATTACATCGCCGGCGATCTGCTCAATCCGGTTTTTACTTCCCTGATGGCGCGTGACCTGCTGACGCCAACCCAAAAATTTTCGGTTGGCCCTTACCTTTATGTAAAGGATCGAGGATATGCGTTTGAAAAAAAACTGGCTGTAAATACCGAAGGTGTGCTGGATGTGCAGATGAAAGACGTGATCTCTGATGAATCATCGGCAAGCGTACCTTTGATCATTTTTAATTCGGTGATAAAAAGCGATGGCCGTAAAATGATGGTGAGCACACAGCCGCTCAGCTTTATGATGAAGGCGCAGGAATTCCAGGATGATAGTACTGTAAGCCCCGACGCTGTTGACTTTGCAGCTTTGTTCAAGAACCAGGACCCGATGAACCTGCGGATGCTTACGGCTTTAAGGATGAACGCGACGTTTCCGTACGTATTGCCGAATGTATGGCTGCCGAGCAACCCCGTAATTGATGTGATGGATGCAGGGTTGCGGGATAATTACGGTCAGGAAACCACGTTGCGTTTCCTGGATAATTTCAGGGAGTGGATACAGCAGAACACACGGGGAGTCCTGATATTACAGATCCGCGACCGGGCTACCGATAATTGGATCCAGCCTTTTGAAACGAAATCAGTAACGGATATGATCGTTACCCCGGCTACCATGTTGCAACATAACTGGTTTAAACTGCAGGATTATTTTCAGGCAGATCAGTTCAGTTACTATAAAACACCTTCTGATTCGATGTTGCAAAAAATTACCATCATGTACCTGGCGGAAAAAGAAGATAAAACGGCTGCGCTGAATTTTCATCTGACCAACCAGGAAAAGCGGGATGTAAAACAATCCTTCAATAATGCGATGAATTCAGGAGCGCTTAAGAAGATAGGGGCTTTGATAAGGAATTAAAAAGTAAAGATTAAAAATTAGCAGGACTTATTTCCGGAAGTTATTACAAGAAGTATGGCTCATTAATTTTCATTTTTCAATTTTTAATTGAACACGTTACGGTTGCAAAAGATTGAATGCCTTCTCGATTATTTTTATCTCAAACTTTTCTGCCGTATTCGCCGGATCCCCATCAATGTGTAGTGGAGCCCTATCCGGATTCTGAATGGTAACTGCTTTGGCCTGATAATAATAAATATCTTCTGCACTGTATTTTTTATGTCGTTGCCCATCTACCTGTCCCGCTGTTACCTGCCTGGTGATGGCGTACAATAACTTCATTTTGCTCATTTTGCTTACAACCACAATGTCAATCAAACCATCGCTGATGCTGGCTTTTGGAGCTATCGTTACATTGTTTCCAAATTGATTGCTATTTGCGATGCTGACAAAAAAAGCTTCTGTTGTCACCGTCATATCATTGATCTGCAAAACAAAATTGTATGTCTTTGCATGGATGAAATTTTTGACTGTTTGTTTGATATAAGTTACCAGGCCGCGTTTTTTTTGCTTCGCAAAATCATGTGCCACCTGAGCATCGAACCCTAGTCCGCAAAGCATGCAACTGAAATTACCATTGATGTAAAAGCTGTCTATCGGAGAGGAATTGCCTTTAAAGATTACGTCCAGCGCCTTATCCGGACTGCGTTTTATGCCCGCAGCAAGGGCCAGGCCATTTCCCGAACCCATCGGGATGATGCCGATGTTGACCGGATTACCCTGCAATGATGCCGCCACCTGGTTCACTGTTCCATCGCCACCACAAATGATCACGTCAGTAATTTTTTCTTTCGCGATCTTTTCTACGAGGTAATCATATTTACCCTCGGCATTGGTGTGCAAAATTTCAAATGGAATATTTTTTTTGTCGGTGCGCCTTTTGATGGTCGCCAACAATTCGTCCTTATTTTTTGTACCGGAGATCGGGTTGATGAAATAAATAAATTTCCTCTGCATGTATAAGGGCGGTTTACTGAGGATGCAATTTAGTGAATAGAGAATGGTCAATAGTGAAACCCTTGTACTATTTTATTTTCGGCGGGACCAAAAACCTTAATTTAAAATACTTTCACTGAATAATGTAAATCTCAAAAGGTTCACTATTTACTCACCTACCAACGGAGTAAAGCGCTTCCCCACGTAAACCCACTTCCGAAAGCCGCCAGGCAAACGAGATCGCCTTCTTTTACTTTTCCCTGTTCCCATGCTTCGCATAAAGCGATAGGAATGGACGCCGCTGTAGTATTCCCATAACGTTCGATATTATTATACACCTGGTCATCGGCCAACTGCAGTTTTTGTTGTACATATTGCGCAATGCGCAGATTGGCCTGGTGAGGTATCAGCAGGTTGATGTCGGAGGCTTTCAAATTATTTTTTTCCAAAGCTTCCACAATTACTTCGGGAAATTTGACGATCGCTTTTTTGAAAACAGAAGGCCCATCCATGTTGGGAAAATTCTGTGCTTTATCAATCATCTCGTGGCTCATGAACATTTCGCCGATAGGAGCATCTGTAAAATCAGCTACCGGCTCGGGTACCCAATGATTGCCATGGGTACCGGGATTGAACATCGCCAGTATTTCTGCGCTTTCGCCATCGCTGTGAAGATGTGTGCTTAGAATTCCCTGGTTTACTTTTTCGGTTGGCTGTAAAACAACGGCCCCGGCTCCATCGCCAAAGATCACCGAAACATTTCTTCCCCGTGTGCTGAAGTCAAGCCCGAACGAATGTTTTTCACTCGCCACCAACAAAATATTTTTATACATTCCTGTTTTTATAAACTGATCGGCTATCGATAACGCATACACGAAACCGCTGCATTGATTCCGTACATCCAGTGCGCCGATTTCTTTCATCTTCATGGCACGTTGCAGCAGCACTCCACATCCCGGAAAATAATAATCAGGACTGATGGTAGCGAAAATGATAAAATCGACGTCGTCTTTTGTAATGCCTGCCCTTTCAATCGCGATCTTTGCGGCTTCCACACCCATGGTGGTAGTCGTTTCATCGGTGCGATGTGCGTACCTGCGCTCCCGGATGCCTGTACGTTCCCGGATCCATTCGTCGGAAGTATCCATATATTTCAGGAGATCGTTGTTGGTAACAACATTGGAAGGGACATAATAACCGATCCCGGCAATTTTTGTTTGTGGCATATCCAATCGATTTGTGTATACAAATGTAATGGATATGCAATGGATATAGTGTAATGGATAATAGTACAATGGATAATGCTTTCTGATCAGAGTCCTTATCATTTCAGTAATAACTCAAAGCAGAAAGCATTATCCATTATCGATTGTACTATTATCCATTATTTATATCCATGCCATATTTTATTGGAGATATCAAATAACCAGAAAATATCATTTGCGTAGCTGAAGCAAAGCATGGTTTCGGCTGGAGCATCTGCAGGCAGCTTCGAACTTTTGGTCATGTAGCCGGTATTCAAATCATAATAATCGATTGTTTTTTCGTCTACATTCAGCAACGCGAATTCTGCTTTTGGAATTCCTGTATATATAATGGTGGTATAATTTACGTCTTCAGGCGTTGTATTGGCATCGTATAAAGCGCCCCAGATATCTGCATCTTTTTCATTCTTTGCATTGATATAAAGCCTGATTTTTTTTACTTCATCAAATTTTGATGCATTGTATGCGATCACCCATTGGCCTTTTAAAAAATAAACATAATTATTCTTTGCGTCAAAAGAGCCTACACTATGCACATCAGGCTGGTTCATGTATTCTACATCGTGTGTTACGCCTGTAGGTATTCCGTCTTTGTCGATCTTGTAAGTGATCCATCCAAGATCATTGTAGCCGTTGGCGCAAAAAGTTTTTAGTTTTGGATTGTACCAAAAGCCCCTGATATCGAAGTCGGTTTGTAATCCCGGAGGAGAAACCAAGTTTCCTTTTGGGTCAAAAATACCCATGGAGTAAGATGCATTGCCCGATTTCGGCGCATAATATCTTTTGAGGGTTGGGTGCCAGGCGATGGATGACGCTCTTGCCCCGGGGTCGGTCGGCAGTTGAAGGGTCATCGTTTCCTGCAGGGAAGCTTTTTGTGCCGATGATGACAGCGAGGCGGCTGCCAGCAGGCATACGATAAATAATTTCTTCATGACTTTTTAGTTTTGATAAAAATATGACCAGGGAGCCGGATTTCAAATACCTGCCATTGGGTATTTTAAAAAATATGTGCTGCAAAGCCTGAAAGTTCCATCAGCATGGCAATGCCGATATGTACTATGATGCCGCCCCAGACATTTTTAGTATGGTAACTAATGATGCCCAGCAGCATTCCTCCCCAGAAACTACTGATCGCCTCACCCATAGGTTTGCCAAAGTGTATGCAGCAATAAAAACACGCTGCCGGAATGATGCAGCGCATTCCACAAATGCGGATGAAACTAACGATCAGAAATCCTCTGAAAAAAAATTCAATGCTGATGAAATCAAACGCATAACTCAGTTCGAAAATCAGGTAGCGCAAAGGTTTCATGGGAATATCCAAAGCAGCCACCATCTGCGCCCGGGGATAAGTATGTAAAAAGGAAGCCTGTGTTGCGGCGAGTATAATGAGCGGTATCATGCATGCTGCCAAAAGCAGGTATGCATTACTGTTAGTAAGCCCTTTGATGCTATATACGTTTGCCATTTTGTTGCGCAACGCAATAAAATAAACAATAAGTATGACGAAAATTGCCCGTACCAGCCAGTTAATGCACTTCAGCCAGAACAGTAATTCATCCGCATCGAAAATTTTTTTGATCAATGGTTGATGGAAAGTAAGGTTTACCCTGAAGGCAAAAATCGCCGGGGCAAATACCAGCATGAGCAACAGCCATTTATTTTTCAGGTAGCCGTTACCGTTATAGAATAAGGGCTGCAGAAAATAGGCAACTGCAAAAGGGATTGAATATAACAGGTATGAGGAGACGAAATCGTTTATCCAGCCATTTCCTGAGCCGGAAAATTTTGGAAGATGGCCATAATAGTTCAGCCAGATCAACCCCCACATCATTACCAGTATTACCAGCAGGTAAAGCCATTTCAGGCCTGTAGCATAGGAGCGGATATATTTAAAGACGATAGAAATATCTTCCTTCATTTTAAATATATCATAAGGTGATGGTTATGCGATGGCAGTATTGAGTGTGCTCCACAGAATATCTTTCAGCTGTGACAGGCCAGTTCCTGTTACGGAAGAAATGAAGATATGTGGTATATGTTTTGGCAGTTCCTGCGAAATTGCTTCTTTCAGTTCATCATCCAGCATATCCGACTTGCTGATGGCGATCACAAAATCTTTTTGAAGCATATCGGGATTATATTGCTCCAATTCGCTTTTCAGGATCTCGAATTCGGCAGCATGGTCTTTGCTATCAGCAGGAATAAGAAATAACAGGATGGAATTACGTTCAATATGGCGCAGGAAACGATGGCCGAGGCCTTTCCCTTCAGCGGCTCCTTCGATGATGCCCGGCAGATCGGCGATGCAAAAACTTTTGCCATCCCGGTAATCCACCATTCCAAGCTGGGGAACCAAAGTGGTAAATGCGTAATCCGCTATTTTGGGTTTTGCTGCGGTAATGCTGCTTAGCAGTGTAGACTTTCCGGCATTGGGAAATCCCACCAATCCAACATCGGCCAGCACTTTGAGTTCCAGTACTTTGACGCCTTCTACCCCTTCTTCGCCTGGTTGGGCATACTCGGGAGCCTGGTTGGTGGCTGATTTGAAATTACTGTTGCCAAGTCCGCCGCGTCCACCTTTGAGCCAGATGATCTCTTCGCCGTCGTGTAAAATTTCTGCTTCTTTTTCTCCTGTTTCTTCATCACGGGCGATGGTGCCCAATGGAACTTCAATGATGATATCTTTTCCGTTTTTCCCCGAGGAATGATTTCCGGCGCCATTGCCGCCATCTTCTGCTAATACGTTCTTGTAATAACGCAGATGAAGCAACGTCCAAAGCTGGGCATTGCCTTTTAATATGATATGTGCACCGCGGCCACCATCGCCCCCATCGGGACCACCGTGAGCAGTCAATTTATTCCGTAAAAAGTGTTTGCTGCCGGCGCCACCATGGCCAGTACGGCAAAAAATCTTGATCTGGTCTACAAAATTTGATCTTTCCATTGGCGCAAAGGTCTGTTTTTTTATCCATAAGCGGTTCTTAGCAGATAATTTTAAATGGCAGGATTTTCGCACCATTGTACTTTTGTACTTAAACTCAACAGATGAAAATAGTTACTATCCTGCTGGCCGCGACAATTTTACTGGGGTGCGCACCTCAAAAAACTACAGATTCGCCAACAAAGCAATCAGATAATACCGGTTTGCCAAAGACCCCCTCCAAAATGGATAAGGATAGCATCCCTGCTTGCATCAGCAAGATAATAGCCGATTTTACAGCCGCTCCGGTGGGAAATCCTCCGCGGAAAATATGGAGCTATATGTACCAGAACCGTACGGTATATTATGTACAACCTGAGTGCTGCGACCAATTCAGCGATCTCTACGATGCCAGCTGCACTTTACTTGGCCATCCCGATGGCGGATTCTCCGGCAGGGGCGATGGCGCCTTTCCTGATTTCATCAAAGAAAGGACAAACGAAAAGCTGATCTGGCAGGATAAACGCAAATAGGGTTACCACAAAATCCCGAAGAATACTAAGGATCACAAATTGGATGCGCTTTTAACTTTGTGATCATTAGTATTCTTTGTGCCTTAGTGGCTTTACTTCGCGTAAACCTGTTCGCCATTGATGAACGTACGAAGCACGGTTGTCTTTAAAATATCTTCAGGCCTGCACTTCATGATATCCTGATCAAGCAGGATAAGGTCAGCCCACTTACCTGCTACCAGGCTTCCCTTTTCTTTTTCTTCAAAAGCCGCTTTTGCCGCCCATATCGTCATGCCTTTTAATGCTTGTTGCCTGGTAAGCGCATTTTCCATCTGGAAACCGCCCTGCGGAAAACCTTTTGCGTCCTGCCGTACAACAGCAGCATAAAACGTTTTCAACGGGCTGATATCTTCCACCGGGAAATCAGTACCAAGCGGCATCCATCCATTGGTTTCAAGCAACTGTTTATAAGCGTACGCTTCTTTTAACCTTATCGGCCCAAGCCTTTGTCCGGCCCAGTACATATCGCTGGTAGCATGCGTTGGCTGCACCGAAGGGATGATGTGATGATCCTTAAAATAATGCAGGTCGGCCACATCTACTACCTGCGCATGCTCGATCCGCCAGCGGCGGTCATTTTCTGCAGGTAGTATTTCGCTGTACAACTTAAGGATACTGCGGTTGCCACTATCGCCAATGGCGTGCGTACACAGCTGAAGCCTGGAGTTGAGGAGTTTATGCGCCACCTCAGCAAAATGGCTGGTATCGCTTAATAAAAAACCTTTCCAGCCAGCCTGATCAGTATAATCCTGCAGCAGGCAGGCGCCACGGCTACCCAATGCCCCATCCGCATATAATTTAAAGCCACCCACATGCAACCGGTCAGTGATGTACGGGCCTTTCCTGATCCAGCGATCATAATATTGTGCGCTGTCCGACAACAGGGCATATACTTTCATTTTCAGTGCGCCGTCTTTTTGCGCTGCATCCAGCAGGTCGATAGTGTGCTCGCCAACGCCGCAGTCGTGTATTCCTGTAAGCCCCTGCGCAAAACAAAGTTGTTGCGCCTGCAGAAAATACCGTTGCGCCAGGCTATCCGGTATCTGTGGTATTCTGGTGTCTACCAGGTCCATGGCATTGTCTATCAATATACCGGTAAGCTTGCCGTTTTTTATTTCAATGCTGCCTCCCGGTATTTTGGTGTCGATGGTGATGCCTGCAATATCCAGTGCTTTTTGGTTCACCAAAGCCGCGTGCCCGTCTATACGTTTCAAAAAGACCGGCCGGTCGCTGAAAAGGCTGTCGAGTATCCGCTTGTCGGGAAACTCTTTTACCTCCCAATCGTTCTGATCCCATCCGCGGCCATAGATCCATTGCACCTGCGAAGTATCACTGTAAGCAGCTATTTTATCTATGATATCGTTGAACGAACCGGTGCCCGTAAGGTCGCACTTCCACATATCTGTAGCAAAGCCGGTGAAGTGGCAGTGCGCATCTATAAAACCAGGCAGTATCGTTTTGCCACCTGCATCGATTAGGTTGTCGGCTTCGTAGTTCTTTAATACCTCATCGTTGCTGCCCGTCAGCACTATCTTTCCATCGGTGATCACGATCGCTTCGGCAGTATCGTTACTGGTATTGGCGGTATATATGATGGCGTGATGAATGATGGTATCCGCCTTCTGGCGGAATTTGCAGGACGTAATTGCAAGCAAAAAAACACAGCTGGCAAAAAGTATTGAACGGCGGCAAAAGGTTGGTGACATGACAAGGGGTTTAAGGTGCAATTTAATCAATACCGGATGAAGGGTTGCGTTTATCTCCTCCGTGCGGTAATAAGGTCTATCGGGTTTGAAAACAACATGCCGACATCTATCTGAAGGCAGATGGCGATTTGCTGAAGCCTGTCGCTGTTTACTTCAGACTTATTATTTTCTATGTTGCTCATCGCTCCTGCAGTGATGCCCAGCTGGCTTGCCAATAACTGCTGTTTGATGCTCCTCAACTCCCTCCATTTTCGGATATTATCCCCAACCGGAACGGGTTTTTTGCTGCCCCTCATATTAGTTTTGTTCATAGCTCGTTAATTTAATAATGCCCTTCTGTATGATCTTATTTTCACAACGAAATTAGAATAGGCGATTGAAAAACACAAGGGAAAAACAACAGTTTGTTGAAAGAAAAACCCCGATTATTATTGTTGGTATAACATGTTTTCTGTGGTTGTTTTATTGAAAGAAAACCTATGGAAAAATAATATGTAGTCATACTAAAGTTTGTTTAGTGCAAAAATTTTGCAGCCATTTTTTTGTGATTGATTTTTGTAAAATAATTGACATCTTTCATTTCATAAGCGGGCTCCATGCGTTGGAAAATAATAATATCATTTATACTGTTTTGTACATTGCTTAACTATGAAGGATCAGCGTATACACGTGTGGACACAGGTGTGAATTTCAATCCCGGTCAAAAGCAATTTCTGGCGACAGCCAAACTGATTGATGCAGCGATCAGCTCTATCAATTCCCTCAATAGCCTGATCAAGAAAGAAAGCTATAGAAACAAGATTGCCGCATTTAACAATCCTGCCAGCTCCGACCTCGGGTTCAGCCTGCAGGCCGAAATACAAAATGCCTTAAAGCCATTACTGGATAAGGCAAAAAACACCAATACGGCAAAATTTTCGGGAATAATTTCATCTATTGTGAATACTCAATTCAAAAACCAGCCAATAGCAGGAATGTTTGCCACGACAGGGATTTTCAGTTCTTTGATCAGTCTTGTTGGCAATTTTGCCATCCATGAAAAAAAGATATCGCGACAGGATATCGATTCATTTGTGGTGACGCTTAACAAGTACTTTTCACAATACGAAAAACTCAATGTAGCTAATAAAAATTTCGATGCGGATATTAACAGGCTGAACACTAAATTGGCCGAGCTGCAGTTCGATACGAAAGAATATCTGATGGATATGGTTACGGTATTATATAAAGGCAATTCGCGGCAATCATTAAATGAAAAAGGGCTGGAAGAATTACTATTGAAGTATATGGACAGGGAATTGCTGGAAGATAGCCTTCGTAAAAATCCCTCCACAAAATATCCGGGGGATGGAATAAAGACCGCAAAAGAAATTGTGTATGGGATACAAAAATTGTTCAATGAATATCAGCAGGTATACACCGGTAATTTTAATGAGATAAAAATCATTTTGCAACAAAATAAAGAGTTGGGTAAGAACATCGACATAAAACAAATTGATATGACAATAAGCATATTGCAAAATCTTTATGAAGAAAGCAGAAATGCGGATATATTGAATCTTCGTCTTACAACTTTGTCGGAGAGGTTGAAAACGTTGACCATTACAGAACAGACAGAATAAACATATCTTAAGTGTAGTTAAATAATTGTTCTGCCCTCAAAAATTTTACCTTTGAGCCCAAGGAAAATTTTATGTACAGCAACGACCAGACAATAAAACTTCAGGCCGCTTCCAGCGAGTGGCTGGCCAAAAAAGATAAAGCGCCTTCTGAAAAGAATATCGAACAATTGCGCAACATACTCCGTTTTCACGAGTACCGGTATTATGTCCTCAACGACAACCTGATCACCGATCCGGAGTACGATAGCCTTTATAAAGCATTGGAGCTTTTTGAAAACGAACATCCGTCTTTGATCACGCCAAACTCACCTACACAGCGGGTGGGCGTGGCGCTCATCAAAGATTTTCCAAAACGGCAGCACCTGGTCCCGATGCTTTCGCTGGAGAATTCTTACAATGCCGAAGACCTGTATGATTGGGACCGGAAAGCCCGCGAACTAAGTGGGCTCGATACGATCGAATATTGTGCAGAGCCAAAGTTTGATGGGGCCAGTATTTCTCTGGTGTACGAAGATGACCTGCTTGCCAGCGGCACCACCCGTGGTGATGGAGAAGTGGGGGATGATATTACGCCGAACATAAAACAGATACGCTCGGTCCCCTTGTCTGCATCATTCAGCACCTATGGTATCCAGCAGGTAGAATTGCGGGGGGAAGTGTTGCTCAATAAGCACAACTTTCAAAAGTACAACGATGCACTGGCAGAAGAAGGATTGCCCCCACTGGCGAATCCCCGCAATGCCGCTGCGGGTAGCCTGCGCATAAAAGATACAAAGGAAGTGGCCCGCCGCAACCTGGAAGCGTTTCTTTACCATGTAAGTTATCATACCAATACGGCGGATGATCCGCAGGCTACCAAAGAACCTGTCACTCATTCGGGAATGCTGGAAATGTTGTGGAACCTCGGTTTCCGCAGTCCGCAAAAAGAAATGAAGATCCTCAAAGGAATTGATGCAGTGATCGCGTTCATCCAGGATTTTGAAACCAAACGTGATGACCTGCCCTATGAAATAGACGGAATGGTGATAAAAGTAAATGATCTGGCTTTGCAGGACAGGCTGGGCATGACCTCTCATCATCCCCGCTGGGCGATTGCCTATAAATTTAAAGCGCGGCAGGCAACGAGTAAGTTGTTGGATGTAGAATATCAGGTGGGACGTACAGGAGCGGTAACTCCGGTTGCTAAAATACAGCCTGTGCAGGTAGGGGGCGTTACGGTCAGTAGTATTTCTGTTCATAACGAAGATTATATCAAAGAAAAAGATCTTCGGAAAGGCGATGCCATATTAATTGAGCGGAGTGGCGATGTAATACCACAGATCGTTCGGTCGCTGCCCGAATTACGTACCGGCAAAGAAGAGGTCATTGTATTTCCAAAAAATTGCCCTGTATGTTCCGATGAACTGGTAAAACCGGAAGGCGAAGCTGTGTGGCGTTGTGTGAATATTAATTGTAAGGCACAGGTGGTGGAGCGCATCATCCATTTCGTGAGTAAGGATGCGATGGATATTCGCAGTTTTGGCGAAGCCAATGTGCGCAAGTTTTACGATCTGGGATTGATAACCGACATTCCTTCTATCTATGCACTTACTGCCGATGCATTGAAGCAGCTGGAAGGTTTTGGAACGAAATCCATCGAAAACCTGTTACAGGCGATTGAAGCCAGTAAGGCGCAACCTTTGCACCGCCTCATATATGCATTGGGTATCCGCTATGTAGGCGAAACCACCGGCAAGACGTTAGCCCAGGCTGTTTCCAGCATTTTCGACCTGGCAGGCTTTACGGATGAACAACTCAAAGCGATTGATGATGTGGGAGTAAAAGTTGCCCGCAGCATTTTTGAATTCTTTCAGAATGAAGACAATACAGCCATGCTTCATAAGTTGCAGACTGCCGGCATTGCGATGGAGCGCAGCAAAAATGTAAGTTTTGCCGGAGGTAGCCTTAATGGCCAAACCTTCCTTTTTACGGGAACACTCAACAAACTCAAACGAAGTGATGCCGAGGAAAAAGTGGAACAGAATGGTGGTAAGATATTGAGTGGCGTAAGCAGCAAGCTGAATTACCTGATCGTGGGAGAAGATGCCGGTAGCAAACTGGAAAAAGCACGAAAAATTCCGGCCATTAAAATTATGACTGAAGACGAATTTCTGGAAATGATCAACACTTAGTAAAAAAATATTATATTTATAGGAAATCTTACCTGACCGCCTTTTTTAAAATCTTAAAATCACCAGCAATGATTAAGAAAAATGCCGGAGAAATTTGGAAACAGATTCAATTCAGCGGGTACAAGCTCCTACGCAGAAAATATGCAATATCAAATCTTGGCCGTGCCGCCAGCTACTCCGGGGATGTGGAAAAAGATGGAAAGTTGTTAAACGGATCGCTGACATCGGGATACCGAACGCTTAACCTTCATGTGGATTCCGGTAACGGAACGATTTATCTGCACCGTGAAGTAGCTAAATCATTCTGCACAAAAAAATCGCCTAAGCAAAAATTCGTTATTCATATAAATCATAAAAAAACAGATAACAACTACAATAATCTCGAATGGGCCACTATGGCTGAAGCCAGTGCGCATCAGCAGAAAAGTCCGGAAAAGCAGGCCTACAAAAAGAAACAGGCAAGCAGGACTTCAGGGCTAAAATTGACAGCAGCACAGGTTAAAACAATCAAGGAAGCCATCAGCAATCCTAAAAGAAAACTTACCTACAAGAAGATGGCAGAAAAATATGGCGTAAGCGAAATGACGGTGTACAGAATTAAAAGCGGCGAGAACTGGGGAAAGGTGAAATGACACATAAAATGTTTAATGGAAAATTTGATAATGGATATAGCTTCCAATTGCAAATGTTCAATAGCGTGTAAACTCCATGCTGAAATATTATCCATTATACCGTTATCCATTATTAGAGAATATTTGAGGAAACCGCTCCGGCTGTTTCCTTTTTTATTTCAGTAAATTTGTGCTTCAATTTTCAACCGCAATTATGGTACCTGCACATATCCTCAAGTTTTTAAAAGAACTCCAAAAAAATAATGAACGTACCTGGTTTGAAGCCAATCGTAACCGTTACGAAACAGCCAAAGCAGACTTTTTGATCTTCACCCAGGATGTGATAAACGGGATCGCAAAATTCGATACCCCGATCGGTGAGTTGCTGGCAAAGAACTGTACTTTCCGCATCAATCGCGATGTTCGTTTCAGCAAGAATAAAGCTCCTTATAAAAATAACATGTCGGCCTATTTCAATAAAGCCGGCAAAAAAGCAACCGGCGCGGGTTATTACATCCATATACAGCCGGGGGCAAGTTTTGCGGCAGCGGGCATCTGGCAGCCAGAGGCAGCAGAATTATCCGGCATCCGCCAGGAAATCGATTACAACTTTGACGAATGGAAAAAAATATTCAGCAACGCTACTTTTAAAAAACATTTTCCATCAGGAATGGATCAAACTGATTCGCTGGTGAGGCCGCCCAAAGGTTATTCAGATGATAATCCCGCTATCGAAGCGCTCAAACTAAAAAGTTATGTAGTGCGCAGGCCTTTCACAGATGCCGAAACTGCGTCAAAAGATTTTACAAAAGAAGTGGCAAAAACATTTCAGTCTGTAAAGCCACTGATCGATTTTCTCAACAGGGCGCAAGACTGATCTTTCAAAAAAATCCAACAAAAAAAATGGCCAGTGATAAAAATCACCGGCCTTGCTTACCTCTGAAACCACAAGAAAAAATTTGTGAGGTATTAATAATAATATATAGGGGTATTAAAATAAATTTAAATACTTAAAGTAAGTCAGACAAGATGATTGGAGATGGAAATTGATTTCCCTGGTAAGCTTTAGATAAGATAGAATTGGAGTACGCGTTTAGCGTGGGTAGACCGTAAAAGTACTACAATAATTGAATTATCATAATTTTTTCACCGATTTTATTTAATTTTTTTTCAATTCATCTTCGGCATATTTCAGCAATTGCTTCTTTTTGCGGTTATACCACCATTGCGGTGCGGTTTTCTTCATGAATGTATCGATTCCACGCATCCCAAACAGTTTCCAAAGACCGGTCATTTTTCCGCCAAGATCACTCTGAAGTGCACGAAGGCTCATCGCAAAACCTGCATCGATGTATTCCATATGATGCCAGAAACCTGCAGGCATGAACAAAGTATCGCCATGCTCCAGGATCACTTCGTAACCTTTGGCCAGTTTTACCGCCGGAAAGGTTTCATAATCAAAGTTTTCTGAATAATTGGCATAGTTAGCCAGGCTCAATACTTCCCATGGCTTGCGGTATAATTTATATTGCTCTTCAAAAGGAAACAGCAGCACCCGTTTTCTGCCCACAAACTGCGTGTGGAGGATATGGCTCATGTCGATATCAAAGTGCATATGGGTTACAGAACCTTGCCCACCCACAAAAAGCATCGGGTATTTTTTCACAAAACCATTCATATACCGGTCCGGCCAGGTGAAATCCTTGGTTACTTGTGGCGCATGCTGAAAAATATTGAAAAGGAAGATCCTCAGATCCAACGGCCCGGCTTTTACTTTTTTCAGGTAATCGCCAAACTTCATATAGGCATCTGCGGTGTTGATGGGCGTGTAGGAATCGCTTTTTACATTATTATATACCCCCACTTCCTGCTCACCCACGATGTCGATGAAATAATCCCAATTCCATTTCTGATAAGCCGGCCATTCCTTCGCCAGCCCTTTTATGATCAATGGAGTTTTAGTATCATAATAATTCTTCTTGAAATCTTCAGGAGAAATGCTTTCGACAACATCTACAGGCTTTAATTGCATGCTTGAATAATTTAGGACAAAATTAATGAAAATTTGGTGGAGAACCGACAATTGAGTAACGACCACCGACCACCGACCACCGACGACCGACCACCGACCACCGACCACCGACGACCAGTTCATAAAAATCTGCTGATTTAAAAAAACTATTGATCACATGACCTGCGGTGGTCCGCCGTCGGTGGTCGGTGGTCCGCCGTCGGTGGTCTGTCGTCGTTATACTAATAAGCGTTAGTTTTGCTTATGGCAAAAATCAAAGCGGCGAGAAATACTACCAGGAATGCCGTCATCTGTAAAACCGCGGCCGGGCTTTTTCGCAGGAAAGGGTTCAGGGCGGCCTCAATGCGGGAACTGGCGGAGCAGTTGGGTGTTGAAGCGCCAAGCCTTTATAATCACATCGGCTCCAAAAGTGAATTGTTGCAGAATATCTGCTTCGATATCGCCGATGATTTTACCAGGCATATCGAAACGGTCGAAGTGAGTTTACAGCCTGCGGCTAAAAAGATAGAACAGCTGATACGGTTTCACATCAAACTGATGCTGCGTTCTTTTGATGAAGTGTATGTTTCCAACCATGAATGGAAACATTTGGAAGAACCTTACCTGGCCAATTTTCTGAATCAACGAAAAGCATACGAAAGCAAGATGGTGCAGATCGTTAAAGATGGGATCAATAATAAGGAATTTAAAAAAATGCATCCGCAGGTAACGGTATTGACGATCCTCTCTGCAGTAAGGGGGCTGGAATTCTGGCAAAAATATAAAGAGCAGGTAAATACGAAAGCTCTTGAAAACAACATCGTTCAACATTTGCTCAACGGCATAACAAAATAATATGGCAGTTCATTTTCATTCATTAAAGATCAAAAATATCCGCCGGGAAACTTCGGATTGTGTATCGGTGAGTTTCGAAGTACCGGAAGATCTTGCGGAACAATTCCTGTACAGGGAAGGGCAGAATATTACCATACGCAAATCCATCAATGGCGAAGACCTGCGCCGTTCCTATTCCATTTGCGCAGCACCACATGAAAATGAATTGAAAGTTGCCATCAAAAAAGTGGATGGCGGTTTGTTTTCTTCTTTTGCCAATGAGCATCTACAGGCCGGAGATATGCTGGAGATCATGCCTCCATCGGGGAAATTTAATGTAAAATCACCGGTCGATATCAAGGGCAATTACCTGGCAATAGCAGCCGGTAGCGGAATAACGCCGGTCATTTCCATCATCAAACATGTTTTGAAAAGTAATAATGACAGCAGCTTTACATTGATCTACGGAAATAAAACCCGTGCATCCATCATTTTCTTTGATGAACTGGAAGGATTGAAAAATAAATACATGGAGCGTTTCAACTTCATCAATATTCTCAGCAGGGAACGTACCGATGCCGATATAAATTATGGAAGGATCGATGAAAATAAATTATCGGCATTGTCGCACCTCGTTCCATTCGGGTCATTTGATGATATTTATATATGCGGCCCCGAGCAAATGATCTTCGCTTCCGAAAATTTTTTAAAAGAAAAAGGCATTGATAAAAGCCGGATACATTTTGAATTGTTTACCACACCCGGGCAAACATTTGCGGTCGGCAAAAAAAATGTGGCAGCAGATGATGCCGGCCCGAAGAGTAAAATAAGCATCAAGGTAGATGGAAGAAGTGTAGATTTTGATCTTGGATTTGATACTGAAAGTATTCTCGATGCCGCATTGAAAAATGGCGCAGACCTTCCTTTTGCCTGCAAAGGCGGCGTGTGCTGCACCTGCCGTGCAAAACTGGTAGAGGGCGAAGTGCGGATGGATGTCAACTATGCGCTTGAACCGGAAGAAGTGCAGCAAGGGTTCATCCTTACCTGCCAGAGCCACCCGGTTACGGATAAAGTTGTGATAGACTTTGACGTGAAATAGAAATTACGAATGAGCAATTACGAATTACGAATGCGGGTCTTAATAGTACGACTGCCCTAACAATCATACCATCTCGAACACATCATCCGTAATTCGTAATTGACAATTCGTAATTAAAAAAGGGCCCGCCGCCACCGGCAAAGGCCTTTCGTATGAAGAAGACTCTCTTATTGCTTAATGAATTGAATGGTTTGTAACGAATTATTATTCAATAACTGCAACGCATACACGCCGGACGGTAATCCCGCAATGCTGATCGGTTCATTCACCGATCTTACCTGGTAGCTGCGCAATGCTTTGCCCTGCACATCGAAGATGCGGATAACATCCCCGGCTACCGCTTCGCTGATCACCAGTTTGTCTTTTACAGGATTAGGAGAAATACTGAGCGTTAGTTGTCCATCGAAATTGACTTTTGCGACATTACTGTAAGTGAAACTACCATCAATGTCGAATTGTTTCAGCCTGTAATAATTGAATCCTTTTGCAGGTGTTGCATCTACACCAGAATAATTATTGATACCACTTCTGTTGGCAGCATTCACCCTTTCCATAAGTTCAAAATGAATTCCATCCGCACTTTTTTCCAGTTCATAACGGGAAAGGTTAACCTCATTTTCTGTCTGCCACAACAACCTGATATTTACGCCCTGGCGGAATCCTTTGAAAGAAATTAATCTGAGGGGAAGCGGATTGATGATAAGGTCTGTGGAAGCGATGCTGAACGGACTAAAGCCCGATACGGCCGCCGCAGTTTTTACTGTTCCGGCTGTTGTTCCTGTAGAGCCACCATTTCCGAGGTCTTCCCAGGTTGTTCCGGTCCAATGCGCCACCCGTAGTGCTGCAGGATTGTTGACGTACATGCCACTGGTGGTACAGGCGCCATCATAAGCGAAAGTGAGGGAAACGTTGCTGGTGCCGGCTTCGCGTTGTACATCCCAGTATTCGCAACCACTCACTCTTTTTAAAGCTGTTACCCTTTGGGCAGTATCGTAACCGGCCAATGTTGGGTCTGCATAAAAATATTGTGCGCTGAAACGATCGGTTACAAATGAGGGCGCTGACATAGAAACAGAATCTATAGAGCTGGCAGCACCTACAGGAAATGTAAAAGCATCATCGCCGGTTTTTGATACAGGGCCTACCACATGACTAAGAGGATTACCGCCGGTATGCTTGGCGTTGTCTGCAAAATTCAAAAGGTTGATTGTTGACGAATAAATATTTCCAATACTAAAAATCAATGAATCTGTAAGGGTGAGCGGGCTGTTCAATGTTACCCTTCCGGTTCCCGATTTGGCCATGCTGATCTTTTGGAGAGATAAAGGCTGCGTTCCCAATTGGCGGAAGATGCCATTGGCAGCGCCAATGAATTTTGCCCTGTAGAGATTGATTCCTGTAGTGGAATTCAAGGTTAGGTCTTGTGCATATTCATTGGCCGCGGAGGGGGTACTTATGTAAAATGCGCCTATGCCAACCCTGTTATAGGTAACATTCCCATTATACTTGTTGGCCCGGTCAATATCCATGTCATATATAATATTAGAACCATTCAAGGTATAAGAAGTTGTTCCTGTAAAATCATTGCCATGTATGGTCGTATTGTATCCGCCACCGTTGCTGGCATCATCGGAGAAACTGAAATTTCCCACGATGGAGTTATCATATATCCTTGCGTATGCATTCCTGTAACCGCTGATCGTAAATGAGGATAGTTTAAGTGTATCAGCTTGAATATTTGTTTCCCCGGGGTTTTGTATAAGGACAGTTCCACCGGTTGTTTGATTGATGATGCGATAAAGCTCCACACGGCCCTGCGAAGGATTGTTTGCAGTAAAGTTGAAGGTTCCCGCAATTGCCGTTTTGGCATTTACATTTCCAATGGTGGTGGATGAGCCACCAACATTGTTCGTATATGAAAGGTTGCCTGTGATGAAAGCGCCATTACTGAAATAACTCCCGTTGCCAGCCACTGTACGGCTGATAACAACACTGCCGTTATAAACAGATGCCGCTGCATAAGAGGTGAAGAACTGGCCTGCACCGGTACCTGCATAATTCGTATTCCCGTTATAGGTATTCCGCGAGGTTGATGATCCATTCGCTTCGTAAAAATTGTTGATGCCGTTGATGGTAAAATTGCAGTTTCCGGTAAATATATTGCTGCCGGTAGAGGTAGAGTAACCCCCGCCAAACGTTACGTCATCGGATATGCTGATATTAGCTGCGGCGATATCATTGTTAAACACTTGCGTATATCCGTCGAGGTAATCCGTAACGGCAAACGAAGCTACCTTCAGCGTATCATTAAAAAGATCGATACCCTTAGCCTTGTTGATAGAAATCGTTCCGCCGGTAGCCTGGTTGGTCAGCCTGTACATTCTGAACAGGCCCGCACTGACATTATTGGTGTTGATGCTGACTGTTCCGGTAATATAAGAGCCGAGGTCCTGCCTCCCGATATAGGTATTGCCCCCTGCAAGATTTGTGTAGCTGAAGTTCCCGTTTACATGAGCGTCACCTCCCCCGAATATATTGGTTTCGCCTGCGATCGAACGGGTTATCGTAAGAGGGCCGTTAAATGTAGATCCGGTAATATACCCAACATATAAGCCGCCGCCTGCGTTGGCAGAAAAACTGGTAGCGCCATTGTAAATATTGGGCGCATTTGCTGTAGCCGCTTCATATAAAATATTAGTACCATTAATGAAAAAATTGGTAGCGCCGGTAAAAGTATTGCCATTGACGGTGGTATTGTAACCATTGTTAAAAGCCGGGTCGTCGGATATTTTTACCTGGCCGGTAACGGTAAGGTTATTATTGAAGAGATAAGCATAGGGGATCTTATATTCTTCTATTATGAACGAAGCGAGTTTAAGCGTATCGAACCTCACATCAAAGCCAGCTGAATTTTTAACATTGATGGTTCCACCGGAGGTTTGGTTTTTTACCCGGTGTAAAAGAAAACCGCTGCTGGCCGTAAGCGCTACATTCATGTTTACAGTACCGGCAATGTTGGAAGTGATATTGCTCTGATTGCCGATTGTGGAGTTACCGCTGGCGCTATTGTTATAAACAAAATTTCCAGCAACCGTGCCACCGCCGGGAAATATCTCTGTATTTCCTCCTGCTGTACGATTGACCGTAAGATTGCCGGAATAAAGCGAACCTCCACCCTGGTGAGAAATATAACTGGTGCCGGAATTCGTTAAGTTGAAAGTGGCATCGAACACGAATTTGTTTGGTTCTGAGCCTTCGTAAAAATTATTTTGTCCGCTCACATTAAAGATCACATTATCCGTAAGCGTATCTCTTGAGAATGCCGCATTATACCCGTTGATACCGGCGTTAACATTCAAAACAATATCTTTTGTGGCATCGCTGTTGGAAATGGTTGCACCCACTACTGAGGTATAACCGTTCACGGTCTCGATATTAAAAACAAAACCGTTCATATCCAGCTTGCTGCCTGTTTGCATGGTGAGCGTATTGACCGTAACCACCGCCGTCAGCTTAGGGTAATTTGTCAGCCCACCCGGGATGATGACATTAGCGGTGGCCGGCGGGATTCCCGATGGAGACCAGTTATCAGCCAGGTTCCATGCCGTACTAACGGAGCCCGTCCAGGTCTGCGCTTTTACCAGGAGGATGGAAAATAAAAAACCGATAGTGAGTAGAATTGTCTTTTTCATCTTCATAACTGTTTAATAGATACATAATCAGGAGTGGGTCTGCAGGAGATATTGGAAGAAGTTCAAAATTTGTTTTTTTGAGTGGGGTGGCAAATACATAGTTTGTAGTAGAGAAAGTAAATACCCTGCGCAGGGTATTGTGCAGCGGGACTTTTGAAGGTAGATTTACCGGAGTGGTTTACAAAACACCCCGGAGGCGTTGAACACCTTCGTGGTGTTCCTTACAATATATCCTGCAACTGGTTGCGGCTCCAGGTGTAATCAGCCGGTTGCAAGGATGAATGAGGTTCTCTTGTAGGCCTTTTAGTTTAGAGCGGTTTCGAAAGAAACCGTTTCTTTTTTACGCCATAAAAACCGGCGGATAATAAATACATAATTTGTAGTACATACTTATACAAAATCATCCCTACTTTTATCCTGCTGCAAAATTTAAACCCGGCAACCTCGTGTATGGTACGCTGCTTTTTATTCACTTGCTTTCTGATCGGTTTTTCTCTGGCCTCTAAAGCCCAGACTGAAATTATAGAGCAGTGCATGAAAAGTGTACGGGCAGCCAATTCAGACGAGGCAAGGCTCACCGCGTTGATCCGTTTGTGCGAAGAGCACGCCAGCATGCAGAAAGACAGTCTCTGGAAATATGCCGTGATGACAAAATCGTATGCGGCTGCGCAAAATAATGAGCGCAAAAAAAGCCTCGCCGAATTAGCTGTGATCAATGCCTGTCTGCGCCAGGGGAAAACGGATACCGCACTTATTCTCATTGATGCAGAAATACCAAGGAACCCCCTGGAAAGGACAGATACCCGTTCCGTTTATTTCATTCTTGCTGCGCAAAAGATCGATTGTTTTGGCGACGCGTTCAATTACCGGGAGGCATTGTCTGCATTATACAAACTCGTCAACGAAGCGGAGCAATATGGAGATTCGATGGTGCTGGCGAAAAATATGAATACGATAGGTGTGATCCAATACAATCTCGATCATGTTTCGGAGGCATTCAACTGGTATTTCAAAGGGATATCTTTTACTTCAGCTACGCCAAAATTTGATGCGCCGGCGGCGGCACTTTATATCAATCTTGCCGAAACATATCGTTGGGTAGAGAAACTGGATTCGGCCCAATATTATATCAACAAGGCGATTCCGCTTTGCGAACGTGGCAATAATCTTTTCTTTCTGGCCAATGCTATACGTGTGAAAGCCAGTATCTACAAGCAATTGAAGCAATACGATATTGCCGAATCCACCATGCTCAACTGTATCATCATCCGTGAAAAGCTGGAAGGGAAACTGCAATACAGCAATGAGCAACTGGCACTGGCGAATATTTATATGAATGCTTTGCAGACCGATAAAGCGATAAAAATCCTGACGGATGCGCTGGCGCAAAACCCTGAAGTGAAAAAAATGGACCCGCTGGCAATTTCGTATTACAAGAGCCTGGCGAAATGCTACAAGCTCAAAGGCGATGATAAGAATTACGAAGAAACACTCGAAAAGCTGATTGCCGCAAAGGATGCTTTTTATGAAGAAAATTATTCGCGTTCTATTGCGGAGCTGCAGACCAAATATGAATTTCAAAAAAAGGAAAGTACGATCATCCGGCAAAAACTTGATATCACACAAAAAAATTATCTGTTCTACGGTTCATTGATCACGCTGGGTTTTGTGATGACCCTTTCGTGGTTGTTATTTAAAAATTATCGCCGCAGGCAAAAACTGGCGATGGACAAAGCTTTGTATGAGGAAAAATTATTATCCGGAGTTGCTGTAAAAGAAGCCGAAGAAAAGGAGCGAAAACGAATTGCCGCTGATCTTCATGATAATTTGGGCGCTTATGCGGCCTCCATCGTTTCCAATCTCGATCAGATAGAATTGCAGGAACTCAATGAAGCTACCGCGATTCCCTTGCAGGAATTGCGTGGAAACTCACAAGCCATTGTTGCGCAGCTTGGTGATACGATCTGGGCTTTAAAAAAAGATGCACTTTCGCTGACCGCCATCAGTGACCGGTTAAAAATATTTATCCAACGCATTCAACGTAGTTATCCGCAGGTGGCGATCGATGTGGAAGAGCAGATTGATAATGACAAGCTGTTGCCGCCATCACAGGCATTTCACCTCTTCAGCATTTTGCAGGAAGCCATCATCAATGCATTAAAACATAGCCGCTGCAGGAAGATAACGGTAACACTTACTTCAAAAGCGAATTGGAGCATTGAAGTGGCTGATGATGGGATCGGCATTGAGGAAACCAAGATAAGCGGTAGCAACAACGGTATTTCAAACATGCAAAAACGTGCCGCCGAGTTTGGCTGGGAAGTAAGATGGAAGAATGTTTCACCAGGAACATCCGTGAGCATTTCTCCCGCTACTACAAATTGATTATTGTACAACATCATTTATTCAATCACATTGCAGTATGCAATCAACAGATAAAATTAAAGTGGCGCTTACCGAAGACAACCAGATCAACAGAAATACTTTTCTGCAGAAATTCGGGTTGTTGAAGGAGTACGAATTGATGTTTATTGCAAACAATGGAAACGAATGCCTGGCGGCACTCAAAGGCACGCCGGTAAAACAATTGCCCAAAGTGATCTTCATGGATATTGAAATGCCTGAGCTGGATGGGATACAAACTATTGCGATGGCGAAGGCGTTATATCCGCAAATACATTTCATCGTGCTAACCGTTTTTGATGATGATGAAAAAATATTTCAGGCCATCCAGGCGGGAGCTTCGGGCTATCTTTTGAAACATGAGCCTGCGGCATTTCTTCAGGATGCCATTAGCCATGTGCTCGAATTTGGTGGTGCCCCAATGAGCCCGGCAATAGCACGCAAAGCGCTTCAGTTGTTGAGTAGATCTTCTTTTTCAAACGAGCCTTCGCCCCACCAGCAATTACCCGAAAAAATCACTGGCAGGGAAGAAGAGATACTGAAGCATATGGTCAATGGCTGGGATGCCAAAAGGATTTCATCAATATTGAATATCAGCGTTTTGACAGTGAGGAAACACATTGCTAATATCTATGAAAAATTGCATGTGCAGTCAAGGGCCGAAATCATAAATATGGCGCATCAGAATAAATGGTTTAAAGAATAAGAAATAAGGAACATAAAATAAGGAATAAGGAAGTACCCCCGTTCAAATGAACACACTTTCTTATTCCTTATTTTATGTTTCTTATTTTCCCTATTTTAACTAACACTTGTTAGCTTATTTGTTTATTTTTACGGCATAATTTTATTGCCATGCAGTTACACGACCTCGAAAAAAAATTCCAGGAAAAGATTGATCAGGAAATAAAGATCGAGCCAAAGGATTGGATGCCGGAAGCTTATCGCAAAACCAATGTGCGGCAGATCAGTCAGCATGCGCATAGTGAGATCGTTGGCATGTTGCCAGAAGGTAACTGGATCAGCCGGGCGCCATCATTGAAAAGAAAAGCGATACTCATCGCCAAGGTGCAGGATGAAGCCGGGCACGGATTGTATTTATATTCTGCCGCAGAAACATTGGGCACCAGCCGTGAACAGACGATAGATGACCTGCATAGTGGTAAAGCAAAATACTCCTCCATTTTTAATTACCCCACACTTACCTGGGCCGATATGGGCGCAGTTGGCTGGCTCGTAGATGGTGCCGCGATACTCAACCAGGTAATGCTGTGCCGTACTTCGTATGGCCCCTATGCCAGGGCGATGGTAAGGATCTGTAAAGAAGAAAGTTTTCATCAACGCCAGGGCTTCGAAAGTTTGCTGGTATTGAGCAAAGGAACGCCTGAACAAAGAGCCATGTGCCAGGATGCGATCAACCGCTGGTGGTGGCCGAGCCTGATGATGTTTGGGCCGAAGGATAGCGAAAGCACTAACAGCGACCAGAGTATGAAGTGGAAGATCAAACGAAAAACAAATGACGAGCTTCGCCAGAGTTTTGTGAATATGGCCGTTGAGCAGGTGAAACTACTGGGCATGACATTGCCTGATCCTGAATTAAAATATAATGAAACCACAAAGAATTACGATTTCGGTGAAATTAACTGGGAAGAATTCTGGGCTGTAGTAAAAGGGAATGGGCCTTGCAACAAACAACGCCTTGCAGCAAGAAACAAAGCACATAAGGAAGGTGCATGGGTACGTGAAGCGGCTTTGGCGCATGCAGCCAAAAAAGCAGCACGAGAAAAGGCCGCGTAGGAACATGCCTGTGGCGGGTTCTTGTATTTTTAAATTCGACACCATGCGATCACATCATTATTCACTCACCATAAACTGGACTGGCAATAAAGGCGCCGGTACCGAAAACTACCGTGCATACGGCCGGAGTTATGAAGTAATTGGTGATAATAAAGTGATCATTCAGGGATCTTCCGACCCTGCATTTTTAGGAGATAAAACAAAACATAATCCTGAAGAATTGCTGCTGGCTTCACTTTCAAGCTGCCATTTATTATGGTACCTGCACTTGTGTTCTGAAGCAGGAGTGATTGTGACAGCCTACAAAGATTCGGCGAAAGCAGTAATGATCGAAACAGCCGATGGCGGTGGAAGGTTTGAATCGGTGGCCTTATTTCCCGAAGTAAAAGTGAAAGATGCTTCGATGATAACAAAAGCGAATGAATTGCATGCGAAAGCAAATAAATTATGTTTCATAGCGAATTCGGTTAATTTCCCTGTGCATCACCAGCCTGTTTGTGTGGCTGAATAAATAAATTTTAATGGTATGAAAATAGCGATTGTAAAAAATTATTATGGTGATTTTGGTGGTGAAGAAACCGGCGGAAATACCGGCAGAGAATCTACGGCAGATTCAAACGCATGGCCACTTTGGGAGGTTTTTATCCGGAGCAAACAAGGCCTTGATCACAAGCACGCAGGCAGCCTGAAAGCTGCCGATGCACAGATGGCCATCGAGAATGCCCGTGATGTATACACCCGCCGCCAGGAAGGCATTAGTCTTTGGGTGGTAGAAAGTAAATACATACACGCCAGCAACCCCGATGATGCGGAAAGCCTGTATGAGCCTGCGGAAGATAAGATCTATCGTCATCCTACTTTTTATGATCTGCCGGATGAGATCAAACATATGTAAGTTGACCACTCTACCGAGTTGACAACTCCCATGAGTTGTCAACTCAAATAATCAAATTGATATGGAACAGCAACAGCTTCTGGATTATACCTTATTTCTGGCAGATACCAATCTGATCCTGGCACAACGCAATGCAGAGTGGTGTGCGCATGGCCCTATCCTGGAACAGGATATCGCCATTACCAATATATCGCTTGACCTTATCGGGCAATCCCGTAATTTCTATCAGTATGCTGCAATCCTTACAGGTAATAATGCTACAGAAGATTCACTGGCTTACTTACGCACCGAAAGAGAATTCAAAAACCTGCTGATCGCCGAACTGCCAAATAATGATTGGGCTCATACAATACTCAGACAATTTGTTTACAGCGTCTATACGCAACTGTTATATACACAATTGATCGGGGGCGAGGATAAACAAATAGCCGCCATTGCGGAAAAAGCACTGAAAGAAATTTCCTACCATGTAAAATGGAGCAGCGAATGGGTGATCCGTCTCGGCGACGGAACGGAAGAAAGCCATCAGCGTATGAATAAAGCGATTGAAGATCTTTGGCCATACACGGGTGAATTTTTTAAGCCATCCACCTATGAAACAGCGGTAACGCCAATTGATTTCACAGAATTACAAAGCGCATGGTCTCTAAAAATAAAGTCGGTTTTGGAAGAAGCTACCCTTTCTTTTCCTGAAAATATTTTCATGCACAGCGGTGGTAAGCAAGGGGTTCACACAGAAAATCTCGGTTACATATTGGCTGATATGCAGTATTTGCAGCGGGCGTACCCGGGAGCGGAGTGGTGATTGTATTTTATTCCGGAAGTCTGAAAATGTATTCGTCCTTCCAGTCAATGTCAAATTCATTCAGAAATCTTATGTATTCATTCAGGAATGTTTCTTTTTTATCGACAAAATTTTAATAAAAAAGGCAGGGGGATTTACACCATCTTCTTAAACTTCCTCTTTATCACCTCCTGCACCGGAACCCCGTCTATCTTGCTTTCCAGCCAGCTCACGATATCAAGGTATTGATAAGACCGGCGATTGTATTTACTGGTCGAAACCGTTTCCAGTTTATCCCGCAAAGTGATAAAGGATTTTTTAACATCGGTTGGTTTCGGCGACAACGATCTGCGCAGGAAGGCGAATATTTCCGTCAGCACCGCATCCAGGTTTTCCATCTTTGAAAGGAAACGGTAAACAGATTTTATCAGGTATTCCACCAATTCCATATTTCCCAATTCGTAATGTGCGATCAGGTGAAGCAGCCGGGCAAAACATTGTATGTCGGTGCGCAATTGACCTACCTTCAGGTTGATGATCTTATTGAGATAATCGACAGCCTTTTCATTATCGCCAGATCCAAAATAAAGGCTCGCGATCTTGTAATAAAAAACCAATACCCGATGTGTATCTATATATTGCTGGTATTGTTTTAGTTTTTCTTCAATAGGTTTTACAAGCTCAAGCCCTTCGGTAAACGTCCCTTCCAAAAAATGCTGGTTGATACGGGCTGTATATAAATACACGAATGTCTGTATCTCTAAATTTTCGCTGAAACCTCCGGCCAGTGCATAAAATTTCTCCAGTTGCTTCAGTTCGAAATTCATTTTTTCATGACGCCCGATGATGAACAACGCATTCAAAAGATTGTGCACTGCCTTTACATATAAAAAGGGATCTTCCTTTTTTGCTTCGGGATGCTCAGCAAATAACTGCACCCATTTTTCCGCGTGGCGATAATATTTTGTAAAATCAAGTTGGATGATGTAATACCAGCAATAACTCTGGTGCAGGTATGCTTTTCCAAAAAAACTGATCTGCGCTTCGTTGATCCCTTCTATATTCTGCCGGAATATTTTTTCAATCTCCAGACTATGTTTTTCATCATTCACATGTCCGTTCTCCAGATACAACTCGTACATTTTTAAAGCAACGTTGGAAAGATGCGTCACTTCATTGATCTGCCGGATGCTGAAATTCGTTTCGTCGATCAGCTGCGCAGCCCGTCCCTTCAGGCTTCTGGTAATATGGCGTGCCTCGATATCTTTTTCAAACTGTAATATCTCGAGCGTAAGTATGTAATGGCTGTTGGATTTTGCCACCAGTTTTACTTTTTCCAGAATTTTTAAAGCCTGCAAAATAAGCCCGCGATTGTATAATATCCGGGCAAAATCTATCTGCTCCCGTATCTGGATCTCCATATTTTTCAGGCTGTGCAGCAACCGCAAAGCCGTCAGCAATTCACCATACAAATGTGCCTTCAGGTTGGGCAATTGCTGCCGGGTGATCGAAGGCACTTTTTTGAGGATCTGTTCTTCGCTATACTCTTTCAAACCATCCAAAGCATCAAACAAGCGTACAAATTTCGACTCTTCAGCAGCCTGATTCCTCGAGATATATAACTTAAAATGACGCTTTTCCGCTCCAACAAGCGATTTTACCAATAAAAAAAGAGGGTCATTATGGTGGTTTGGCATCGTAAATTAATTTTTATAAAACCCTTTATCGACAGGCCTTTTGGGCATATTCAGGTGTTTCCGGCGGCGTAAAACAGTCTTTATTTTGATTTCTTCCGGCATTTAAACAGGTCTACTTTACACAACTGCTTCAAAATTACGGCAGCACAACGGTTTTACATATTTAATATTTAAGCATGGCAGATAATAAGATATTCATATTTGATACCACCCTCCGCGATGGCGAACAGGTGCCTGGTTGCAAACTGAACAGTAATGAAAAAGTAGAACTGGCGTTGCAACTTGAAGCACTCGGTGTAGATATCATCGAAGCGGGTTTCCCGGTTTCTTCTCCCGGCGATTTCACATCAGTGAACGAGATATCCAAAGTGATCAAAAACGCTACTGTATGCGGACTTACGAGGGCTGTTCAAAAAGATATTGAAGTAGCAGCCGAAGCATTGAAGTATGCTAAACGCCCCAGGATACACACCGGGATCGGAACTTCCGACCTTCATATAAAAGCAAAATTTAATGCTACGCAGGAAGAGATTTTACAGAGAGCAGTGCAGGCGGTAAAATGGGCAAAAAATTTTGTAGATGATGTAGAGTTCTATGCTGAGGATGCAGGCCGTACCGAAAACGAATACCTGGCTCGTGTGATCGAAGCCGTTATCAAAGCTGGCGCCACAACCGTCAATATCCCCGACACCACTGGTTATTGCCTTCCTCATCAATATGGCGAAAAGATCGCTTATCTGGCGAACAATGTCCCTAATATCGATAAAGCGATCATCTCTTGCCATTGCCACAATGATCTTGGGCTTGCTACCGCAAATTCAATCGCTGGCATCATCAATGGTGCAAGACAGATCGAATGTACCATCAACGGCCTCGGAGAAAGAGCCGGCAACACTTCGCTGGAAGAAGTGGCGATGATCATCCAATCCCATAAAGCACTTGGTTTTTTCACAACCATCGACAGCAAACAATTGAATCCATTGAGCCGCACTGTCTCTGACGTGATGCGGATGCCGGTGCAACCTAACAAAGCGATCGTTGGAAGCAATGCTTTCTCGCATTCTTCAGGGATACACCAGGATGGATTCCTGAAGGATGCCCTCACTTACGAGATCATCAATCCTGAAGAAGTCGGCGCCGATAGTTCGAAGATCGTACTAACGGCAAGGAGTGGACGAAGCGCTCTCGCATTCCGGTTTCAGAAACTCGGCTTTCAGTTTACCCGCAATGATGTTGATACGTTATATAATGAATTTGTAAAAATTGCCGATAGCAAAAAAGAAGTAAGCGATGAAGACCTGGAAGTGATGGCAAAAGCTTACGCGACCCAGGTTGCCTGAAAATTCAACTATTTGAATTGTAACAATTAATTTATTCACTAACAATCTAAGTTCCCCTTTAGGGGACAGGGGTATGGGAAAAACACTTTTTGAAAAGATCTGGGACAAACACATTGTCAAAACCATTGATGATGGGCCTTCTGTATTGTATATCGACAAACACCTCATTCACGAAGTGACCAGCCCGCAGGCTTTTGCGGGAATTGAAAAACGGGGATTGAAAATTTTTCGTCCGGAACAAATTGTTGCGACTGCAGATCATAATGTTCCAACATTGGAACAGCACCTGCCAATCAAAGAACAGCTCAGCAGGTTGCAGGTAGATACATTGATAAAAAATTGCGCCAATCATAATATCGAATTATACGGACTTGGGCATCCTTACCAGGGGATCGTCCATGTGATCGGTCCCGAACTCGGCATCACGCAACCTGGCATGACGATCGTTTGCGGCGACAGCCACACCAGCACCCACGGGGCTTTCGGCGCTATCGCATTCGGCATCGGCACAAGTGAAGTGGAAATGGTTTTTGCTACGCAATGCTTGTTACAGACAAAACCAAAACAAATGCGCATCAATGTGGAGGGTGAATTGAGGGAAGGTGTTTTGTCGAAAGATATAGTGTTATATATTTTATCAAAAATTTCCGCCAGCGGCGCAACAGGTTATGCGGTAGAATATGCAGGCAGCACGATCCGTAACCTGTCGATGGAAGCACGAATGACTGTATGCAATATGAGTATCGAAATGGGCGCCCGTTGCGGCCTTATCGCTCCCGACGAAACGACTTTTGAATATGTTCACGGCCGCACATTTGCGCCGGAAGGGATTGAATGGATAAAGGCATTGCAATATTGGGAAACATTATTCAGCGATGACGATGCAAAATTCGATTCGGAGATCACCATCAACGCTGCAGATATAGAGCCGATGATCACTTATGGAACGAATCCTGGAATGGGTATTGGCGTGAATGGATTTGTTCCGCTCGGTCAATCGATCGATGAGAAGGACAGGCCTTCTTTTGCGAAAGCCATGGAATACATGGGCATTGCGCCGGGTGCCGCTATCAAAGGACAAAAAGTGGATTATGTATTCATCGGAAGCTGCACCAACAGCCGCATTGAAGATTTACGCCTGGTAGCAGATTTTGTAAAGGGAAAACATAAAGCAGATGATGTGGAAGTGTGGATCGTACCGGGAAGCAAACAAGTAGAACAGCAGGCGATAGAAGAAGGCATCGATAAAGTATTTGAAGAAGCAGGCTTTCAATTGCGCCAGCCAGGCTGCAGCGCCTGCCTTGGTATGAATGAAGATAAAATTCCCGCAGGAAAATATTGTATCAGCACCAGCAACAGAAATTTTGAAGGAAGGCAGGGAGCTGGTGCGAGAACATTGCTGGCAAGCCCGCTGACAGCAGCAGCGGCGGCCATTACAGGAAGAGTGACGGATGTGAGTGAGATGCTGGCGATGCATAATTAAAATTGTATGTCGGGAATTAATAGGTTGTCACCCTGAGCTTGTCGAAGGGTTTTCACATCTGGACATTTTTATTAAATACTTCGATAACCCTTCGACAAGCTCAGGGTGACAGAAGGAAAGATTTCAACATGAGCAAAAACAAAATAAATACTATTCATTCCACTTTCGTTCCGCTGAAAATCGAGAACATAGATACCGACCAGATCATCCCTGCACGCTTTTTAAAAGCTACCACAAGAGATGGTTTCGGAAAAAATCTTTTTCGCGACTGGCGTTATGAAAATGATGACGAAACAAAACCGAAAGAAGATTTCGCTTTAAATCAAGCGCAATACAAAGGAGAAATATTGGTAGCAGGTAAAAATTTCGGTTGTGGCTCTTCCAGGGAACATGCGGCATGGGCCATACTGGATGCGGGTTTCACAGCAGTAGTAAGCAGCTTCTTCGCAGATATTTTTAAGAACAATGCTTTGAACAATGGGGTACTACCTGTAACTGTTAGTGAAGGTTTTTTAGATAAAATATTTGCAGAAGGAAATGATGCGACTATTACCATCAGTTTGCCAGAGCAAACCATCACTATCGATTCAACTGGTGAACAGGAAAGTTTTGATATCAACAGTTACAAGAAAGAATGCCTGATAAACGGGTACGATGACATCGATTATTTACTCAGTATAAAACCAGCCATAGAGGCTTACGAAGAAAGCGTGAGAAATTAAACGCTGTACCCCTAACCTATAACTCATAATTTATAACTCAAAAAAATGTTTAAGAAGATCGCAGTATTGAATGGAGATGGCATCGGCCCGGAAGTGACCCGCCAATCGGTAAAAGTTTTGAAAGCTATTGCCGAACAATTCGACCATGAATTCGTTTTCACCGAAGCATTGATTGGCGCAGATGCTATTGACAAGACAGGTTCGCCATTGCCATCACAGACAATTGATACCTGCCTCGACAGCGATGCGATCTTATTCGGAGCCATCGGACACCCTAAATACGATAATGACCCTTCCGCCAAAGTAAGGCCAGAGCAGGGTTTGCTGGGATTGCGAAAAGCTTTGCAATTGTATGCAAACATTCGCCCTGTAACAACGTACCCGACTTTGCATTTTCTTTCGCCATTAAAAACGAAGAATATCGAAGACGTAGATTTTGTAATATTTCGTGAGTTGACTGGTGGGATTTATTTCGGAAAAAAAGAATTGAGCGAAGATGGATTAAGCGCCTCTGATGACTGTTCTTACACAAAAGAAGAAATAGAACGTGTTGCACACCTGGCTTTTAAATCGGCGCAGCAACGTAGGAAAAAACTGACGTTGGTCGATAAAGCGAATGTGCTTGAAACAAGCCGCCTTTGGAGAAAAGTGGTCCAGGAAATTGCTCCGCAATACAGTGATGTAACTGTAGATTATTTATTTGTTGATAATGCGGCAATGCAGATCATTCTCAATCCAAAACAATTTGATGTGATACTTACAGAGAATATGTTTGGAGACATTATCAGCGATGAAGCCAGTGTTATCAGTGGTTCGCTGGGATTGTTGCCTTCAGCTTCTGTAGGCAATCGTACTGCTTTATTTGAACCTATTCATGGCTCTTATCCGCAAGCTGCCGGTAAAGATATTGCTAATCCTGTTGGATCAATTTTATCTGCAGCCATGTTGCTTGACCATATCGGGTTGGCCGAAGAAGCAGCACTGGTGCGTAATGCAGTTGCCTGGACGATTGAGAACAGGTTTGTTACAAAAGACATCGACCCCATCAATTTTTATTTCACTTCAACAGTCGGAGAGCTTGTGATAGACTTCATCAACAAGAATTTCTTCGAACGTGTGAACAACGAAAATATTGAATTGAGAAAGTCAACGATTATTTAGATAGAATGCAGATTCTTATGATCGTGATGATTTTTGTTATGATAAAAAACAAAAATCTTAATATATCATAACCATCATCAACATCTGCGTTCCGTTATTTTTTTGCCGAAGGCAAAATAAAAATTAAAAAGTTCTTTGTTTATAAACAGGGCAGTCGTAGATTAGCATTATAATACTTCTTCATGCGCACAGCGAAAGTAAATAATGTAATGACTGTTATAACCGCGATAATTATTGTGGTTGTCATTATTATTATTCCTGCACAGCACGGAGGAGGAGCTATCGTATAAAGATTTTAAAAAAGATACAAAGCGACCCGCCTCCAAAAGGCGGGTCGCTTTTTTTTGCCCTGTTCATCAACAAATAAAAAATCATTATGTATTACAACGACGACACGATCATTTATTTCAACGGCGAGTTTGTAAAAGCCGCTGATGCTAAAATGGATCTTTACAGCCAGAGCCTTCATTATGGGTATGCTGTTTTCGAAGGCATCAAATCCTACGAAACAGCCAATGGTACAAGGATCTTCAAGGCAAAGGAGCATTACGACAGGCTCCGTCATTCGGCGAAAGTGATGCAGATGCCTTTTGATATCAGCACCGAAGAAATGACTAGGCTGACCTATGAAGTGTTGAAAAAAAACAATTTCACCAATGCATACATTCGTCCGGTGATTTTTTGTTCCCCTAACATGTCGTTGTCTAAAGGCCGCGAATCATATCTCACCATCGTTGCGTGGGAATGGACAAATGGATACCTCGCCAACAAAATGCGATTGATGACCTCTTCTTTTGCAAGGCCTAATCCTGGTGCATTTCACATAGAAGCGAAGGTGAGTGGGCATTACGTAAACTCCATCCTGGCCTGCCAGGAAGCGAAAGATAACGGTTACGATGAGGCGATATTACTGGATGCCAACGGATTTGTAGCAGAAGGCCCCGGCGCCAATGTATTTATCGAAAAAAATGGAGTATTGTACACTCCTCCCAAAGGGAATATTCTTCCGGGTATCACCAGGGCGACTGTATTGGAGATATGCGAGGAGTTGAATTTTGCTGTGGAAGAAAAATTTTTTACCGCAGAAGAAATGCGTAATGCAGATGCGGCTTTTTATTGCGGCACCGCCGCAGAAATAGTTGCGTTGGAATCTTTAGATAATTCGGTTTTTAAAAAAGAATGGGAAGATAGTTTGGGATATGTGATACAGCAAGCGTATCAGCATAAAGTATTGGAAAAAGATTTCAGGCTGCAACAGCAACTGGCTTAAGGAAAAGTATGCCGGATGTTAGATACTGGCATTCTTTTAAGAACTCAAATTCTTTTATTGAATTCACATTTAAATATCCGGCATCATCCAGCATCGCCTTCAAAAACAATTCAAAAATGAACGAACTCAATAAATATAGCAAAACCCTCACCCAGGACGAAACCCAGCCCGGTGCCCAGGCAATGTATTATGCTGTCGGATTTAAAGAAGAAGATTTTAATAAAGCGCAGGTTGGTGTGGTGAGTATGGGATGGGATGGCAATCCTTGCAATATGCATCTGAATGATCTCGCGACAAAAGTGCGTGATAGTATCAATGCTACCGAAGGCTTGCTGGGACTACGTTTCTACACCATCGGTGTAAGCGATGGGATCAGTATGGGAACCGATGGAATGAGGTATAGCCTCGTGAGTCGCGATGTGATTGCAGACAGTATTGAAACCAATGCCGGTGCACAATATTATGATGGACTGATCGCCATTCCCGGTTGTGATAAAAATATGCCTGGTGCCGTGATCGCGATGGGGCGACTCAACCGGCCATCCATCATGCTTTACGGTGGCACGATTGCGCCGGGGCATTACAAAGGAGAAGACCTTAATCTTGTCAGCGCTTTTGAAGCATTAGGACAAAAGATCGCGGGCAATCTCGAAGAGAAAGAATTTAAGGCGATCGTAAAACATGCTTGTCCGGGAGCCGGTGCCTGTGGCGGAATGTATACGGCTAATACGATGGCAAGTGCCATTGAAGCTTTAGGCTTAAGCTTGCCAAACTCGAGCAGTAATCCTGCATTGAGTGCCGACAAACAGAAGGAATGTGAAGCAGCGGGGGCCGCGATAAAAATATTACTGGAAAAAGATATCAAGCCAAAAGATATCATGACGATGAAAGCATTTGAAAATGCTATTACGGTGATCATGGTTTTGGGAGGAAGTACCAATGCAGTGCTGCATTTGATAGCAATGGCGAAAAGTGTGGATCTGCCATTGACACAGGATGATTTTCAAACCATCAGCAATAAGATCCCGGTACTGGCGGATTTCAAGCCTTCTGGAAAGTATCTGATGGAAGATCTTCATCAGCATGGAGGCGTCCCTGCGGTAATGAAATATTTATTGAGCAAAGGTTTGCTTCACGGCGATTGCCTGACGGTAACCGGGAAAACGGTAGCAGAAAATCTGGCCGATGCACCTGATCTTGATTTTGAAAAACAAAAAATTATCATGCCGCTGGAAACGCCGTTGAAAGCGACAGGCCATTTGCAAATATTATACGGCAATCTTGCTGAAAAAGGAAGTGTGGCAAAGATCAGTGGAAAAGAAGGCGAGCGTTTTGAAGGAACTGCACGTGTATTTGATGGAGAAAAGGACCTGATAGCCGGGCTGCAGTCAGGTAAAGTACATGCCGGTGATGTGGTGGTGATCCGCTACATAGGGCCGAAAGGAGCGCCTGGTATGCCTGAAATGCTGAAACCCACAGGAGCCATTATCGGCGCAGGTTTGGGTAAATCGGTGGCGTTGATCACCGATGGAAGATTCAGCGGCGGTACACACGGATTTGTCGTCGGACACATCACTCCGGAAGCTTTCGACGGCGGATTGATCGGGTTGGTGCAAGACAACGATATCATAGAAATTGATGCAGTCAACAATACACTCAATCTTAAAGTTTCGGCAGAGATCATTGCGCAGCGAAAACAACAATGGAAAAAGCCTGCACTAAAAGCGACGAAAGGGATATTATTCAAATATGCACAATGCGTGAAGGATGCGAGCGAAGGGTGTGTAACCGACGAAGCCTGACCCCTCCGCCCCCTAAAGGGGGAACTTGGAGCGTCGTAAAAAATTAGAATCTATTAATGACTATTTAATGATGTGATTATGGAGACGATAAACGAAGTAATAGAAATCAAGGCAGAACAAACTACATCTCAGTTCCCCCTTCAGGGTACGGAGGGTGTGGAAGTTACAGGTTCTGTCGCCGTACTGGAAGCATTGATAGCAGAAGGAGTTACCGCCATCTTCGGTTATCCCGGTGGTGCCATCATGCCTATTTATGATGCGTTGTACGATTATGAAACTAAGCTGAACCATATTCTTGTTCGTCACGAACAAGGTGGGATCCATGCTGCGCAAGGCTTTGCGAGAGCAAGTGGTAAAACGGGCGTAGTTTTTGCCACCAGTGGACCTGGTGCAACAAACCTGGTGACAGGCCTCGCCGATGCGATGATAGATAGCACACCGATTGTATGTATCACCGGACAAGTATTTGCACATTTGCTTGGTACGGATGCATTCCAGGAAACTGACGTGATCAATATTACCACGCCGATTACCAAATGGAATTATCAGGTTACAGATGCCAATGAGATCCCATCGGTGCTTGCAAAAGCTTTTTACATCGCCGGTAGCGGCAGGCCCGGCCCGGTGTTGATCGACATTACAAAGAATGCACAACTGCAATTATTCGATTACAAAGGCTATACGAAGTGTGAACACGTCAGGAGTTATCGCCCTAAGCCGATCATCAGAAAAGAATTTGTGGAAGAAGCCGCTGCATTGATCAATGCCGCAAAAAAACCTTTCGTGATTTTTGGCCAAGGTGTAATTCTCGGAAAAGCCGAAAAAGAATTTGCTGACTTTATCGAAAAAGCAAACCTTCCTGCGGCCTGGACGATCATGGGTATGAGCGCCATCCCTACCGATCATCCGTTGGGTGTAGGAATGCTGGGCATGCATGGAAATTATGGCCCGAATGTGTTGACCAACGAATGTGATGTATTGATAGCCGTGGGTATGCGCTTCGATGATCGCGTAACAGGAAGGCTTGACAAATATGCGAAACAAGCAAAAGTCATTCACCTTGATATCGATCCTTCTGAAATTGATAAGAATGTGAAAACAACCGTGCCGGTGTGGGGCGATTGTAAAGAAACATTGCCGATGCTGACGGAGTTGTTGCACAGGAATGATCACTCTCCATGGCTGCAAAAATTTGCAGATTACGCAAAAGAAGAAGAAACGACTTGCATCACACCCGAACTGAATCCAACAAGTGAAGCGCTCACGATGGGTGAAGTTATTAAAACACTGAATGAGTTGACGGAAGGGAATGCCATCATTGTAACAGATGTTGGACAGCACCAGATGGTCGCTTGTCGCTATGCGAAATACAATAACAGCAAAAGCAATGTAACCAGTGGTGGTTTAGGTACGATGGGTTTTGCTTTGCCTGCGGCAATCGGCGCAAAATACGGGGCTCCTGAAACTACCGTAGTTGCTGTAATTGGCGACGGCGGCGTGCAAATGACCATCCAGGAATTGGGTACGATCATGCAGACAGGAGTTGATGTAAAGATCATGATACTCAATAATCAGTTTCTTGGAATGGTGCGCCAGTGGCAGGAATTATTCATGGAAAAAAGATATTCATTCACGAATATCCAAAGCCCTGACTTTGTGAAAGTGGCTGCGGCTTATAACATCGACGGACAAAGGATTTCAGAAAGGACCGAATTGAAAACAGCGTTGAAACATATGCTCGATCACGAAGGGTCATACCTGCTGGAAGTAATGGTAGGCAAAGAAAACAATGTTTTTCCAATGGTTCCACAAGGTTGCAGTGTTTCCGAAATACGATTAAAATAAAAATCGGTTTGCCAGGGTGAGCCTGTCGAACCCGGCATTATAAACGAAAGCCTTCGACAACTCAGGCTGACATATTATACTAACAAAGATCTATTATGAACAAATCAGAATATACGATCACCGTTTACACAGAAAACCAGATCGGTTTACTGAACCGCATCGCGATCATTTTTTCACGGAGAAAAATAAATGTAGATAGCCTGAATACTTCTCCTACAGAAGTGGAAAGTGTACATCGTTTCACTATCGTCATCAATGAAACGGAAGACGTAGTGCGTAAACTATGCAGGCAGATCGAAAAGCAGGTAGATGTGTTGAAAGCATTTTACAATACCGAAGATGAAATAGTATGGCAGGAAATGGGTTTATATAAAGTGCCCACGGATGAAGTGGCAGAAAAAGTGAAAGTAGAACGATTGCTTCGGCAATACGGTGCAAGAGCTGTAGTGATCCGTAAAGATTATACGGTTTTTGAAACTACCGGCCACCGTGAAGAAACCGATGGTTTGATCAAAGCATTAGAACCTTATGGGTTGATTGAATTTGTGCGGAGTGCACGTATCGCTGTAATAAAGGACAGCAGTGGGTTCCACGAAAAATTAAAATCCTACGAACTTTCTACCCCGGGTGATGAACTGGTGGAAAATGAATTTTTAAATCAACAGGATGAGGTTTTTACAATGTAAAAAATCCCTCGCTCCGAAGAGCGGGGAAATTAATAATAACAATAATTAATATTCAATTACCCGGCTCTTCAGAGCCGGGACTAAAAAAAACAAAACATGGCAACATTAAACTTTGCAGGTACTGAAGAAAATGTAGTAACACGGGAAGAATTTCCTTTAGCAAAAGCGCAGGAAATTTTGAAAGACGAAGTGGTAGCAGTGATTGGTTATGGCGTTCAGGGGCCTGGCCAGGCATTAAACCAAAAAGAAAATGGTATCAATGTGATCGTAGGCCAGCGTAAAAATTCCAAAAGCTGGGATAAGGCTGTTCGGGATGGTTTTGTAGAAGGTGAAACTTTATTTGAAATAGAAGAAGCGCTGGAAAAAGGAACCATCATTTGTTACCTCCTCAGCGATGCTGCACAGATTGCCATGTGGCCCACCGTAAAAAAACATCTTACTCCGGGTAAGGCTTTATATTTTTCCCATGGTTTTGGAATTACCTACAATGATCAGACGGGCATCGTACCTCCCCCCGATGTAGACGTGTTTCTGGTTGCGCCAAAAGGAAGCGGAACTTCTCTTCGCAGGATGTTCCTGCAGGGACGTGGGCTCAACAGTAGCTATGCGATCTTCCAGGATGCGACAGGCAAGGCGTTTGAACGTGTAGTATCTTTGGGCATCGCCATCGGATCAGGGTACTTATTTGAAACGAATTTTAAAAAAGAAGTTTATTCTGATCTTACCGGCGAAAGAGGAACATTGATGGGCGCCATCCAGGGGATCTTTGCAGCGCAGTTTGAAGTATTGCGTTCCAAAGGGCATTCTCCTTCCGAAGCATTCAATGAAACAGTGGAAGAGCTCACTCAGTCGTTGATGCCACTGGTAGCTGAAAACGGAATGGACTGGATGTATGCGAATTGCAGCACCACAGCGCAACGTGGCGCATTGGACTGGTGGAAAAAATTCCGCGATGCTACCTTGCCTGTTTTCAACGATCTGTACAACAGTGTTGCCGAAGGCAAAGAAGCGGCTAAATCAATCGAAAGCAACAGCAAGGCCGATTACCGTGAAAAGCTGGAAGAAGAATTGAAAGAGTTACGCGAAAGCGAATTATGGCAGGCAGGAAAAACGGTGAGAAGCCTCAGGCCGGAAAATCAGCCTGTTCCCTCTGAACAACCACTCAATGCTTTCAATCCAAAGAAATTTACAGAATCGGTTAAATAGTTTAAGATATAATGGGCATCGGCACACATACTATAACATCATTGGATTTTGCGGCAGCAGCAGAAAAATTGCGGCCTGTTGTAACCCGTACGGCATTGCAATACAACCAGCATTTATCTGCAAAATACAAATGCAATATTTTTCTGAAAAGAGAAGACCTGCAAGTGGTACGTTCTTACAAGATCCGTGGTGCATATAATATGATGAGTAATTTGCCACAAGAAAAATTGCAGCAAGGCGTTGTGTGTGCAAGCGCAGGCAATCATGCACAAGGCTTTGCTTACTCCTGCAAAAAACTGAATTGCAAAGGCGTGGTTTTCATGCCGGTGATAACACCGAATCAGAAGATACGCCAGACGCAGATGTTTGGAGAGGATTTTATTCAGATAAAATTAGCCGGCGATACATTCGATGATTGTGCCGCTGCCGCTAAAAAATTTACCGAAGAGAATAAAATGACCTTCATTCCTCCTTTTGATGATATCAAGATCATCGAAGGGCAGGCGACCGTCGGACTTGAGATACTCGAAGATCAACCCGAAATCGATTTTCTGTTTGTGCCCGTTGGTGGTGGAGGATTGAGTGCCGGGGTTGGAACTTATTTTAAAACGTTTTCGCCCAAAACAAAAGTGATCGGTATTGAGCCGGAAGGTGCGCCATCGATGACTGAAGCGTTGAAAGCAGGCCATCCGGTGATGTTAGATAACATAGAGCGTTTTGTGGATGGAGCGGCTGTAAAAAAAGTGGGCGACCTTACTTTTTCTATCTGTAAAGATGTGCTGGATCATATACACCTGGTTGCCGAAGGGAAAGTTTGTACCACCATATTGAAGCTGTACAATGAAGACGCTATCGTGGTAGAACCTGCGGGAGCCTTGTCAATCGCCGCTTTAGACGATTTTGCGGAAGATATCAAAGGGAAAAACGTGGTCTGCGTGGTGAGTGGAAGCAATAATGATATTGATCGTATGCAGGAAATAAAGGAACGCAGCCTGCAATATGAAGGGTTGAAACATTATTTCCTCATCCGCTTTGCGCAACGTCCCGGAGCTTTGAAAGAATTCGTCAATCATGTATTAGGTGAGAATGACGATATCACCCGCTTTGAATATATGCAGAAGCATAATAAAGAAACCGGCCCGGCGCTGGTTGGCATCGAATTGAAAGCCAAAGAAGATTACACTTCACTTTTGAAAAATCTTGACCATTACAAAATAAATTATACCGAGTTAAAGAGCCAGGACAATGCATTTGGTTACCTCGTTTAAAGTTTCTCTACACCATTAATTGCACACCATTACCTCACGCAGATTTTATTTTAAAATCTGCGTTTTTATTTCAGGGAATTCACAATTGTTGTTTTAAACAAAAATTCCCGTGAAAAACACCAGCTTCTGAGCAGGAAAACAACATTTTTTGTAGCATAATCCAACACTACATTTGGGGTATTGAACCGCATCCGGCTAGCCACTAAATTTTCATATAGTAGCACTAAAGTTTCATTAGCATAAAAAAGATGAATTGACAATTTTGAACTGCAATTTTGTGTTGTCATCGGCCATGATCAAAAGCACGAGCAAAACCGGCTCCTGTTTATTTATTCATCTTTTAAATTTAATTGAAATGAGATATTTGATTTTATCTGTTGTGGCATTGCTATGCGTTCAGGTGACGTTTAGCCAGAAAAATAACCCGTTTGCCCAGCGTGGTGCTGATTTCGTGGAATCCTATAATCTTATAAAAAAGGATTATGATGCCGGTAATATTAAAACATTGAATGAGAAAACGCTGGCCTACTATTCGGCGAAAGTGCCGCTTAAGAATTCGATAACGATTGGTACGGCAACGGAGGTTTTCAAAACGATTCAAAGCGGAAAATCAAGCCTGGAAGAGGTGATGAAGAAATCTTCCGTTTCAGAAGCAGCCAGGAAAATAACATTGGAGATTGTATATAATCCCAGGAAATTAAATGATGCGGAGTTCAGCCAGTTCCTGGTGCAAAAGAACGACGACATTAAGAATAGCAGGATCTCCGAAGGCGAAAAGGAGCTTTTGTATACATTTTCGGCGATTGGGTACAGTCTTCGAACTGAAAAATTAGCCGGCGGCAATGTAGCAGGTAAAAATGAGGCACACGGATGTATGGTGACGACACCGGATGGGTCGGGCCCGATGTCAAATGCTAATTGTATCGGAATAGCAGCTGTGGTGGGCGGCATAATAGGATTTAATGCATGTGGAGTTCTTTGTGGCCTTGCCGGAGCTGTGATTGCAGGAGTGGTTACGGCAATAACCTTAAGCTAAAACTATTATTCACCGATGCCGGATGTGAAAATCATCCGGCATTTATACCCTTCAACTATGTATAAATTCATTAGCTGGATGATCATTCTATTTCTTTGCCTAAATGTGAAAGCGCAGGAAATAAAAGTTTCAAGTTCATTGATTGGTTTCGGAACCGCTAAATTAGAAAATGGGAAAAAACTCGTTCAAACACGCTTCTTTGATCTTGGATATGAAAAGATGATTGATTATTTCTGGAGGTGGCGGGTGGGGATAGGATATAGCGACATAAAATATGATGGTGTTACTAAGACTACCGTCGAATATTACAGGCATAAAAAATTCCTTACTCTGCCAATGGCTATCAGAAAATATTTTTCTGTGTCGAAAAAAACAGAAGCTTATGTAGAGTTCGGAGTTTTCAACAGGTATGAGGTTACCGACAAAATAGATTTTAATGATCCAGCAGAAAAAGATGTCTCATATACTAATAATGGCTATGCTCTTGATTTGCATGGATTTGGAGGCTTCAAAACACAGCTGGGAAAACGGAGCACAATTGACATCGGTATCGGCGGAATGAAAAATTTATTAACGAGGTATAAAATAAGTCAAAACAAGATCCGCGTTTTGGCATCTTATATCACCTTGACTCTTTCCAAAAAAATAAGCCGATGAAATTCTGGTGTTATCTCCTTTCGATACATTTTCTTCTTTGTATAAACCTTGCCGCACAGCATAAGATCCTGGCGGAAGGTTATAAGGCTATTTCGTTTGATACCTTATCAATATATATGCTCTGTAAAGGCACTAAATCAAAAATGCCAATAGTTGCCAGGCAATTCAACTATGAAGATACCAATAGCACGCATGTTGGAATAGGATTGGTTATTAATGGTAAACTGGTTATCTATAATATGGTAAATACAAGTAGGGAAATAGCCTTACGGCAGGATTCGATGGGTTCTTTTTTGCAAGATGAAACTGTTTTCTATTTCAGTATCTGGAAAGCAAATGGAACACAATTGGAACTGAAAAGATTGAGGAGTTTTATAGAAAAAAAAGTAAATAGCCGTCCGGGATTCGATAATATGTTTGATCTGAATAACGGGGATCAATTACTGTATTGTTCAGAATTCTGCCTAAAGGCTTTGATTGCGGCAAACAAGAAAAAATATTCCTTTCAGCCTCGGGTGATTTCACTGGAAAATCAATTGTTTGAAAATATTTTAAAGAGGAAAATTTTAAAGTACATGCCGGTAGATTTTTTTCAGCGCAGCACTTATTTTAAAAAATTGTATGAACAGTATTTACCATAGTGATCTTCAATGATCACCAACCCATAAATACCATTCCTGCCCCACAGATAAAGACCGTGGCTCCACCGATCGCATGCATGTAACGTTCGAGCTTATCCGTTTTGACGAAAGCAAAACCATAATATCCTAGTACAACCATCAATATCATAGTGAGCAATGTGCAGATAGTGTAAACGATGATCAATACTATCATTCCCCACCAGGAATTTTGCGCCGCAGGAAAATACAATAATGGTATCATCGGTTCACATGGCCCGAGAAGAAAAATAATGAACATCACCCACGGAGTAACTTTATGCCGTTCCTGTGCCGCGACTGGCTGCCCATGCTTATGTTCATATACATACAAAGTCCCGTCGTCCACCATGTCGAAATGTTTATGCGGCTTGTTTTGTTTGGCCCTGTAAAGTCCCCATATTCCATAGCCCAACCCAAAGAGCAACATGCACCATCCGGCTACACCGCCACGGACTTCTTCCAGGAATTTTACTTTGGATAACGACCACCCGATTGCCGCACCACCCAGCGCTAATATCACTGAGCTCCACACATGGCCGCAACCACAGAAGATCGTCCAGAAAATAGTTTTGCCAAATGACCAGCCACGTGATTTGGATAATGCAATGAAAGGAATATAATGATCCGGGCCTGTGACTGTATGCAGGCATGCGATAGAAATCGCGGCAATAATGAGTATTTGCATTTCAGCTGACATGTACCCGGTTATTTTTTATAAAAAAATTAGTCGCTACCAGTTGTAACGTATCAAAAAGCTGTTCGGCTTTAAAACCCAGCATACGTAAAATGATTCCGTTGGCGGGAGCTGCCGTTATTCCGAATTCTATTTCTTTTTTATCTGATAAAAACTCAGATATTTCGGTGAGCAAAGTTTTAACCTGAACTTGCCCATTCAAAAAGATCAGCGTCGCCTGATGTGTATAACCTTCCAATTGCCCTATTGCCTGGACGTCTGTGACTGCCGGCTGGATCAATACATTTTCACGGATGACCAGTTTTTGAGAAATATAAATTTCTGTCAGCGTATGAAATTTAGAAAACAGGAATGATTCCCCGCTTTGTTTTCTTCCACAGGTGATCACTTCTCCCCACAGCAAGGTGCATTCGGGTTCCAGACGGATAGTGTTTTTTGCAAAAAAAGAAGAAGCTTCATGAGGAACGGATGGATGAGGCAGATAAAAAAAAGTTCCGCCTGCAGCGACAGATACTTCTGTTTTTTGCGAAGCGCCGTTTTTCATATTGAATAAACGCTGATAAGATTGTGTTTGCAGTTGCAAGGAACTATTACTGCTCACGTCAATTTTTATTTCATATTCATCGCCATCCAATATTCCAGGCGAAGCACTCATCAGCATCAGCTTGAGCAACGGACTATTTTTATCCTCCGTGATATTCGCCACTTTGAATGGTTGAGTAAAAAATGAACTTTTCAAAAATGTCCTGTTTCCTCTTAACCCGGTTTGTATGTGCAACTGCGCCTTCATCGTATTAAAGCTGGTTCGGGAACATCTTCCATCAGTGTATATTTCCGGATCCAGCCGATCACCGAATCAAGGCCTTGCAGGGTCATCAAATTTGTAAATACAAACGGGTTTCCTTTTCTCATCATTTTTGCATCCCGCTCCATGATGGAAAGATCTGCATGAACGTAAGGCGCCAGGTCGATCTTGTTGATCAGTAACAGATCGCTGCGTGTAATGCCTGGTCCGCCTTTACGTGGGATCTTATCGCCTTCTGCAACATCGATCACAAAAATCGTAACGTCTGCCAGGTCTGGACTGAATGTGGCGGATAAATTATCGCCACCACTTTCGATAAAAATTATTTCAACTTCCGGAAAACGGCCCGCCATTTCTTCCACCGCTTCAAGGTTCATACTGGCATCTTCGCGGATAGCCGTGTGTGGGCAACCTCCGGTTTCAACACCAATGATCCTCTCAGCAGGAAGCAGGCTATTCTTTGTAAGAAACTCCGCATCTTCCTTTGTGTAAATATCATTAGTGATCACAGCGATGCTGTACTTAGGATATAACTCCCTGCATAAACGCTCTATCAACGCGGTCTTACCGGAGCCAACAGGTCCTGCAACCCCGATCTTTACATAATTTCTTTCAGCCATTCTTAATGCTTCATTTTTTAATTCTTAATTTATTCAAGACATATACAACCTGGAATACAGTTGCTCATGCTGCATGCAACGAACATCGAATCCTGGGCAGCACAGTCCTAACAGATCGGGATTTGGGTGCAAGCTATTTTCGACTAATTGGCTGATCAATGGTTGAAGCCCAAATAATATTTTCTGTCCATCCTGTTGACCCAGCGGAACCATCTTCACACTATTCGTCACAAATCCTGCAGCTGCATTATAATAAAATCCACTCAGCAATTCTTTTTTATTGATGCCCAGTGCGTTTCCATAAACTCCGAATGCGATACAATAATGTCCGGTGATTTTCTTTTGCCGGATGTCAGATGAAAATCTTTTCGCCATCGCCTCATCTGTCAATTCTTCGAACAGTTTCACCAGGCGGGTTCCGAGCTTCTGGCTGGCGGAACGCACTTCAGAAGCGAGTTTCACTGCATGGCACGCTTCATCAAGCGCCCTTAACTTTTCATAACCGTTTTCATGTGCGGCATCGAAAGCCAGTGAAACAAATGCCGCATCAGTGTATTGCAGATTCTGTGTGAGCATCTGGGTTACATATTCTTTGACCGTGGTTATATCATGCACGATTTTTTTTTGAATATATGTTTCTAATCCCGACGAATGCGCATACCCACCTATCGGCAAAGCCGGATCTGACAGTTGCAATAAACTAAGCAAATTCGTATTCATTCGGAACTCGTGAGTTTCATGATCTTTGAAAAAAGTGTTTCACTGCTGCTGCCATGCGGCGAAACTGTTGTTTTTAAAGGGTGAAGAAGTTTACGTTGTCCCTGCTTCACATCATAACCTGATGACAATAATAAGTTGTACAATGGTTTCTCAAAAGCGGTCAACAGTTCATCAGCGAAATAAAATAACGGCAGGTGCTTGTTGCCGATCTCGTAACATATCGAAGCCATTTCCTGCATTGATGCAGGTTTTATGACAATAGCATCACAAGATTTTATTTCTACCACGATCAACTTTTTTTCATCTTCAAATAAAATGTCGCCTTCTGTCAACTGTTGGTTTTCCTTTAAAAATCTTAAGGATACATCCATTCCTGCATTCGTTTTTTTATGCAGTATGCGCTTATTTGTTTCAAACCATTCCAGTTCGATCTTCTCAATTGTTTTATTTTCAATCGCATACCCTTCAATATTTCCAACCTTCTGTTGTACTAACATCTTTTAAAATTTGATGAAGTAATCTGGGAAATCTTTTTAATCATGTCTTACTGTGATTCAAAATAAAAAATAACGTTGCGCCAAAGCCACTTCAGTAGCAGGTTCGCAAGTGATGTGTACACCATCCACTTTTACTTCATAATTCTCCGGATTGACATCTATCTGTGGTGTAGCGTCATTGTGGATGAGGTCCTTCTTCGAAATGTTCCGGCAATTCTTTACCGGCAAAACGATTTTTTGCAGAGCATAACCCTCTATAACTTTATTATCTATTGAGACCTGAGATACAAAGCTGATGCAGGTTTTGTGCAATGCCTTGCCAAAAGCGCCAAACATCGGCCGGTACAAAACCGGCTGCGGCGTTGGGATAGAAGCATTCGGGTCACCCATCCTGCTGGCGATGATCATGCCGCCTTTGATGATCATTTCAGGTTTTGCACCAAACATCGATGGCTTCCATAAAACGATATCCGCAAATTTTCCGGCTTCCAATGAACCTACATATTCGTTGATGCCATGGGATATTGCAGGGTTGATTGTGTATTTCGCGACATATCTTTTTGCCCTGAAATTATCATTGTTATTTTTTTCATCCACTTCAAGAGAGCCACGTTGCTTCTTCATTTTGTCTGCTGTCTGCCAGGTTCGTGTGATCACTTCGGCAACCCTTCCCATTGCCTGGCTATCCGAACTCATCATGCTGAATACGCCCATATCGTGCAGGATATCTTCTGCCGCGATGGTTTCAGGACGGATACGGCTATCGGCGAAGGAAACATCTTCGGGCACATTTTTATCCAGGTGATGACAAACCATCAGCATATCAAGATGCTCATCGATTGTATTTTTTGTATAAGGCCTTGTTGGGTTGGTCGACGACGGTAATACATTATTATACATCGCCGCTTTGATGATATCCGGCGCATGACCGCCACCAGCGCCTTCGGTATGGAAAGTATGGATAACTCTCCCGTCGATAGCCGCAATGGTATCTTCCAGAAAACCTGATTCATTCAATGTATCGGTATGGATCGCTACCTGAACATCATATTTATCCGCAACTTTCAACGATGCGTCTATTACCGCCGGGGTAGATCCCCAGTCTTCATGAATTTTCAAACCCAGCGCCCCTGCTTCGATCTGCTCTTCTAACGGTAACGTAGAAGCGCAGTTTCCTTTGCCATAAAAACCAAGATTCATAGGAAATGCATCGGCAGACTCCAGCATTTTCTGCAGGTTCCAGGCGCCGGGCGTGACCGTGGTAGCATTTGTTCCATCTGCCGGGCCGGTGCCGCCGCCAAGCATCGTGGTGATGCCGCTGTACAATGCATGGTCGATCAGTTGCGGGCAAATAAAATGTATATGTGTGTCGATGCCGCCTGCTGTCGCTATCAAACCTGCGCCACCATGTACTTCTGTGGACGCGCCGATAACCAGTTGCGGATGTATGCCATCCATCGTATCAGGGTTGCCGGCTTTGCCAATGGCGATTATCTTGCCATCCTTGATGCCGATATCCGCTTTTACAATTCCCCAATGATCCAATATGATCACGCTGGTGATTACAAAATCAGGTACACCTTCTTTTCGGGTAGCCGTTGCCGATTGTGCCATTCCATCACGGATGGTCTTGCCACCGCCAAATTTGGCCTCATCTCCATACACCGTAAAATCTTTTTCAATCTCAATCAAAAGTTCGGTATCTCCCAGCCTGACCTTATCGCCGGTGGTGGGGCCATACATGTTAGCGTATTTTATCCTGTTGATGTGCATAAAAGTTCAAAGTTGAATGTTCAATATTCGCGACAAACCCGGTAGGTTTTAAAACCTACGGGGTTTTAAATTATTTAACCGGTCCGTTCACTTTATTCTGAAAGCCGAATATTATTTTATTTCCACCGAATTCTACCAGTTCCACTTCTTTTTCTTCACCTGGTTCAAAGCGTACCGCCGTTGCTGCCGCAATGTTCAAACGCATGCCCAGCGCCTGCTCCCGGTCAAATATCATTTGCTGGTTCACTTCGAAAAAATGATAATGTGACCCCACCTGCACCGGCCTGTCACCAGTATTAGTTACTCCAAGTTTCACTGTACGCCTACCGACATTTATTTTAATATCGCCTTCGGCTAAAATGTATTCTCCAGGGATCATAAAAACAATTAAGAATTAAGAATTGATGTTCTATAAAAATTTTAAGTCAGGGCCGGCATACGGAACGAATTTGGATATCAGGAACAACGTTCGAAGTTTTCACTATTCACCATTCACTACCTGATCGGATCATGTACCGTCACCAGTTTCGTCCCATCCGGAAACGTCGCCTCAATCTGAATATCATGGATCATCTCTGCAATGCCCGGCATCACATCTTCTCTTGTAAGTATCGTTGTGCCGTACTGCATCAAAGCCGCTACAGATTGGCCATCCCGTGCAGCTTCCTGCAGCCGGCTGCTGATAAGCGCTATAGCTTCGGGGTAATTCAATTTGACCCCCCGGGCCTTTCTTTTTTCGGCCAGCTCGCCTGCCAGAAACAACAATAATTTTTCTGATTCCCTTGGTGTTAAATGCATACGTTGATGTGCTGTAATGAAGGTTTGAAATTTTTCACAACAGCCATCAAGTTAGTACATGCGTTTAAGGATGAAAATATTTATCGCTTATTTTTTATCATAAAATAAAAAATAATGGTTGGAGATAATTGACTTTATCTTCTGAAAGTATTGACAGTAAAGGATTTCCGGATATCGAAAATGCCTTGCGGATAATAAAATCTTTCAATTGTTGGTTTTTAATTCCCTCTATCTAAAATTATATTTAGAAACTCGTTAACTCGACTAACGACACAAGAATAAAAATCCATTCCTACCTGTTACCTTTTGAAAAACCACAACCTGGAGGCTGCTGATCCATTTGGCCGAGGCACTTTTATTGACCTGAAAATTTTTGATATGATTGCAAACAAAGGTTTATACGACCCTTCATTTGAGCACGACTCCTGTGGTATAGGTTTTGTCGCGAACATGAAAGGGAGCAAGTCTCACCAGCATGTTGGCGATGCCCTTACCATATTGGAGAACATGGAACACAGGGGCGCCTGCGGTTGCGAAAACAATACCGGCGATGGCGCCGGAATATTGATCCAGATCCCGCATGAATTTTTCTTTGATGAATGTATCCGTCTCGGTGTGCAACTTCCCGCATCTGGTAAATATGGGGTCGGTGTAATATTTTTTCCAAAAGAGATCCGGCTTCGTGAAGAGTGTCGGGATATTTTCAATCGATCGGCGGAAAAACTTGGGCTACAGATCCTTGCTTATCGTGAAGTGCCCGTCAATACAACTGATATCGGTGAAAGCGCATTGAGCGTAGAACCTGTGATGGAGCATGTTTTCATTACCTGCCCCGATCATATTATCGATGCTGATGAATTCGAACGCAAACTTTTCATACTCCGCAATTATGCTACACACACTATTACAAATACTGTCAGGCAGGATGCCATCGGTTTTTACATGGCATCGCTTTCGCATAAAACCATTGTTTATAAAGGTCAGCTCACCAGCAAACAAGTACGCCATTATTTCCCAGACCTCAACGATAAAAGGGTTGTAAGTGCTTTCGGCCTCGTGCATTCAAGGTTTGCTACCAATACCTTTCCTTCATGGAAACTGGCGCAACCATTCCGTTTTATCGCACATAATGGCGAGATCAATACGTTGCAAGGAAATGTGAACTGGTTCAAAACCGGCGCCCATGGCTTCGTTTCGCCTTATTTCAGCAAAGAGGAAATGGATATGCTTTTCCCGATCATCACCAATGGGCAGTCGGATTCTGCCTGCCTGGATAACGTGATCGAGTTGCTGGCGCTCTCCGGCCGCAGCCTGCCGCATGCCATGATGATGCTTATTCCCGAAGCATGGGACGGTAACGAGCAGATGGATCCTGTGAAAAAAGCTTTCTACGAATTTCATGCATCGATGATAGAGCCCTGGGATGGACCGGCTTCCATCTCATTTACCGATGGAAAAATAATAGGCGCAACATTGGATCGTAATGGCTTGCGGCCGTCCAGATATTGTGTTACACACGATGATCGTGTGATCATGGCTTCGGAAGCCGGCGCATTACCGGTAGATCCTTCACTCGTGAAAGAAAAAGGAAGGTTGCAGCCAGGTAAAATGTTTGTAGTGGATATGGAACAGGGCCGTATCATCAGTGATGAGGAATTGAAACAAACGATCTGTTCGCAAAAACCTTACGGCGACTGGCTGAATCAATACAAGATACGCCTGGAGGATCTACCCGAGCCAAGGGTTACGTTCTCGCATTTATCAGATACTTCCATCCTGAAATATCACAAGGCATTCGGTTATACAACAGAAGATATTGAGAATATCATCAAACCAATGGCACTGGATTCAAAAGAGCCGATTGGCTCAATGGGCACAGATACGCCGCTGGCGATTCTGAGCGATCAGCCACAACACCTCAGCTCTTATTTCAAACAATTATTTGCACAGGTTACCAATCCGCCGATCGACCCCATCCGGGAAAAAATGGTGATGAGCCTTTCCATTTTTGTGGGAAACATAGGCAACCTGCTGGATGAATCGCCGCTGCATTGCCACAACGTGGCATTGAAACAACCGATCCTCAGCAACAACAAACTTGAAAAGATCCGCAGTATCGATACCGGCATCTTCCAGGCAAAAACATTGCAGACCTATTTCCGGGCAGATGGAAAAAAAGGATCACTGCAGAAAGGGCTGGAACGTTTGTGCCGCTACGCGGAAGATGCGGTGAACGATGGGTTTGAAGTGTTGATACTCACCGACCGTGCGGTTGACAGTGATCATGCTTCCATTCCAACATTGCTTGCTACGGCTGCTGTACACCATCATCTCATCCGCAAAGGATTACGTGGACAAGTAGGCATTATTGTAGAAGCCGGTGATGTTTGGGAAGTGCATCATTTCGCCTGCCTGCTGGCTTTTGGTGCCACCGCCATCAACCCATACCTGGCATTGTCTACCATCCGAAGCATGAAATATAACGGTACCTTAGAGACGGATTATACTGCGTATGAGCTGCGCAAAAATTATATCAAAGCAGTATGTGATGGGCTGTTGAAAGTGTTTTCCAAGATGGGTATTTCAACATTACAGTCTTACCAGGGGGCACAGATATTAGAAATACTCGGACTGAATAAAGACGTCGTTTCAAAATATTTCACTGGTGCTACTTCACGCATCGAAGGCATCGGCCTGGATGAGATCGCTAAAGAAGCATTGGCCAAACATTATGTCGCCTTCAGCAAAAAAACGATTCCTGTCGATCGTTTACCGGTTGGAGGAATCTACCAATGGAAACGCAAAGGTGAATTTCACTTATTCAATCCGCAGACGATCCATCTGTTGCAGCATGCTACCAAAACCAATGACTACGCCACTTTTAAGAAGTATTCAAAGCTGGTGAATGATCAAAGTGAAAAGGCGGCAACATTGCGGAGCTTATTTCAATTCAAGAAAAACAGGCCTTCCATTTCCATTCACGAAGTGGAACCTGCGGAAAATATTTACAAACGTTTCGCTACCGGCGCCATGTCCTTTGGTTCTATTTCCTGGGAAGCGCATACAACGTTGGCCATTGCAATGAACCGCTTGGGCGGAAAAAGCAATACCGGCGAAGGAGGTGAGGACGAAAGCCGTTATGAACGCATGAGCAATGGCGATTCTATGCGCAGTTCCATCAAACAGGTAGCCAGCGCACGTTTTGGCGTAACAAGTTTGTATTTATCAGAAGCAGATGAGATACAGATCAAAATGGCCCAGGGTGCCAAACCCGGCGAGGGCGGGCAATTGCCGGGATATAAAGTAGATGAATGGATCGGCAAGACCAGGCATTCTACACCAGGAGTAGGGTTGATCTCTCCGCCACCACATCATGATATTTATTCAATTGAGGATCTGGCGCAATTAATTTTTGATCTTAAAAATGCCAATCGTGCTGCAAGGATCAATGTGAAACTGGTGAGCAAAGCCGGCGTGGGCACTATTGCCGCAGGTGTTGCCAAAGCAAAAGCAGATGTGATATTGATAGCAGGGCACGATGGGGGAACCGGTGCCTCTCCACTTTCTTCTGTACGACATGCAGGGCTTCCATGGGAACTTGGATTGGCGGAAGCACAACAAACATTATTAAAAAATAAATTACGCAGCCGTGTTGTATTGCAGGCTGATGGGCAAATGAAGACCGGCCGCGATATTGCGATAGCTGCATTACTTGGTGCTGAAGAATGGGGCGTGGCAACAGCTGCGTTGGTGGTAGAAGGTTGTATCATGATGCGCAAATGCCATTTAAATACCTGCCCGGTTGGTGTGGCCACGCAAGACCAGGATCTGCGTAAACAATTTACGGGCAACCCGGATCATGTGGTGAATTTTTTCCGCTTCATGGTGGAAGAACTGAGGGAGATCATGGCAGAACTTGGATACAGAACTGTAAATGAAATGGTGGGCCAGGTGAATGACCTGGAGATGAGAGAAAATATCAGTCATTGGAAATTCAGCAAGATCGATCTTTCGCCTATCCTTTACCGTGAGCCTGCAGCGGATGTCACCGGTTTGTACAACCAGGAAATGCAGGATCATGGATTGCACGAAGTGCTCGACTGGAAATTATTGCAGGCGGCACAGGCATCATTGGATCATGGAGTAAAAACGAAGGCATCCTTTGAAGTGATCAATACGGATCGTACCATCGGAACAATCCTGTCGAATGAAATTACGAAACGCTACAAAGCCGCAGGGTTGCCGGAAGATACCATCCATTTTAAATTTACCGGTACGGCGGGGCAGAGTTTTGCGGCCTTCAATACAAAAGGGATCACACACGAATTGGAAGGTGATGCAAATGATTATTTCGGAAAAGGATTGAGCGGTGCCAGGCTGATCATTTATCCGCCGAAGTCCTCATCATTTGTCCCGGAAGAAAATAGCATCATCGGCAATGTCGCCTTTTATGGCGCCACCAGTGGTAATGCATATATCCGCGGTAAAGCAGGCGAGCGCTTTGCAGTGCGTAATTCAGGTGCCAATGTAGTGGTGGAAGGGATCGGCGATCATGGCTGTGAATACATGACTGGTGGAAGAGTGGTGATACTCGGCGGAACCGGTAGGAATTTTGCCGCAGGCATGAGTGGAGGAATCGCTTACATCTATGATGTGAAAGGAACACTGCCGGAGAATTGCAATAAAGAAATGGTAGATCTCGATCCTGTGGAAGAAAACGATCTGCCGGAATTGCGGGAAATGCTGACGCAACATTTTTTAAGCACAAACAGCACAGTGGCAAAATTTGTACTGGATGATCTTGAAAATCAACTGCAACATTTTGTAAAAGTATTTCCAAAGGATTATAAAAAAGTATTGCAGCAAAAAGTTGCTGTGCAGATCAATAAGGGCTAATAATTTTTACGCTACGGCGTAAAAGAAAACGCAACGCAGATCTTTAAGATGGTTATGATCTGTTATGATATCTTGATTAATCATAACCATCCTAATAATCTGCGCCGCGTCTTCCAAATCGCGAAGCGACTTTGAGTAAAATCAAAAATAATTACCATGGGCAAACCAACAGGCTTTACAGAATTCAACAGGCATCTGCCGGCAAGGGTTCCGGTGACGGATCGGCTGAAGAACTATGATGAATATGTGCTGCGTTATTCTGATAAGGAATTGAACGAACAAAGTGCCCGTTGCATGGATTGTGGTGTTCCGTTTTGCCATAATGGTTGCCCGCTGGGCAATGTGATACCGGAATTCAATGATGCGGTTTACCATAAAGACTGGAAAGAAGCGTATGACATACTTTCTTCGACCAATAATTTCCCTGAATTCACCGGAAGGATCTGTCCGGCCCCATGCGAATCTGCCTGTGTGCTTGGTATCAACAGGCCTGCGGTGACGATTGAAGAGATAGAAAAGCATATTATCGAGATCGCTTTTGAAAAAGGGTTTGTGCAGGCGAAGCAACCGAATATCCGCACGGGTAAAAAAGTAGCAGTGGTTGGTAGCGGCCCTGCGGGACTTGCGGCTGCGGCGCAATTGAATTCGGTTGGTCATCAGGTGACAGTATTTGAAAGAGATGATGCACCGGGCGGCTTGTTGCGATATGGCATTCCGGATTTCAAATTGGAAAAATGGGTGATCGACCGCAGGATAAGTATCATGGCAGAAGAAGGCGTACAGTTCAGGTGCAGTGCGAATGTTGGCGTTAATGTGAGCATCAATGACCTGCTCCGGGAATATAATGCGATCGTACTTGCCGGTGGTTCCACCATTCCACGCGATCTGCCGGTGCCTGGACGTGAACTGAAAGGCGTGCATTTTGCCATGCAGTTTTTAAAACAACAGAACAAACGCAATGCTCAAAAAGATCCATTGATGAATGATGGATTGGAAAGCAATATTTACCCTGAACATCTTTTTGCCGGCAAAAAAAATGTGGTTGTAATTGGCGGAGGCGATACCGGCAGTGATTGTGTTGGAACATCCAATCGTCATGGTGCAAAGGCTGTAACACAATTCGAACTTTTACCAAAACCACCGGAAAGCCGTACGGAATCCATGCCGTGGCCCTCTTACCCGATGATCCTGAAAACTACCTCCTCTCACGAAGAAGGGGCGCAACGCCATTGGAGCATCGCTACCAAAGAATTCCTGGGAGATGAAAACGGAAATTTGCGGGCATTAAAAGTGGTGGATCTCGAATGGAAAACCCCTCCCGAAGGCGGTCCTGCGAAATTTACCGAAGTTCCCGGCAGTGAAAGGGAAATTCCATGCGAACTGGCGCTACTGGCGATGGGATTTGTTGCTCCGCAAAAAGACGGCTTGCTCACCCAGCTGGATATTGATCTCGACGAACGCGGAAATGTAAAAGCTGCGGAAAAAAGTTATCAGACCAATATCGCCAGAATCTTTACCGCGGGTGATATGCGCCGTGGCCAATCTTTAGTAGTTTGGGCAATCAGCGAAGGCCGGGAATGTGCCCGAAAAGTAGATGAATCCCTGATGGGATATTCCTTACTGGAAAGTAAAGACAGCACAATTCAATTTTATTCAAGTATTTAAGGATTAATTAAAATTTTTCAAATTCGGTTTCTTTTTGAAGCTTAATTATAAATAATTACTAATTAATCAATTATAAAAATATTTTATACATATTAGAATTATAAATATGTTAATAATATTTAACAAATCATCAATTTTATTATGTATTTTACATTTATAGTTTATATATTTTATTTTCTAATACCAAAATTAATCAATGCATGAAAAAAGTCACGTTTAAGCAGGTTGCCCCCTTCCTTGTTTTGATCGCTGTAGCGGTAATAGCTGCTTTTATAAAACCGGTAGCGGATTACGTGCCCGGCGAAAAAGATCCGCAATATAATACATCCGACATTGCCTGGGTATTGATATCGACGGCATTGGTATTTTTAATGACGCCCGGACTGGCTTTTTTCTATGGCGGGATGGTGCATCGCAAAAACGTGCTTTCGACCATGATCAAAAGTGTGGTGGCCGCCGGTGTGGTAGGTGTACTTTGGGTGGTATGCGGTTTCAGCCTTTGTTTTGGTGAATCAATCGGTGGATTTATCGGTAACCCGGGAACTTTCGCTTTTTTCAAAGGAGTGAATTCCGGCCCGGCCTGGGGCGCAGCCAATACGATCCCGCTTTCGCTTTTTTCGCTATTTCAACTCATGTTTGCCGTAATCACTCCCGGACTGGTGGTAGGTGCGGTGGCAGAACGTATCCGTTTTACTTCCTATATATTATTTACCGTGCTTTTTGCCTTGCTGGTATATGCGCCGGTGGCACATTGGAGCTGGCATCCGAATGGTTTCCTTGCAAAAATGGGTGCGCTGGATTTCGCCGGCGGTACCGTAGTGCATATTACAGCTGGTTGTGCGGCGCTTGCAGGTGCACTCGTGCTTAAACGCAGGAAAAGCCATCTCGAGCATAAAGAAATTCCACCTGCAAATATTCCATATGTACTTATCGGAACCGGTTTACTCTGGTTTGGCTGGTTCGGCTTCAACGCCGGTTCAGCAGTAGCCGCCAATTCCCTGGCAGTAAGCGCATTTGGCACTACCAACACCGCAGCAGCTTCTGCAGGCCTTGCGTGGATGTTCTTTGATGTATTGAAAGGTAAAAAACCATCCGTACTTGGCTTTTGTATCGGTGCGGTAGTAGGCCTCGTGGCTATTACACCTGCGGCAGGGTTTGTGGCTATTCCTCAGAGTATCATCGTAGGTGTAGTGGGTGCATTGGTATCCAATATCGCTATCACCATCAAACAAAAATCTTCATTGGATGATACGTTGGATGTATTCCCTTGCCACGGTATCGGCGGTATGGTAGGGATGTTGCTTACCGGTGTTTTTGCTTCAAAAGCGGTGAACAGCCTCGGCAATGACGGCCTTGCTTATGGCAATGCAACTTTTTTCTTCACTCAATTGAAAGCATTATTGATCGTGGTTGCATACAGTTTCACCGTATCATTCCTGATATTCAAATTCATCAATTTCATATTGCCGATCCGTGTTTCGGAAGAAGAAGAAGAACTGGGCCTTGACTTTACCCAGCATGATGAAAAGTATTCTCAAGGTACACTGGTGGTTACCCAAAAAGATGGCCTGGTAGCCGAAGTGGACGCAGGCTAAAACGCAACCGCAGAGAATGGGAGTAGCCAGAGTTTTCGCGGAGTTAATTATTTTAATCTCTGCGTAAACTTCGCGTTCTCCTGCCCTCTGCGGTTAAAGAAAATGCACATAATAAAAAAGGTACAGCAATAACGAAAACTCCTCGACAAAGTTTTCTGCCGTACCTCTTTCTTGATAATTAAATCTACTACAATGTTACAAAAAATTTTTGCAACAGGCGCACTCCTGTGTACAAGTGCCATGGCTTTTTCCCAGATAGCCGCCGTTACTCCAACCATCAAACCCGACGAAGTAACCTCCACCTCCACATCATCAGCTCCACCACCGGTAGAAAAGAAGCCTCTCTTGGCCATCAGTGGCTCGGTGGATGCGTACTACCGCTACGATTTTGACAAGCAACCAGGCAATATCCGCACCAGCTTCACGGGTACTCACAATGAATTTGCTTTGGGGATGGCTTCTGTAAAATTTGAACACACTACAGGGAAAGTCAGTGCAGTGCTGGATCTTGGCTTTGGCCAACGTGCTAAAGATTTCGCTTATACCGATGACGGGATCACACAAGCTATCAAACAATTATATGTTTCTTATGCTGCTAAAGACTGGTTGAAATTTACCGCCGGTACCTGGGCTACGCATGTGGGCTACGAACTGCTTGATCCGCAGGCGAACCGAAATTACAGCATGAGTTATATGTTTACCAACGGGCCATTCTCTCACACAGGGCTAAAAGCGGATATCACTCAGGGAAAACATGGCGTAATGGTTGGGATATCCAATGCTACTGATTACAGGAAACCCCCTTCCGGTTTTATGAATAAGAAATTTTTCATTGCCCAATACAGTTACGCAGCCAGCGATAATGTGAAACTGTATCTTAATTATGTTGGGGGAAAAAATCCTGATACTTCAAAAGGTAACCAGTTTGATGCAGTTGTTACCGCTACCATCAACAGCAAATTCGGCTTTGGTGTAAATGGGACCTACAGCACCGTTAAGCCATGGGATGGCGTGAAAAATACCGATGCCAACAACTGGTATGGTGCAGCTTTATACCTCAATGCGGACCCATTGCCCTGGTTCGGCCTCACGTTGCGCAGCGAGTATTTCAGCGATAAGGATGGTGTAAAAGGAATCGGCTCCTCACTTTTTGCCAACACGCTTTCTGCAAATTTTAAAGTAGATGGATTTACACTCATTCCTGAATTCAGGATCGAAAATGCGAAGGATGAGATCTATCTGAAGAGCAGCGGCGCTCCGAAGAAAACGGCGGGAAGCTTTATCCTTGCTGCGGTTTATAAGTTTTAGTTACTCAATTTTTAAATGGAAAAGGCTCTTGTTTCTGGATAGCCTTTAGATACTAGATCCTGGATGCTGGATGTTCGTATTGTCGGAAGTTCGCTAAGTTCTTCGCTACGATATCCAGTATCCAGTATCCAGTATCCAGTATCCAGCATCCAGCATCAAACCGAATTCCTTGCCGCATTAATGATCCCAAACGAACTCCGGATGATCAGTTTTTTATAGACTTCTTTTTTCTCTGTTTCGTCGGCACCCAACTGGTTGATCTTACCGATTGCATACTGTTGTATCGTGCTCAAGGGCAACACGATCCTTTCACGCATCTCAACAGACATGCGATCCACAGTGTAATTTTCCATCAGGATGTTGCGTTCCGAAAGGCGGAGTATGTATTTTTTAGTCAGTAAGAATTCTTCATGCACCATCTTCCAGATAGGGCCATATACCGGGTGTGCTGACAAGTGCTCCGTCAATGGAAAAAAACATTTTTTCATTGCCATTTCGCAATTGTCAAACAGTGTTTTTACAAACAACGAGTCATTGTATAATTTTTTTATTTCTTCAAAACGGCCTTCCTGGTCCAAGGCTTCAAGAGCGGTACCCACGCCGTAAAACCCTGTCACATTTTGTTTCAGCTGGCTCCAGGCACCCACGTATGGGATGGCCCGAAGATCTTTAAGCGTTAAGTCGCCGCTTCCTCTTTTGGCTGGGCGGCTGCCGATATTCGTTTCGCTGTAATACTGAAGCGGGCTGATATCATTGAGGTATTGCATGAAGTTCGGATGATCCTTCAATGTGATATATTTTTGAAAACTGTCTTCCGCCAATTGCAGTAAAAGTTTTTCATCCGCTTCCTGCAAAGTTGTTTGCAGGGTTGAAAAAAGCGAATTGGATACACCCGCATTCAGCAATTGCTCAATATTGAATTTTGCGGAAGCGACTGTTCCGAAACTGGAACTGATTGTTTGTCCCTGTACCGTCACCTGTATTTCCTTGCTGGCAATGTTTTTTCCCATACTTGAATAAAAGCGATGCGTTTTACCTCCGCCCCTAGCCGGAGGCCCGCCACGTCCGTCGAAGAAAACAACATTGATGTCATATTCTTTCGAAATGGCGCTCAATTCTTCTTTTGCTTTATAGATGCTCCAGTTGGCCATCAGGTAGCCGCCATCTTTTGTGCCATCCGAAAAGCCGAGCATGATCGTTTGTTTATTACCCCTGCGGGAAAGATGTTTTGCGTAAGTAAGGTTTTCATACAGGGCTCTCATCACATCAGCAGCATTGCGAAGGTCTTCTACTGTTTCAAACAATGGAACGATGTCGATTGGCATTTCACCCACTTTCCATCCACTTAAAAGAAACAAGCCATAGACTTCCAATACATTGAGCGCCGTTTTGCACTGACTGATGATATAACGGTTGCAACCTTGTTCACCATTATAATTTTGTACCCGCTTTACCGCAGAAATGGTCTGCAATGTATCTTTTATGATGCCTTCGTAAATATAATTTGCAGTTGAAGAACGTATGCCTGCCAATACTTTCATCTTCTCCGCTTCAGGGAGTGATGCATAATTCTTCGGAAGAATATTTTCCTTTTCCGCGATCGTATTCAGCACATCCCCATGAACACCACTCTCCTGGCGGATATCCAGGGTAGCGAAATGTAAACCGAACACATGTACTTTATTGATGAGGTCATTTACCAGGTAAACAAATAAGCTGTTATGTTCGTTTACAATGACCTGTTTCATCTCCTGCAGCATTTCCATAATGATCTCCTGGCTGAGTGCCGTACGGTTTTCGGGAACGAAAATGCTGTCATATAATTTTTTTTCCAAAGCGATCACCAATGGCTCCACACCGCTGAACGTAAGCCTGCGGCGCATTGCCCGTACATCGTTGTAATAACATTTGATAATGAGGCTTCGTAATGCATCGGCAACACGTAAAGTTGTTGCAGCCGTTACAAACGGATTGCCATCCCTGTCACCACCGGGCCAGAACCCCATTTTGATGACCGGGTTTTTTTGCGCCAGTATCCTTGGGTATTTTGCAGTGATCTGCGAAACGATATCTCCTGCTGCATTGTAAAACACATTTTCCAAAAACCACATCAGGCTTACGGCTTCATCGTATGGCGTTGGTTTTTGTTTTTTCAAAAAAGGGGTTTTGCCCAGCTGCTGTAAATAGGTATTGATGTTGAAAACATTGTTTTCCTCCACGGCTTTTGTAGTATCGTGAATGATGCCAAGCACCGATCCTGTGTAAAATTGTGTAGGATGCGCCGTAAGCACGAGCTGCACGCAAAAGTCTTCCAGCTTCTGTTGAAACTCTTCATCACGGCCCGAAGTGGCGACTTCCGCCATCAGGTGTTTTAGTGTACCCGCTCCCGTTACGTCATTCACAGAGGTGAAAGCCGCATCTTCCAATGCATCAAAAAGCACTACTTGCCGCTCCGCATATTGAGTAAAGCGGAACAACATATCGATCTTTTCCTGGTCGCTTTTTGCGGAGATCTGCTTCGCAAAAAAACTATCGATGATATTTTCGGGACTCAGTTTTTTCTGGAAACCTTCTTCACATTCGGATAAAAGCAGGGAAAGCAAAATGCCTGTGTTCTCGATACGGTGAAATGGCAGCGCCGTAAATAAGCCATTGAATAACTGAAACTTAATAGCAACCTGGTTATTGAATTGCTGCAAAGCCTTTGGGTCTTGTTGATACATATCCTGACAAATTAATAAATAATGATGGCGCAGCAGTCTATCCATAAAAATAACCCGAAATTTGCATAAATACAATGTCAATCATACATTCATATAAAAACATTGCCGCGGAAACTGAAAAGGTCTGGAAACTGCTCGAATCGGTGGAAGATCCGGAAGTTCCTGTGCTATCGATTCTCGACCTCGGGATCGTGAGAGATGTGCAGATCAAAGATGATCAAGTGGAGATCACCATCACGCCCACATACACCGGTTGCCCCGCAATGGATGCCATCAGTATGGATATTAAATTCATGCTGATCAGCCACGGCTACAAAAATGTAAAAGTCATCTCTGTTTTGTCTCCCGCCTGGACAACCGATTGGATGACGGAGAGCGGCAGGCAAAAACTTAAAGCTTATGGCATAGCACCACCGAATGTACAACAGCAGGTGTGCAGCAGCGGGTCTTTTGGTGCGGATGAAGCCATTCAATGCCCGCAGTGCAATTCATACCATACCCACCTTGTCAGCCGCTTTGGAAGTACCGCCTGCAAAGCGTTGTATCAATGCGATGATTGTAAAGAGCCTTTCGATTATTTTAAATGCCATTAATAGTTTAGGGATTAGAGCGTTGAGTTTAGAGTGCATATTGTTGAAAGCTTGTAAGAGATATGTAACTTTAAACTATTGACTTATTGCCATATTCACCCATTCACCCATGGATATTACTATTTATTTTGAGGAAACTGCACAGGTATTATTTGCCTTTATAATTGGGGCCATCATTGGCCTGGAAAGAGAATTTCGCAGCAAACCTGCTGGCTTTCGTACGATGATCCTCATATGTGTTGGATCGTGCCTTTATACCATTTTGTCTAAAGAAGCAGGTTCAGGAAGCTCCGATCGAATTGCCAGCAATATAGTTACCGGCATCGGGTTCATCGGCGCCGGCGTGATCTTTAAAGAAGGAATTACAGTAAATGGATTGACCACCGCAGCTTTGATATGGATCACCGCTGCTTTGGGAATGGCGATCGGTTACCACAATTATCCTTTAGCTATCGTGGTTTCAGGTATTGTGGTGATCGTGTTATTTGTGCTGGAACCGGTACAGCGTTTCATCAACCGGTTTCACCGGGTGAAAGATTATAAAATACGAACTGTTGAATCAGGAAAAAATTTCAAGATGGAATTTGAATCTTTTTTCAGCAACCACGATCTTAGTTTTCGCTGCATGAAATCCATCAAGGATAATAATGATGTGGTATATCTTTACCGCATCAGTTCGCCGGACAGGAATTATGATCTGGTAACAGATTTCCTGATCAGACATAAAGAAGTGAAAAGTTTTGAAGTATAAAATAATTAAAATATGTCTTCAGTTTTATTTGAAATAAAAAACAATGTGGCGGTCATCACGCTCAATCGCCCCGAAAAATTCAATTCGTTCAACCGGGAAATGGCGTTGCTGTTGCAACAGAAGTTGGATGAATGTGCGCAAAATGAGAATATCCGTGCAATATACCTGACCGGAAACGGGAAAGCATTTTGCGCCGGACAAGACCTTGCGGAACTTACAGGTGAAAATGCGATCGGTATCGACAAGATCCTATCTGAACACTATAATCCGATCGTGAGCAGGATACGTTTGTTGAACAAACCTGTTGTAGCTGCTGTAAATGGTGTTGCTGCCGGTGCCGGCGCAAATATTGCATTGTGCTGCGATGTAGTGGTATCAACAGCTTCATCCTCATTCATACAGGCTTTTAGCAAGATCGGATTGATACCGGATAGCGGCGGAACTTATTTTTTACCAAGATTGATCGGGTTTCAAAAAGCCAGTGCGCTGATGATGTTGGGTGATAAAGTGAATGCTGATGAAGCCGAAAAAATGGGAATGCTTTACAAGGTTTTTGCGGATGAACAATTTGCGGAGGCATCTTTCGCGATAGCAGCAGTATTGGCTGCCATGCCTACCCAGGGGCTTGCATTTACCAAACAGGCATTGAATCATTCGATGAATGTCTCTTTTGAATCGCAGTTGCTGAAAGAGGATGAATTGCAGCGCAAAGCAGCAGCCACGGAGGATTACACCGAAGGGGTGAATTCTTTCCTGGAAAAAAGAAGACCCGTTTTCAAAGGAAAATGATAAGTTCAAAAGTTCAAGAGGTTTAAAACGTTAATGACTTCTTGAACCTCTGAACCTTTTAAACTTTAATATATGAATCAGCCCGAACCAGTATCAGTAGTGGAACACATGATGGAGCATGATCTTTTTTCTCAATGGTTAGGAATTTCTGTTGTGGAAGTAAGTGAGGGGTATAGTAAAATTAAAATGATTGTCCGCCCTGAAATGATCAATGGTTTCGGGATCGTGCACGGCGGTATCGCGTTTTCGATGGCCGATAGTTGTTTTGCATTTGCCTGTAACAACAGGAATAATCTTTCAGTTGCGCTGGATACTTCCATTAATTTTTTAAAGCCGGTACATGTAGGAGATCAACTCATCGCCGAATCGAAGGAACTGCACAATGGCAAGACGACAGGCTTGTATCATATTACCATCACTAATCAGAAAGGCCATGTGGTAGCGGTTTTTAAAGGGACCTGTTTTCGTACTTCAAAGAAAATGATCAAGTAAATGCTGATCACGGATTTTAGATTGGTTAAAGGATTCCACGGATTTTTTGCTTAGCAAAATTTTTTCGCTCAGCGAAAGAATCCGTGCAATCGCCTTTATCCATTGTAATCCGTGATCTCAATATCTAAATCAATGATATATAAATTCAACAACTTTATTCCTGTCATTCACGAATCGGCTTTCATTCATCCGCAGGCTGCCGTAACAGGAAATGTCATCATCGGTAAAGATGTATATGTCGGCCCCGGTGCTGCTATCCGTGGAGATTGGGGGCAGGTGATCATTGAAGACGGATGCAACGTGCAGGAGAATTGTACGGTGCATATGTTTCCGGGGGTAACGGTGACGCTTAAACAAAATGCACATATCGGTCATGGCGCTATCATTCATGGCGCTACAATCGGCGAAAATTGCCTGGTAGGCATGAATGCCGTTATTATGGACAATGTGCTGCTTGGTGATGAATGTGTGGTGGGCGCACTCACTTTTATCAAAGCCGATACAGTAATCCCACCGAGAAGTGTGGTGGTGGGCAACCCCTCAAAGATCGTGAAGGAAGTAAGTGATGAAATGATCAAATGGAAAACAGCAGGTACCAAACTCTATCAGCAACTTCCGCAAGATATGCGTGATGGATGGGAGTCTTGCGAACCTTTACGGGAAATGCCGGAGCATTACAAAATGGGAAATACCAATTACAAGACCTGGAACGAAACGAAAGATAATGAGACGAACGTTTAAATTTTACAGAACAGAAACGAATGAATGGTACATTGATCTGCCGGAATGGGAAGGTGATGTTGCAGAATTGCAGATGGTGGAAGGTGCCGATACAATGCTTGATATTATATCGGGTAATAGTAAGGCATGCTGCATCGATATGTCTGATGAGTTGATAGAAAACGCAGAAGTATTATCGCTTATCCGTGCCCGTGACCCGCAACTAAGCAGCGGTGGCGATTATATGCTGGAACGATACGAAGGTAAAATCATTGACCATCCATTATGGCTTTGCGGCGTGACTGAATTTGTATTTGGGCATCTCCCTCAGAAAATCTGGTTTAAGAAAGATGATTCCTGATGCTGGATGCCGGAGACTGGGTGCAGGTAATTCTTCAGCACTCCGGTTTGAAATATTCTTCGCTTCGATATCCAGCATCCAGTATCCACCACCCATCCCTGATTCTTCTTTATCTTTGATACATTCAATCAAACTTGCAAAATGAAAAAAATTTTCACCGCATTGATGGCACTAACGTGCATACCTACAGTTATGACAGCACAAAAGATCAATTATCCCACAACTGCTAAAGTGGATCAGACAGATGATTATTTCGGGACGAAAATCGCAGATCCATATCGTTGGCTTGAAAACGATACGGCAAAGAATACCGAAGCATGGGTAAAGGAACAAAACAAAGTGACGAGTGATTATTTCAGCAGGATACCTTTCAGGGCGAAGATGCATCAACGGATGACGGAACTATGGAATTATCCAAAATATGGCGCTCCGCAAAAGGAAGGCGAATGGTTTACTTTTTACAAAAATGATGGTTTGCAGAACCAGGCTGTATTATATGTGCAGAAAGGATTGAGCGGAACACCGGAAGTGTTGATTGATCCGAATAAATTATCAACAGATGGTACAGTGGCGCTCCAGGCCACCTCATTTTCAAAGAAGCAAAGATATTTTTCTTATTCAGTTTCTGCCTCCGGCAGCGATTGGCAGGAAATTTATATCATGGATTTTGCCAGCAAAAAACTCCTGAACGAAAAGCTGGATTATGTAAAATTTACCGGTATGAGCTGGGCTGGCGAAGATGGTTTTTATTACAGCGGGTATGACAAACCAAAAGATGAGAAAACGAAATTCAGCGCCAAGACTGAGTTTCAGAAAATATTTTATCATAAGATCGGCACGCCACAATCTGCTGACAAGCTGATCTATGAAGATAAAGAACATCCGTTGCGATATGTTGGTGGCGGATTAACCGAAGATGAACGTTTCCTTGTATTGGGCATTGCGGAAGGAACGGATGGCAGTGAGATAAAAGTGAAGGATCTGCAGGATAAAAATTCGAAAGGATTCATTACGATTGTTCCTGGCTTTGCTACCAATGCGAATGTGGTGGATAATATCGGGGATAAATTATTATTACAAACCAATAGCGGAGCGCCAAATTTTAAGATCATTTTACTTGATCCAAAAAATCCTTCAGAAGCAAACTGGAAAACTATTGTTCCGGAACAGCAGCAACCACTGGAAGGCGTAGGTACAGGCGGCGGCAAAATATTTACAAGCTACCTGAAAGATGCTACTACACTGGTAAGCCAATATAACACCGAAGGAAAATTGGAGCACAATATTATTTTGCCCGGAGTAGGCACTGCCAGCGGGTTTGGTTGCAAAAAGGAGGATGATTTTTTCTTCTATAGTTTCACCTCATTCACATATCCTACTACAATTTTTAAATACGATATCAGAGCCGGCAGATCGGAATTGTTCAAAAAATCTGAAGTGAAATTTGATCCTGCGGCATACGAAACCAAACAGATCTTTTACAGCAGCAAAGACGGCTCAAAAGTCCCGATGTTTATCACACATAAAAAGGGCTTGAAATTGGATGGTAACAATCCTACGTTACTATATGCGTATGGTGGCTTCAATGTCAATATCACTCCATCTTTTTCTGTTGCAGCTATGCCGTTCCTCGAAGCGGGTGGTGTGTATTGCGTAGCAAACCTGCGTGGCGGCGGCGAGTACGGCGAAAGCTGGCACAAAGCAGGTATGCTGGATAAAAAACAAAATGTGTTTGATGATTTTATCGCCGGAGCAGAATGGCTGATCAAAGAAAAGTATACCAGTTCAGAAAAACTTGCTATCCGTGGAGGAAGTAATGGAGGTTTGTTGATTGGTGCTTGTATGGCACAACGCCCGGAACTTTTTAAAGTTGCGTTGCCGCAGGTAGGTGTTCTGGATATGTTGCGGTACCACAAATTCACCGTAGGCTGGGGCTGGGCAGTAGAATATGGCAGCAGCGATAAAAAAGACCAGTTTGATTACCTGCTGAAATATTCTCCGCTGCACAATCTTAAAAAAGGAACCTGTTATCCTGCTACATTGATCACCACTGCCGATCATGATGACAGGGTGGTGCCGGCTCATTCGTTCAAATTTGCGGCAACATTACAGGAAGCACAGGGTTGCGATAATCCAACATTGATCCGCATTGAAAGTAAAGCTGGCCATGGTGCAGGAAAGCCAACATCGAAAACGATTGATGAAGCGACGGATATATGGAGCTTTGTGTTGTATAATATGGGCGTGAGTTATTGAGCCCAATAAAATATATAAAATCGATTGCCCCGGCCTTAAAGCCGGGGCAATCGATTTTATTATAACCACTAAATGAATAATACCCGCCGGATATAGATTACATGTACATGCTACTGCAATAAATAAACGTAATTTGTACGATGAATATACCCTTATTCGAGAAGTTGCATTCCAGCGGGCATTTGTCTGATGAATCACTTCAAAAGATCAAAGCTGCTGATAATAACAAACTGTTTTCCCTTCATTGGGAATTACGCACCATCCTGTATCTAGGCATTTTGTTACTGAGTGGCGGTTTGGGAATTTTGATTTACAAGAACATTGATACTATCGGCCACCAGGTGATCCTGGCCTTCATCGCATCGGTATGCATCGGTAGTTTTTGGTATGCACACAAAAAGAAACCAGTTTATACCAACAATAAAGCTGTTTCTCCTGATTCCTTTTTTGATTACATCGTTTTATTGGGTTGCCTGACGATGGTCACTTTCATCGGGTACCTGCAATTTCAATACAATGTATTTGGTACGAAATATGGGCTAGCCACATTCATACCGATGGTATTGCTTTTTGCAGCCGCATATTATTTTGATCATCTTGGTGTGTTGAGCATGGCCATTACAACTTTGGCTGCGTGGGCCGGATTTGCCGTGACACCTTCCACCATCCTGCAGGACAATGATTTCAACAGTGAAAGTATTTTATTGACAGGTTTTTTATTAGGCATATTGTTGGTGCTGGCTGGCTTCGCTTCTGCAAAGAAAAAAATTAAAGCGCACTTTGAATTTACGTACAGCAATTTTGGCGCACACCTTTTATTCATTTGTTCATTAGGGGCAATGTTCATGTACGAAAGGGCGTATGCTGCATACCTGCTGCTTTTGACGGGTATCTGTTTTTTCTTTTACAAAAAAGCATTGCATGATAAATCATTTTATTTTCTGCTGATATTGACTTTGTATTTTTATATAGGCCTTACTTATACCATCATCCGGGGGTTGTTTGAAATGAGCTCTGATATCGGAGGAATCTATCTCGCCTGTTTTTATTTTATATTTTCCGCAATCGCGTTGATCATATTCCTGGTTAAAATGAACAAAAAAATTAAGGCATCATGATCGCATACAATAAAGAATGGTTAGACAATCAGGCTGTAAATGAGGATATCGATGAGGCTTATGAAAGGTACCTGATCAACGCCGAAGAAAAAAAACGGGCGAACTCCCTGTTTCCGGCAGGATTTTACTCGCCAAATTATTTTATCAGGGTAGGCTTGTCTATCCTGACTTTTATAATTGCTGGTTTTTCTTTCGGACTGATCTGCCTGATACTTATGAGTACTGTCGAATCCATATTTAGCGGACTGCTCATATTTTTCGGCAGCGGCGCTTATGTTATGCTGGAATACTTTGTCAGGCAAAAACATCACTACCGGTCAGGGGTAGACGATGCGCTGATGTGGATAGCAGGAGGTTGTATTCTTTTTGGTATCGCGATAGCTACTGATTTTAACTTCAATAGTATGGCATTTGTGGTATTGATATTAGCTCTTTATTTCACAGTAAGGTTTGCCGACATTCTGATGGCCGGGCTGGCAGTCATCGCTTTTGTTTCTTTATTTTTTCATAATTACACACAGTTTGGAAATCTTGCGAAAGCGACCACGCCTTTTGTTATGATGATTCTTGCAGGAATGATTTATTTCGTGGCAAAGCGAAATGAAAAAAACACCAGCCTCAAGCACTACGCTCTTTGTAATATGATGGTGCAGATCGTTTCCCTTCTTTTATTTTATGCCGCCGGAAATTATTTTATCGTAAGGGAAGCAAGTGATGCTATGTTTGAACTTAATTTACAGCCCGGACAAACCATCCTGTATGGATGGTTGTTTTGGATATTGACTTTTCTTGTACCACTTTTATACATTGGCTGGGGGGTAAAAACAAAAGATCCTGTGTTGTTACGGATTGGCCTTTTGCTGGTTGCTGCTATTGTGTTTACAGTACGATATTATCACTCGGTATGGCCGATAGAATCTGTAATGCTATTCGGCGCAATAGGCCTGGTATTAATGGCGTATATGCTTACCCGCTGGCTCTCCAAACCCAAAATGGGCTTCACTTCGGAAGAGTTCAGAGGGAAATTTATCATGGATAGACTAAATGTGGAGGCACTGGTCATTACCGAAACTTTTGGCAGTACCGCAAAACCCGATACCGGCTTTGGTGGCGGAAGTTTTGGTGGCGGAGGCTCTAGTGGAGAATTTTAAACTAACTAACGGTTACCTGTACCCTTTATTGAGTTTTTCTTTTGTCAGCTTTTCTTTTTCTTTATCTGCTGTCGCAAAATCAGCAAACGTTTTTACCTGTACCTGGCCTTTGGTGCCGATCTTTCCATAACGGATAACCAGTTTATGCCCATCTATGGCAACTTCCCAAAATTTGTTGCTGTTTTCATCTATGAAAGTAAGTCTGCGGAAATGCAGGTCATCATATAACCCTTGTGGCATTGGAGCATCTTCCTGTATGAATAATTTTCCTCCCTCTTCATCAATTGCATTAATATTATTTTTCGGCAAAACGATGTTCACTTCCTCTGGTTCTGGCTCTCCGCTGATCTTTTCATTCAGCTTTTTTATTATCCGGCCCATTACTATTTCAGGCTGTAACAACCAGTCTTTACTGCTGACAAAGATCATATTCCACCCAAAACTTTTCAATAATGCCGGACGCTGATAATATTGCTCTACGATGTTTTCATTGGAATAAAATTGTTCATCATCCAGCAATATGCTTAGTGTGTAATTTTTATCATCAGGGTTTAATTTCACCGCCAGCGAACATTTGAATCCGGATTGCCCAACATTGGATGTCACGTCATAACCCGCTTTCGTCAATTGCTCAAGGATGGTATTCAATGTGGCTGGAGGTTGTATAGTGGTGCCGGGATTTTCTTTTTTTAACATCAATCCATCCAATACTGTCCTCGCCAGCTGCATGTTTCCAATGCTCACTAATTCTGCATATTGTAGAAAACGCTTAAAGTAATTCGCCCCTTCGTTGTATTCATTCGTGATGTTGAAATGTTTGATGCTGCTTACTACCGCCATATGTTTTTTAGCCCGGCTAAAGATCACATTCAGTCTTTTTTCACCGCCTTTTTTATTGATCGGCCCGAAGTTCATGATCATTTTCTTTTTCGCATCAAATCCATAACATACGCTCATAATGATGATGTCACGTTCATCACCCTGAACATTTTCCAGATTTTTTACAAACAAACCAATGAATTGACCATCCTCGGTACGGTTGTAATTTTCTTCGAGTTGTTGCTCAAAATGTTTGTCAGAAGACGTCAGCTTAGTCAGCGCATCTTCAATGGTATGTTGCTGCTCCTGGCTGAAAGCCACGATGCCAATGCTTTCACTTATTTCCCGCCTCAGCATTTCCCGAACCATTTCAGCTATATACTGTGCTTCATCCTGGTTACTTCGCTTTTCATAAATTCCCTGCGGATGAAAATGAAAACTCATGCTCCTGTCGAAAATGGCTTCCGTATTCTTTATCGCATCCTTTGCCGATAGAACTTCGATAGCCGGCTTTTGTGCATCGTGTATTTTTTTATCAGGGATAGTCAACAGCCCTCCATCATAAAACGCATGATTGCTATAACTGATCAAAGTTTCATACCGGCTGCGATAATGCCAGCCCAGCATTACACTATCAAGTTTTTTAGAGCCCTGCATCAGCAAGCTATCTGTATCATTGCTTAAAATTTCATCATCTTCACCATTGCCTTCAACATCGTCGGGGTCATCGCCTTTGGCAGTAAAAAAATTGGATGGTGGCATCTGTTTATCATCACCCACTATCACCGTTTGCGGCGCACGATACAAAGCAGGGATACCTTCTTCCAAAGTGATCTGGCTGGCTTCGTCGAAAATGATGATATCAAAAAACGAAGTGTCAACCGGCAAACTATCACTGACACTCAATGGGCTCATCAGCCAGATAGGCTTAAGGTCTTTCAACACCAGCCCGCTTTCTTTTGCAGTCAGCTCGCGAATGCTTTTATAACGCATGCTTTTCGAAAACTCATTCTCCAGTATTTTTCTTCCCTCATTGTAATTTTTTTTAAACCGGCGTTGCTCCGCATCCAGCTGGCTAATAGCCATATTACTGAGTTCTATATTGTCGAGAAATTTTTTACGCTGTTTTGCTCTTATCAATGCGGCATTCCATTTTAATAACTTTTTATAACCAGTCCCGAGTTCGCTGACAGTTTTTTCCAGCAAAGCCATATCTGTGTTCGCGAAATTTTTATTGTTGGAAAAAAACGCCTGCAAAGATTTATCGGCCATTACAGCTTCGGCTTCAGAAGGCGTCAATGGAATGGCAGATAAAGTCTCTTTTAAAGTTGTGGGTAAAGTAGCGAAGGAGCGCAGTGCCGGCAACAATTCTCTCAATCCATCTGCACTGGATGAAATACTTTCCAGTTCATCGGATAGTTGCGCTACAGTTTTTTCTGAATATGAATTAAAAAACTGCCGCAACTTTTTTTCAAGTTCATGCAAATTTGTATTAAACCTGCTGAGCTGTACCACCAGCGTATTGGCGTCTTCCCGTTTAAGCAAATAATCTATTTCTTCATCGCCTTGCTTGCTGCGCAACATTTCTATACTAACATAAGTGAGATCGATATTGTCCGTTTTATAAGTTTGCTGCAGCCGTTGTTTCTCTGATGAAACTGAATTCGAAAGATCAAATTCTTGTTTTAACTGTGTCAATATTTTGCTATATCCCGGTTTTACCTGGTGCTGCGCAAAAGCGTAACATTCATCCAGCTGTTTTTTTAATTTACGCCAGCTGGAACTAAAGAACCGGAAAAACGAATGTTCTTTATCAACCGCGATCGCAAGTGCTGCGTCGGTATCCTGTTCGCTGAATTTTTGCCGCCAGTTTATATTGATCTTTTTTGCCTGCCCGTAAGATTTCTCTATTTGTGAAAGCGCCTCTAATTCATTATCAAACTGCCTTCCCTTCTCACTCTTACTATCTATTAAAGTGAGATTGTTTGTTTCAGCAAGTGGCTGCAACAATACCGCATCCTGTACGAGATTTTTTATTTGTGCGATTTTTTCTGCGTGTTTCGGAGCGATATTTTTTTCAGAAAGAAACGCAGAAAGTTTTTCTAATGAAACGGTAATATCTTTTGTCAGCGTTCCCAATAATTCATGAGGACGTTCTGCCAGAAACAATTTATCATTCATCTTACTGAACGGATGCTCTGCAAATGCCGATTCAGCGCCGGTTTCCTCCAATGCAGCACTAAGCTCTTTAATGATGTTTCCAAACTGCAGCCATTCCTTGTAATGTGGAATGCGTTCACGCTCCGAAGGAGATAATGGAAGAATATTTTTTTTGATCTCCACCAAACGGCCGATCAATGTTATCACAGGCATTCCCGTTTCTGCGGAAATATTTTTATTAGCAGAATGAATTTGTTCCAGTACATTGATCTGCTCCAATAAATGCTGAAGTTCGATATTTCGCTTTAGCGTGATCTCATTCAGGCTGATCCTGTTTTTGATAAAATCATTATAAGTGTCTTTCAGATTTTTGATGAATTCTTTTTTGTCCTGCTGGCTGTCGTGTATATAACAACACAATTCGTCCAACTGCTGCTGTTTCAGGCGATGATAAACGACATCCAGCGCCGCTCTTTTTTCGCAGACAAAAAGCACGCTTTTGCCCCTCGCTGTAAAGTCGGCAATCAAATTGGTGATCGTCTGGCTTTTGCCTGTTCCCGGCGGACCCTGGATGATATAACTTTCGCCGCTGCGCCCTTGCAGAATGGCTTTGGTTTGTGTAGGATCTGCAGCAATAACATGGTGCCAATCGGTAGGATCATTCAGGTTAAATTTGCTCTCCTGCTGTTTTTTCGGCAATGCGCAGAACAATTTTTCAAAAACCGGATGTTCCACCTTATGATCGATCACATGATTGTAATCACGGACCAGGCTCATTTTTTTGTAGTTGAAATTCCCCAGCACCATATTGCATACATCAAAATCCCAGCTATACGGATTTTCTTCGCTGCCACTCAATTCAAAGAGTTGGCGCTCTTTTGTATTTTCATCACCCGTAAGACGATGAGAAGAAATGTCGATGTCTTCATTTATCAAAAATTCAGAGAAAGAAGAACGCGGCTCTACCCGCTGACGAAATATCTCCAACCCGAGCGGCTTGTAATGATTGGGCTGATAACTATAATTGATGTTGCGGTAGCTATCAAATTGTCCGCCGGAACGGTTCAATCTTTTTTTATAATTATTGACAGTTTGCTTCGCAACACTATGTACCAGGCGGATCATGGGTTTGTTAATGAAATTCAGTTTTATTCCCTGCCCTGCACTTTCTATCTGTTGACGGATAGTATCGTAAAACTGCGCCATGCTCATTTCATCCAGGTCAACAAAATCGGGAAGTTGGATGCCATACAATTCCGAAAGATAATTCGCAAGCACAGGGTTTACTTCCGCAACGTTATCCATTACCGTTACTACGTAATGATCTTCCTTGAGTTTTTTATTTTTTTTAAGTGTTACCGGAAATAATAACAACGGGCTTTGTATGCGTTCGTTTTTATCTTCCTTTAAATTGTGCCAGTTTAAAAATGCCGCTACCATTTTCAATTGGCTGAAACCATATTCCTGCACATCCCGCTGGGCTTCCACCCTGATCTTATCCAGCGAAGCAGATAAATAAAGATGATCTTCAAAACGTAAATATTTATTCAACAGGATTTCTTTCATCCCGGTCACTTTTGAAGCGATCTCAGTATTCCAGGTAAATAATGTTTCTGGACGAATGCTTTGATAATGTAATACGACCGGTACACTGCTGACGGTAAGATTTACAAAACGCATGTTGGGCTTGTAATACAAGAGCCTGTTGCGGCGGCTTGTGTCAAATAATCTGTTGCGGAGTTTGTTTAAAATGTATTGATTTTTTCCTTTCAATTCTTTGTTCACCCAGCCCGGAAGGTTTTCAAGTTCTGCTTGTTTATCGGGAATATGGCTGCGATAGTTGCGCAACCTGGCGATGATGCCGTACAGGTCTGAAACTCTTCGCCCCCTTTTCAACTCCGTCATTTCGGTGATGAGTTTGCCTAGTGCAGGATGAACGCGATCGTTGTAAGCAACAGGGTTTGAGCGGTAGCGGACAAATAATTTCAATTCTTCAGGATCGTAAAGATCCAGCCCCAGGGACATGCTGCCGAGCACCAGGCCAAGACAAAAAATATCGGTCAATGCATCATGATGGCCGATCATTATCTCGTAAGAATTATAACCGGCAACAAAAGCCGGCTGGTCAATTGTTTTATTATTATCCAACTGGATGGCAAGGTCTTCATGCTCCTCATGTCCCGTCGACAAGTCTACTTTCAGTTTTACATTTCCCGAAATAGTGAAGCTTTCTGTATCTGTTGTACCGGCGATCGCATTGATCTTGCTTACTGCATTTTGCGGTGCATGAGCCAGTTTTTCCTCAATATCCAGCTGGTTATTGGTGATGAATAAAGCATCCGCTGTTTCAAATGGCGCTACCAAACCGGCTTCGTGAAAACTGAGTACTTCCTCAAATATGGGCATTACGAAAGCGACCACATCATCCGCTGAATAATTGCCGTTATCGAAACAATTTTTTAGAAAATCCTTGAATGTTATTGGGTTCGTATCCATAATTAAATTATCCGCTTATTCGTAAATCTGTTCGCTTTCGGTTTCTTTTACTTCATAAAATGCTGACAAAGATTTTGTCCGGTGCTGCTGTAGTTTTTTGTCGCTGTGGTTCAGTTCTTTTTTCACAACTGCATCAAACGCTGTTTTCAATCCCAGGTCTTCCGAAAGTTGAAAAGCCCAGCCAAATGCAGGTTCTTCAATGGAACTGTCAATAAAAACGAGATCCAATAAAATATAACACAGGTAATCTTTAATGCTGCTGTGTGCCTGTGAAACCTTTTCTGTAAAACCCTCCGTCAGTAAAATATTTTCGGACAAAGAAAAATCGGTAAAAAAATTTTTGGCATGACTTAACTGCAAAGTGCCTTGCATCCATTTTGGTTTGAGGGATAATTGCAGAAATTCACGTGTCAGCGTTGCCAGTTCTTTTTGTCTGAAAATATCCAACTGGTCGATGTCGGTGATTCCTTCGATCATTTTTACAATATCATCTTCTGCTCCTTCTTTCTTTTCGTGCCAGAGTTGAAGCGCCCTCGCACGGATATAATTTTCAGGATGCGAAATGGAAGCTGTTTTTGCATGGCTGCCTTCGGCAAAAATTTCTTCCGCCTGACGGAGATAACTTTCTGCGCTGACTTTTGCCAGTCCGGTGGTAGCTTTTACTAAGCCTGTGATGACAGGAGCAGTTTCGCCGGTAACCAGGTAAGCGCCACGATCGCAAAAAATTTCCGTGTATAATTTGTATAGTCGGGAGGTTTCGTAATGAGCGGCTTCACTTTGGCGGTTGTTGGCGATGGCGGAAATGATGCGATCCGCAATTTCGAGGTCGCCATCCAGCATACTGAATAATTTCACATGTGTGAGTTCATGTGCAATTACGGCCGTCAGTTCTTTCTGATCCAGCAAAGATGTGAGTAGACCGCTGAAGACGATGTGTGCTTCATTATTGTGATAAACGATGCTGGCATTGAGTTCATCAGTATAACCTGTCTGGTAAACAGTGACTGATAGACCCTGTAAACCGAGGCCGGATTTTGCTTTATCAACTGCATCGTAAATGATAAGGTCGATGGAGGAATCAAACTTATAGGTATTTTTCAGCAAACCGGATTTGTATTCCGCAAGGTGATCTTCTTTATTTGTTGCGGCAGCAAAAAACGACCAGGTTTTGTTTTGCAGTTTAAAATGATCCCGCACTTTGAGGTGGTACGGCAAAGGTTGTAAAAGCATAAAAAGATTGTGAACAGTAAATCTACTGAAAGTCTTTTAGAACCGGAAACATGAAAACGGATGCTGGATGCTGGATGCTGGATGCTGGATGCTGGATGCTGGATGCTGGATGCTGGATGCTGGATGCTGGATGCTGG
>Ga0247813_10000111_pt1 | contig 102982 bp, 88 predicted proteins | sample UWRJL169409C1_FD_180719 | JGI IMG/M metagenome (GOLD analysis project Ga0247813, IMG submission 180719) | Plant litter microbial communities from Arlington Agricultural Research Station in Wisconsin, United States - UWRJ-L169-409C-1 | ecosystem: Environmental > Terrestrial > Plant litter >...
ACCATCACTTTTACAGATTCCAGGGGATGTACCGGAACGATCACCAGAACCGTAACCTCAGGAGCGGCCATCACTGCTACCGCAACTCCAACCGCGGCTGCCTGCCCCGGAATAAATAATGGAACCATCACCGTGACATCAACAGGCGTTACACCTGTTACATATGTATTAGATGGAGGCACAACCAATACTACCGGCATTTTCAACGCTGTTGCCGCAGGTGCACATACGATCACATTTACTGATAACAACGGATGTACCGGTTCTGCAAACACGACCGTCACTTCTGGTACAGCCATAACGGGAACGGCTACCCCAACAGCCACTTCCTGCAACAATGCGCCCGATGGAACAATTACCGCTACTTCCAATGGAGCAACTCCTGTGACTTATGTTTTGGATGGAGGAATCAGCAATACCACAGGAATTTTCACCGGCGTTGCCGCAGGCCCTCATACGATCACTTTCACAGCAGTGAATGGTTGTACCGGATCTACTGCCGCAACGGTAACTGCAGGTCCAGCACTTATTGGAAATGCTGTGCCGGTTGCAACTTCCTGCAATAATGCTGTTGATGGCAGTATCACTGTAACTTCAAATGGAACTACTCCCGTAACATATATTTTAGATGGAGTAACTAACAATACTACAGGCATATTTACCGGTGTTGACGCAGGCGCACATACGATCACCTTCACAGCAGCCAATGGCTGTACGGGTTCTGCTACCGCAACAGTAAATGCAGGCCCCGCACTGATCGGCAATGCGACGATCGTACCAACTTCCTGTACCGGCATCAACAATGGTACGCTAACCATCACTTCCAATGGTACCACACCGGTAACATATATATTGTATGGAGGAACAACAAATACAACCGGCATTTTCACTGGTGTCTCCGCAGGAATTCATACGGTTACATTCACCGATTCAAAAGGATGTACAGGAACGATCACATCAACTGTCGGAGCAGGCTCAGCCATTACCGGAGCAGCCTCCCCTACGGCTGCAGCATGCCCTGGTATCAATAACGGAACCATCACTGTCAACTCTAACGGCACCGCACCAATCACCTATATATTGGATGGCATTACAACTAACACGACAGGTATTTTCACTGGTGTTGCCGCAGGCACACATACCATTAATTTTACCGATGCAAATGGCTGTTCGGGCACAGCATCCACAACCATTACTTCCGGCGCTGCCATAACGGGAACGGCTACCCCAACAGCCACTTCCTGCAACAATGCAACCGACGGAACGATTTCCGCTACTTCCAATGGAGCAACTCCTGTGACATATGTATTAGATGGAGGCACAACCAATACTACCGGCATTTTCACCGGTGTTGCCGCAGGCCCTCATACGATCACTTTCACAGCAGTGAATGGTTGTACCGGATCTGCTGCCGCAACGGTAGCTGCAGGGCTGGCATTGGTTGGAAATGGAAACCCAACAACGGCGGCTTGCCCGGGTATCAATAACGCATCCTGGACAGTTACTTCCAATGGAGTTGCTCCTGTAACTTATATTCTCGATGGCGGAACAACAAACACCACCGGTGCATTCACTAATATTTCCGCAGGATCACATACCATCACTTTTACAGATTCAAGAGGGTGTACCGGCACTATCACCCGAACCGTTACTTCAGGCGCTGCCATAACGGGAACGGCTACCCCAACAGCTACTTCGTGTAACAATGCAACTGATGGAACAATCACTGCTACTTCCAATGGAGTTACACCGGTGACTTATCTTTTGGATGGAGCCTCCGGCAATACCACAGGAATTTTCACCGGCGTTGCCGCAGGTCCTCATACGATCACATTCACTGCCGCCAATGGTTGTGCAGGTACTGCTACCGCAACAGTTACCGCAGGGCCCGCACTTATTGGAAATGCTGTGCCGGTTGCAACTTCCTGCAGCGGCATCAACAACGGAACTTTAACTGTTACTTCGAATGGCACAGCGCCGGTGACTTACATACTTGATGGTATCACTACGAATACGACAGGCTTGTTCAGCGCTGTTTCCGCAGGATCACATTCCATCACTTTCACCGATTCCAAAGGTTGTACAGGGGCAGTTACAACAACTGTAACCGCGGGTGCCGCTATAACGGCAACGGCTACCCCAACTTCCACTTCCTGCAATAATGCAACTGATGGAACCATCACCGCTACTTCCACCGGAATAACTCCGGTTACTTATACATTGGATGGTGTAACCAGCAATACCACAGGCATTTTTACAGGCATTGCTGCAGGGTTGCATACCATCAGCATTTCAGATGTCAATGGTTGTTCTGCTACCGCAACAGCAACGGTTTTGGCAGGCCCTGCACTTACAGCCAATGCTGTACCAGTTGCAACTTCTTGTCCGGGTATCAGCAACGGCAGTATTAGCGTCACTTCCAATGGAACCACGCCAGTCAATTATACCTTAGATGGAATAACAACGAACACAACGGGAATATTCACCGCCGTTACAGATGGTGCACATACGATCACGTTAACTGATAGTAAAGGATGCACCGGTACGGTATCAACTACAGTAGGAACAGGATCAGTACTCACTTCCAATGCAACATCATCGCCAGCATCGTGCCCGGCATCCCCCAACGGATCAATCACCGTAATTTCTTCCGGCACAGCACCGGTAACCTACATACTTGATGCTGTGACCAGCAATACCTCCGGTATATTCACAGGAGTTTCCGCAGGCTCACACACTATCCATTTTACTGATGCGAATGGTTGTTCAGGCTCAGTAAATACCATCGTTGCCGCAGGCCCGGATATAACGGGAACGGCTACCCCAACAGCCACCTCTTGTAACAATGCAACAGATGGTTCGATCATCGCGACTTCAAATGGTGCACTACCAATAAGTTTTGTACTGGATGGCACAACAACCAATACCACCGGCATCTTTAATGGACTTGCCGCAGGTTTGCATACCATCATTTTTACCGATGCAAATGGTTGTTCGGGAACTGCTGCAGCTACTATCATTGCGGGTGATCTTTTGAATGGATCTGCAACAACAATTGCTACTTCCTGTCCGGGTATTAACAACGGATCGATAATAGTTACTTCAAACGGCACAGCTCCGGTAACTTATACACTTGATGGCATTACGAATAATCCTACAGGAATATTTACCGGTGTTGCCTCAGGAGCGCACACTATTACTTTTACAGATAATAAAGGATGTACCGGAACTGTATCGGCCACTGTTGGCACCGGCCTCCCATTGATTTCGTCAGTAAATGTTACACCTGCGTCTTGCCCATCTGTAGCGGATGGTACGGCCACCGTGACTTCCAGCGGGACTGCACCTGTGAGCTACACGCTTGGTGCGGTTACCAATACCACCGGCATTTTCAGTACTCTATCTTCAGGAACACATACTATCAATTTTATTGACGCAAACGGATGCACGGGTTCCATACAGGCAATCATCACATCAGGGCCGGCAATCAACGGAAGCGCTGTATTCACGCCCGCTTCCTGCCCTTCAGTAAACAACGGTACTATCACGGCAACCAGTAATGGCATAGTTCCGGTTATATATATATTGGATGGAACGATCTCCAATACAACCGGCATATTCACTGGTGTTTCCGCAGGTCTGCACAATATTGTTTTTACTGATAATAATGGTTGTCCCGGTACGACTTCCGTCACAGTAACACAAGGCCCGGCCATAACGGGAACGGCTACCCCGACGGCGACTTCCTGCAACAATGCTATGGATGGAAGTATCAGCGTTACCAGCACGGGTGCTACTCCCGTAACATATTTATTAGATGGGACAATTTCCAACAGCACCGGTATCTTCAGCGGATTAGCCGCCGGCTTGCATACCATCAGCTTTACAGATCAGAATGGATGTTCAGGAAGTACAAGCGCCACTATTCATGCAGGAGCTGCATTGACAGCAACAGCTGCTTCAACAGGAACTTCCTGCCCAGGTATCAATAATGGCAGCATACAAGTGAGTTCAGATGGTATCGTCCCTGTTACTTATTTGCTGGATGGCACAATTACCAATACCTCCGGTTCATTCAGCGCTGTTGCTTCAGGTACGCACAATATAACGTTTACGGATAGCCGGGGATGTACAGGCCGTGTAAACACAAGCGTAGCGCAAGGTTCAGCGATAACGGGTTCTGCTACTACCACGGCAACGTCGTGTAACAATGCCACTGATGGTACTATCACAGCAACTTCAAATGGTGTTGCACCGGTAACTTATATCCTGGATGGAACAGCGACAAACATTACCGGCATTTTCACTGGAGTAAGTGCTGGTTTGCATACTATTACATTTACAGATGGAAATGGCTGCCCGGGTACTGCTACCGCAACAATCACTGCAGGGCCGGCACTTTCCGGGCAAGCCACTTCTTCACCGACTTCCTGCCCGACAATCAATAACGGCCGCATTACCGCTAGCAGCAATGGTATGCTTCCGGTGACTTATCAGCTGGATGGTACAGTAACTAATACTACCGGAATTTTTACCGGGGTCAGTGCAGGTTTGCATACGATTACCTTTACAGATGCCAAAGGATGTACGGGCACTACGAACGCAACTGTTAGCCAGGGAGCGGCAATTACCGGGAGCGCAACGACTATCGCAACATCCTGCCCTGCTGTAAATAACGGTAGCATCACCGTCACTACAACAGGAATAGGAACAGTCAATTTCACGTTGGATGGAACTGTTACCAATACCAGCGGTATATTCACCGGGGTTGCTGCGGGAGCACATACCATTACGTTTACCGATGGCAATGGTTGCCCGGGAAGTGTATCAGCCAACGTTGCACAAGGCCCTGCACCGCAATCCACGCTTACGTTTACACATCCGATGTGTGCTGCAAATAACAACGGTACGATGATGGTTGTACCAACGAATGGTAGTGCGCCTTATCAATTTTTATTGGATGGTGCCCATCCGCAAAACAATGGGAATTACACCGGGCTCAATGCCGGAACACATACGATTTCTTACACTGATGCAAAAGGATGCGGAGGAGCGCAAACGGCTACGCTGGTTTACACCACAAATATTATTGCAACTTACACCGCTGTTCAGCCTTCTTGTTTTGGAGGAAGCAACGGAAGTATCACCATCACAGCAACCGGCGGAACTGCGCCATACACTTACGCTTTAGCGCCTTCGACTGTTTATGTAAGTAATAATGTTTTCAATGGATTGGCCGCGGGATCACATATCATTTCTGTAAAAGATAATTTTGGATGTACGAATAATATTACGGCTGTACTTACTCAGCCCACACAGTTATTCGCATCTGCAGTAAAAGTTTTAAATGAAACCTGTCTTGCCAATAATGGCAAGATAACGGTTACAAGTAGTGGCGGAACAGCTCCTTATACTTTTTCATTAAATGGAAGTACTTATAATGCATCACCCGATTTCCTGGTGGCTGCCGGTACATATAACAGCATAAAAGTAAAAGACAGTAAAGGTTGTATCGCTTCTGCAAATACAGTGTTAGTAGGCCTTACGAATGACCTGATAGTAAATGCCGGAAAAGATTCTACCATCTGCCAGGGTACTTCCCTGGAATTGTACCCTACCGCAACACCTGCACCATCGAAATGGGAATGGACTGCATCAGGAGTTCCGTTGAGTACATTGAGCAATCCGCACATACAAAAGCCTGTGGCCACTCCGGTTGATACAGCCTTGTACACCATCACCGTTACTGCCGGGCCTTGTACCAGACAGGATGTAATGCGGGTGAATGTATTGTGGAAACCTATTGCACATGCAGGCCCCGATAAATTTGTGTGCCAGGGAGATTCGGCTTTGCTGATCGGTTCCGCAACTCACACTTCAGGAAACGTTACATATGCATGGACACCAGTGACAGGGCTTAATACACCAGCTTCGGCACAGACTTATGTCCATCCGCCAACAGGAACTACAGAGTATACATTAACCGTTAAGGATAATTATAATTGCAACTTTACCGCAACGGATATTGTAAAAGTAACCTTACAACCACCCGTACACGCTTTTGCCGGAAATGATACGATCGCGATGAGCAATCGTCCGCACCAGCTGAATGCAACCGGTGGTATAAAATATTTATGGAGCAGTGCTTCTTCAGGCGTTACGATCAGTAATCCTGCAATCAGCAACCCATTGGCCACCTTAACAGCCGATGCGAAATTTATCGTACGTGTGGAAGATGCCGTTGGCTGCCAGGCAAGTGATACGATCTTTATAAAAGTATATGAAGGCCCTGCATATTATGTTCCAAATGCGTTTACACCCAATGGTGATGGAAGGAATGATATTTTCCGTCCTATTCCTGTTGGGATCGCAGAAACTGAATATTTCCGCATCTTCAACCGCTATGGCGAACTGGTATTTGAAACCAATCAATACCTCAAAGGTTGGGATGGAACTTATCGTGGGCAACGACAACCGATGGGTGCATATGTGTGGGTGATAAAAGGAAAAGATAGAAATGGAAGGCTGATAGATATGAAAGGAAGCGTGACCTTGATAAGATAATGGATAATTTTATAATGGATAATGATTTGTAAGAGTCGAAAGTCCTTTCAACTTAAAATCATTATCCATTATAAAATTATCCATTGACACATTAATAAACCGTGATCACTGCTTTGCCGATATACTTGCTGCTTTCTTCGGTGCGATTGATCTGTGTATCGTAATTATCTTTTTGAAAAAGGTAAACATAATACGTTCCCGGTTCATTGAAAACACATACTCCCTGATCTGTAGCCAGCCACCTGAAATCCTTTCCAGTAGTGCCCTGATCGAGATGCGTCACATAATCCTCATTACCCTGCGCATTCACTTTTGATACATTCCAGGTCATAGTACTGTATGGAACTTTATCTTTCGCTTTATACATGAAGTTCATACATTCGCCCGCTTTTACTTTTGTAGTTGCTCCAACTGCATTCCAATTATCATCTACATATTTGCAAACAGTAAGTGTTGAATTATGTTTGTAATCAGCAACAGGTTTGGATGGCACAGTGAAATTTATTTTTGTATAAACATCTTCCGGATGATCCTGGTCGGTGATGTAAAGCACATAATTGCCTTCGGTAAATTCCGCGAACATATCTGCGTAACCATTTTTAGTCGGGATAAAAAGATCATGTTTATAACTGATCGATTCTTCACCATCTTTCACTTTATAAACTTTCAGATCGAGGCGGTATTTGGCTTTGATGGCTTTGAAGTTGGCAACATTGATCCTCCAGTAAACCACAGATCCGCCGGATTCCCGTTGCGGAAGCACCGTCATCGGTGTGCCTATCACATGGCCGTAAGTAGTGCTCATGCTGTTTTGTACCCATTTGGCACTGTAAGTAGTTACTTTTATCGTCTGGTTAAGTACCTGGGCATTGCCCAAAAAAGCTGTCAGTGTAAAGAAGATTGCGATGGATAACCTTTTCATGATTTTTAATTTTCATCAAAAGTATACATGGAGGAATGGCGCTGAAAGGCATATCACAGGGCTGGTAGCAATCAATCCATATTCGGCGGCGGAAAATACAAAATAAGATATGCAAAATGAGGAATAAGAAGGTGGCATTCGTGTAGCCTTCAACTTCCTTATTCCTCATTTTACATTTTTTATTCCTTATTACAACGCGAAGCCGGAGCTTCACGATACAGCAGGCTTATCCACTACCACCACCAGGTCTTCCACCGCTACCGTCATCGGGATGATCCCCACTTGCAGAATGGCTTTCTTCCCACGTATCTCTTTCACAATACCCACCTGCCTGTTCTGTTTCATCTTCACTTTATCGCCAACTTTTATTTCACCGCCAACTTCATCAAATTTTTCATTCAGTTTTTTCTGATGCTTTTCTTTCTGCATCTTCTCCTTCTGATTAAAAAGCAAAGCATGGATCATTTTCACCACACTGTCTTTATCTTCAGCCTTGCGCCATTCTATCACCATCGATTTGAGGCGCCGCTCCATATCTTTCATGTAAGTGATACGTTCTTCCGAGATCTTGTTCTGATGCTTCAGCTTTTCCACTTCCTGGTTGTGCAATTCCTTCGATAAGACCCGCTCCATCTCTTTCTTCAACCGTTCATTTTCCTTTAATAATTTATCCAGTGTGGATTTTTCCTTGTCGATCTTCTGCAGGTCCTGTTCGGTCCTGTTCAACAATTTATCCAGGCGAAAATGTTCTTCATCCACCAGGTTACGGGCTTTGTTGATCAGTTTTTTATCAAGGCCGATCCTTTCGGCAATGGAAAAAGTATAGGAACTTCCAGGCTTGCCGATCTGCAATTTATACAACGGTAAAAGATTTTTCTCATCAAACTGCATCGCACCATTGATGATACCTTTCACCTTATTCGCCATCACTTTCAAATTGAGATAATGCGTGGTCACAATCCCGAAAGAATGTTTGAACGCCAGTTCTTCCATGATCACTTCCGCGAAAGCCCCACCCAGGTTGGGATCCGAGCCACTACCCAGTTCATCGATAAAGAATAAGGTCTTCCCGTTCGCATGCTCGATGAAATGTTTCATATTCTTCAGATGCGACGAATAAGTACTCAATTCAAACTCCAGGCTTTGCTCATCACCAATGTGAATGAACAACTGTTTAAAGATCCCCATCTCACTATCCGGACTGGCGGCCACCAGCAAACCAGCCTGCAGCATCACCTGAGTGAGCCCGACTGTTTTGAGCGTAACCGTTTTGCCGCCTGCATTCGGGCCGCTGATCACAAGTATGCTATTGTTGTGATCCAGTTTCAGATTGACAGGTATCGTAGGTTTGTTATTTTTATTATTATACAAAAGCAACAAGGGATGATACGCATTGATGAGGTTGAGGTGCGCTTTATCCTGCAGCAAAGGGTAACTTCCGTTGATGTCAATAGCGAGTTTCGCTTTGGCCCTGATAAAATCATATTCACCGGCGATATCATGGTAAGTCTTCAGCAAAGCTGCGTATATGCTTAACTGTTGTGTGAGATTTCGCAGAATGCGGAACACTTCTTTTTGCTCTTCATATTCCAGCGAGAATATCTCATTATTGAGTTCCGTTGTTTCTTCCGGTTCGATGAAGCTTGTCCTGCGGCTATCGCTTTCGCTATGCAATACACCTTTTACCATTCTTTTTTGCTCCGCAAAAACTGCCAGCACACGGCGCCCATTCATGAAGCTTTCTTCAATATCGGCTAAATAACCTTGTTTGTTGAGTTTGGAAACGATGCGATCAAATACACGCCGTATCTCATTGCGTTTGCGGTAAAGTTTCAGCCTGATATCCGCCAGTTCGCTGCTTGCTGTATCCTTCACCACGCCGATATCATCCAGCACTTCATCGATCATCTGATTGATCGTTTTCTCATAATAATTATTGCTGATCACTTCGGCGAGGCCGGGAAAAGTGTCCCTCATTTCTACCGTGAACCAACGGAAGATATTGTTGGTATTGACGGCAAGCCGGCGGATAAGCATGAATTGCTCTCCGGTCAGGGATGCGCCGGAAATGCCCAACAACTTCAGGTCGCGACTGATGTTCTGAACAAAATCATTCGGAAAAAATTGCCCGCTTTGAAGAATGGTCTTGTATTCATTCGTTTGCTGCAAAGCGATCTGAATGTAATCGATACGGGTATGAATACGTAATTGCGTTGCCTTTGATTTGGCATATTCGGTGCGGGCATGAGCCGCAAGGAGGTCTTTTATCTTGTCAAATTCCAGCTGCTGGAGCGTGGACTCGGGGAAAAACTTCATTAGTGAATAGTGAATGGTCAATAGTGAAAACTTCGAAGTTATTTTCACTATCAACGTTTTTAATTTCAGATGTTTGTTATCAATCCCAAACCGGAAAGACAATAACTGAAAGAAGAATAAAAATAGTTCTGAGACAATAAAGTTCAATAATGATTTCGAACTTGATATTTTGACTATTCACTATTCACCCATTCACTTAGTCATCCAGTTTCAACACCGCCAAAAACGCTTCCTGAGGAATCTCCACATTACCTATCTGGCGCATACGTTTCTTTCCTTCTTTTTGTTTTTCGAGGAGTTTACGTTTACGGCTGATATCACCACCATAACATTTGGCAGTAACGTCTTTGCGCATGGCGCTGATGTTTTCACGTGCGATCACTTTGGCGCCGATGGCAGCCTGTATTGCTATCTGGAATTGCTGACGGGTTAATAATTCTTTTAATTTTTCGCAAAGCTTGCGGCCGAATTCATGGCTGCGGCTACGGTGTATCAATGCGCTCAAGGCATCCACTTTTTCACCATTCAGCAGGATATCCATGCGAACAATATCACTGTCGCGGAAACCGATCGGGTGATAATCGAAGCTGGCATAACCTCTCGTCTGTGATTTCAATTTGTCATAAAAATCAAATACGATCTCAGTCAACGGCATTTCAAAAGTCAGCTCCACACGGCTCGGGCTCAGGTATCCCTGATGGATCAGCATGCCGCGTTTGTTGATACAAAGGGTCATGATGTTGCCGATATAATCCGGTTTGGTGATGATCTGTGCTTTGATGAACGGCTCTTCGATTCGTTCGGTACGGCTCGGGTCGGGCAATGTAGACGGGTTGTGTACGTCAATCTTTTCACCTTTGGTAGTATGGGCGATGAAGCTTACGTTGGGTACCGTGGTGATCACTGTCTGGTTGAATTCCCTTTCAAGCCTTTCCTGGATGATCTCCATGTGTAATAATCCAAGAAATCCGCAACGGAAACCAAAACCTAACGCCTGCGAAGTCTCCAGTTCGAAAGTAAGCGATGCATCATTCAATTGCAGCTTTTCCATACAATCCCGCAATTCCTCAAACTTTTCAGTTTCGACAGGAAAAATCCCCGCGAATACCATGGGTTTTACCTCTTCAAAACCATCAATACGTTCCTGGGTCGGGTTCACCACATTGGTAAGCGTATCCCCAACCTTTACTTCCTTTGCGTTTTTAATACCAGTGATAATATATCCTACGTCGCCGCAATGCACAGATTTTTTCTTCTCCATACCTAATTTCAGAATACCTACTTCATCGGCATAATATTCCCGGTCGGTACTGAAAAACTTTACCTTATCGCCTTGTTTCAGGCTACCGTTGAAAATGCGGAAATACACGATGATGCCACGAAAACTATTGAACACACTATCAAAAATAAGCGCCTGTAACGGAGCTTCCGGTTCCCCCTGTGGAGCAGGGATACGTTCAATAATAGCCTGCAGGATCTCCTCAATCCCGATACCGCTTTTTCCACTTGCCAGCAATATTTCCTCTTCTTTACACCCTACCAGCTCAATTATCTGGTCTTTTACTTCAGGTATCATAGCGCCATCCATGTCAATCTTATTGATGACAGGAATAATTTCCAGGTCATTATCAATCGCCAGATAAAGGTTACTGATCGTTTGTGCCTGGATACCCTGAGTTGCATCCACCAGCAAAAGGGCACCTTCGCAGGCTGCCAGCGCACGGCTCACTTCATAGCTGAAATCCACGTGGCCGGGTGTATCAATCAGGTTTAATATGTATTCTTCACCCTTGTAAGGGAAATTGATCTGTATGGCGTGGCTCTTGATGGTGATGCCTTTTTCCCTCTCCAGGTCCATATCATCCAGCACCTGCGCCTGCATTTCACGTTCTGTGATAGTATTGGTTGTCTGTAACAGCCTGTCTGCCAGCGTACTTTTCCCGTGATCGATGTGTGCGATGATGCAAAAATTTCGGATGTTCTTCATGTAAACGTATACGTGTTTAAGGGCGCAAAAGTAGGCTATTTTTTTGGAATTTCTGTAAGAACGTGCCTGTGGCGCGTTCATTATCGCCGAAGGTTATAACCAGATTTGAACCTGCGGTTGAAATGAACGTGCCACAGGCACATTTCCACTACCTACCTTTGCGAAAACTAATAAAATATGGAACTCAACCAGGTAACGGTACCGGTTACAAATGTCGCCCGATCGATAGCATTTTATCAAAAAATAGGATTAAAACTCATCGTAGAAGCACTCCCCCATTATGCCCGCTTTGAATGTGGCGAAAACCGGGCTACATTCTCCTTGCATCAAACGGATCAGTTGCCTTCAGGGGATGGTATCTGGATTTATTTTGAAATGAAAGACCTGGATGAAAAAGTTGCCGGATTGGTCAATCAGGGATTGGTTTTTGAAGAAATGCCCAACGATAAATCCTGGTTGTGGCGGGAAGCCCGTCTGAAGGATCCGGATAATAATCAGCTGATCTTTTATTTTGCGGGAGAAAACAGGCTGGATCCGCCGTGGAGAAAATCTTAGGTTTCATTGAACAAACCTATCATCGAATACTGCCGCCAATGGTCCTTCTTTATTTAACCAGGTTTCTGTAAAATCGTTAACTTACCATGATATAAAAAAAACTCATGTCATTTCAAGCTTACCTGGATAACATCAAAACCAAAACCGGAAAATCTGCGGATGATTTTAAAAAGTTGGCTGCAAAAAAAGGATTGCTCAAACCCGGTGTGAAAGCCACGCAGATCACCGATTGGCTGAAAGAAGAATTCGAACTCGGGCACGGACATGCGATGGCAATCTATAAATACCTGAAAGAAAATCCCTGATAACTCTTATATAATTTTACACCTAAACCCACCCTTATGTATCCTCGTTCTTTCTGGAAAGTATTATTGAAAATTTCCGGCCTGCTGTTTTTTATTGATTCGCTGCCGGTGATGATGCATACATTATCTACCATGTATCAGGCTTTATCTGGCGAAGACAACAAAATGATCACGTTAAGTGTATATGCCATCATCCTTTCGGCATTGGTTTTCGGAATTACGTACCTGTTGATCTTCCAGTCCGACATCATCATCAATAAACTACGATTGCATGAAGGTTTTGAAGAAGACATCTTCAAAATAAATATGCATCGTTCTACCATTCTTACCATTGCAGTGATCGTATTGGGAGGATGGATATTCATCGATACTTTACCGCACATATGTCAGCGAATAACACCTTATTTTGAAAAAAAGCCACTCGGAGGCGATTATGAAAACCCTTATTTTCCCTGGTTGGTCTTTTACTCCGCAAAATTATTTGTTGGTATTTTAATGCTGATCTACAGCCGCGACATCGTAAATTTCATTGAAGCAAAACGAAAAAGATCCGGCTCTAAATTACTGATCGAACCTTCTGATAAAGAAGAGTCATGAAAAAGAAATTGATCACCACTATTTCATTGTTGCTGCTTTTTGCCGCACTCGGAATTTTTGGCCGGGAACACCGGCAGATCAATGCCGATGAATACATCACTTACACCGCAGATCCGGCTACACAGCAGGTGAAAATGTTCTGGAAAGACAGTTCACAGAATAAATTCCGGAATTTCGGCACCCTGAAAAACTGGCTCAGCAGGCAACAACAGCAATTGTTATTCGCCATGAACGGTGGTATGTACAAAGAAGACCGTTCGCCACTCGGGCTGTATATTGAAAATGGGAAAACGCTATCGCGGCTGAACAAAGCTTCTGGAGGAGGAAATTTTTACCTTAAACCAAATGGCTTATTTTTTATTTCAAAAAACAGAACTGCTTCGATCGTCACCACTGAAAAATTTGTTGCAAGCAAATCAATCCTTTACGCAACACAATCCGGGCCGATGCTTTTGGTGGATGGAAAGATACATGCAGCATTTACCAAAGGCTCCGACAATGTGAATATCAGAAATGGTGTAGGGATCCTGCCCGATAATAAGATAATATTCGCCCTATCGAAGAAAGCGGTTAATCTGTATGACTTTGCACAATTTTTTAAAAATATAGGCTGCAAAGATGCCTTGTATCTCGACGGTTTCGTTTCCCGGACTTATCTGCCGGAAAAGAAATGGATACAGACGGATGGTGATTTTGGAGTGATCATCGCGGTGACGAAATAATACACCGCCTCCGACAAATTCTGACACTGGCATGGTTATTTGTCTATTTTGCAAAACAGATCATTATGCTTACACCCATCAACAACCTCCCCGATTTTGTGTTCGGGATCACCGCCACCGGCGAAGTAGATAAAACTGACATGGATACCGTATTACTTCCCGGCCTTCAAAATCTTGTAGATAAATATGACGGGATCTATTACCTGCTCGTCCTTAACACCGAAGTAGGAAATTTCACCGCGGGATCCTGGCTGGAAGATATGAAAGCCGGCCTCAAGCATTTCACTAAATGGAAAAAGATCGCTGTCGTTACTGATCAATCCGGCGTAGAGAAATTCACAGATATTTTCAGCCTGCTTGTTCCCGGCGAAGCAAAAGGATTTAAGCCGGAAGAACTTGAGGAAGCTAAAGCCTGGATTTCAATTAAAAATTAATGGAGTTTAAATTGGCCCTTGTGATTATCATTATTAATTTTTGCGCACCCTGAATTTTATTTTTGCGTCTTTGCAAGAAACTAATCGTAAAAATCGATCATTAATTTGTAATCTTTAATTTTTTATTGAAAAAATGGGCTACCTCTTTCTGACGTTGACCATCCTCTGCGAAAGCATCGCCATAATTTTCATGAAACTCTCTCATGGATTTGAACAGAAATGGTATGCAGCAATTTCACTCACGGGTTTCGCATTGTGTTATGTATTTCTCACGCTGGCGCTAAAACATTTACCGGCAGGGCTCGCTAACGCAACATGGGCCGGGTGCAGCACAATATTGGTAGCGGTGCTCGGTGTTTTTATTTTTAAAGAAAATATCAATACGACTCAATATATGTTCCTGGCATTGATCATTATAGGATTGATCGGCTTCAATTATTTCCAGGTTAAAAGTTAAAAGTTCAAGGTTACAAATTTTTCCGATGGGAACTTTGTTGTATCCAGGATACTTTAAACATAAAAAAGATCAATCTAAATAGATTGATCTTTTTTATAGGTAAGATAGATTCATTCAAGATTTATAAACTGCGTTTTAGTTGAGAGGTTTCACATTCAACCTTGAACCTTTAACTTTCAACTTCTTTTATCCTCCGAAGATCTCCTGTTCTTCCCTTTCTTCCACAGGTATTTTACGGATAAAATCATCATAGCCATCATCATCGTGATTGCTATATGCACCGTAAGCATCCATGCTATATCCTACCAGGCCATCTTTAGCCTCTATCAGATAAATGATGGATGAATCGGATGGATCGGAATCTCCTTCAAACCTGAATGTGCGGATGATCTTCAGATCTTCGGGATTGTACATCTTTCCGTTAGTGGTAGTGAAGTGATTATCTTTCATGATGAACTCATTGTCTTGCTTCCTTACACGTAATTTTTCCAGGATGCTGCTGACAGTGGTCATATTTGTTGTCCTCGTTTGCATAAGTTTGATTTTAGGTTAAGTATAACTGCAAGTAATAAAACAACAATAATGCCTGAAAATCTAATCAGATTCTAATCTGTCTAATTAACTTAAAGTTAAAATGATAGGATATGGCACAGGTCAACGCCCATACTATTTTGATGTGTGAATGTGTATAAAGGCTGAATAAACTTCTCCGGTGAAAGGAGCGTTTAGTAGCGGCAATTCCTCAAAGTGTGTATCCTGGAGCTATAGCTCCGGGCATAAATACCTAAAATAAAAAGCCACCAGTTAATGCTCAACTGGTGGCTTGATATATTTAATATCCGAAGCAGGAGCTTCGGGTTACAAGTTAAAACCATCCGGGATGATCGCTCCTTTCTTCAACACCACTATCCCATCTTTTATCGCATACAATGCATGATCAGAATCAGCTATTCCATGTCCGCCTTTGATGACAACATTATTACCGATGCGGCAATCCTTATCAGCGATCACATTGGTGAGATGGCAATTGTCGCCGATACCCACAGGTGGAATACCGCGTCCAAGATTATAAGCGATCTCTTCAATGGTCTCATAAAAATCGTTCCCCATCAGGTAACAACTTTCTATAACGCTTCCACTTCCGATACGTGCCCTGATGCCTATAACGGAATTGGCGATTCGCTGCGCTTTGATGATCGACCCTTCGGCTATGATCGTTTGCTCCAGCATAGTGCCGCTGATCTTTGCCGGAGGCAACATACGTGCACGGCTGTACACCATTTTTTTATTGTCAAATAAATTGAACGGCGGAATATCAAGCGTCAACGCCAGGTTGGCTTCAAAGAAAGAATAGATGTTCCCGATATCCGTCCAGTAGCCATCGTATTGATAACTTTTCACTTTATATTTATCAATGGCATCCGGGATGATCTCTTTACCAAAATCTGTCGCTGTTTTCTTTTCTTCTTCGAGCAACTGAAATAATAATTTCCTGCTGAAAATGTATATCCCCATTGATGCCAGGTAATGCCTGCCCTGATGCTGCATTTCTTCACCGGTCTCGCTTGTCCATTGCGGCAGCAACTCCTTTGCAGGTTTTTCTATGAAAGAAGTGATCACATGCTCGTCATTCGATTTCAATATCCCAAATTCAGGCGCTTCCCTTTCCCCTACAGGAATGGTAGCTATAGAAATATCTGCTTTACTTTCTGCATGGTTTTCGATCATTTCTGCAAAATCCATCTGGTACAACTGATCACCACTTAGTATCAGCACATAATCAAAATCGTTCTTATCGATATGTTTCAGCGATTGGCGTACCGCATCTGCCGTACCCTGGAACCAGCCCGGGCTATCAGGTGTTTGTTCCGCAGCAAGAATATCCACGAATCCACTGCTGAAACCACTGAACTGATACGTGTTTTTGATATGCTTGTTGAGCGACGCAGAATTATATTGCGTCAACACGAACATGCGATTGATGCTGCTGTTGATACAATTTGAAATAGGGATATCAACAAGCCTGTACTTACCGGCGATCGGTACCGCAGGTTTGCTACGTGTTGCTGTAAGCGGATACAAACGGCTGCCGGCGCCACCTCCAAGTATTACGGCCACTACTCTTTTGTGTAACATATAGATTGTTTTATTGGATAGATGAATATAGGTCAATATATCGCTGGGCGCTTACTTCCCAGCTGTTTTTTATCTGCATCATGGTCAGGCGTACTTCATTCAGCTTTTTTGTTTCCGCATACAATTCCAATGCCCTGCGCATTGAATGAAGAATATCTTCCACCGAAGCATTATTGAAACAAATGCCATACCCGTTTTCTTCACCATAATCTTTTACCGTATCGGACAATCCCCCGGTGCGGCGAACGATCGGCACCGTACCATAACGCATCGCATACATCTGGTTGAGCCCGCAAGGTTCTACCCTGCTTGGCATGAGCAGGAAGTCTGCACCGGCATACATCTGGTGGCTGAGTTTCTCATTGTATTCCATGCGGGAATTATAATACCCGACCCAGCGGCTATTCAACAACGTTAGTTCGTGTTCCACAACAGGATCGCCGCTGCCGAGGATGAGGAAACTGAATTTATCCTTGTGCTCGGCATAAGCACGAATGATGGCTTCGGGCAAAAGGTCGGCTGCTTTCTCGCCTACCAATCTGCCGATAAAAACAAACAAAGGCAATTTCCAATCGAAACCGAATTCTTTGCAAAGCTGTTTTTTATTCAGCAATTTGCCTGCTTCATAATCTTTCTCGGTAAAATTGTCGAGTATATATGTATCTGTTTTCGGGTTCCACACGGCATAATCGATCCCATTAAGAATGCCCGAACATTTTCCCCTTTCATAATTGAATAAAGCTTCGAGACCATTGGCTTCCCGCATCAGTTCTTCCATATATCCGGGGCTTACGGTATTTACCTTGTCGGCGCATTTGATACCACATGCCAGCGGGTTGATGGTATTGTCCCACTCCAGCATTCCCCAGCGCCACGAATCCCAGGCAGGAAGATAGATGCCTTTATCCCATCCCATCCAGCCCTGGTATTGGGCATTATGAATGGTAAGCGTGACCGGTATGCGGGAAAGATGATTGTAGTTGTAGCAATAATGCAGCATGAAAGGGATCAGCGCCGTATGATGGTCATGTACATTGATCACATCCGGGCGGTGCTCCCAGCGGCTGAGCCACTCGAGTACTGCTATCTGAAATGCGGTGAAACGTTCGGTATCGTCGTCATAGCCATAGATCTTCTCCCGGTCGAGCAGGCCGTTGATATCTACACAATACAGATCGAAATCCAGTTTGTTGGTCTTCTCCTTGATGATGGTGAATTCGTAAAAGAAAGTCCCCATGCTGAAACTGCCTTTGTGCACGGTTTCCCATTCGTTGTCATACAGAAATTTTGTCCGGTGCATCGGCATCACCACTTTGGCTACATGCCCGAGTTTGTTCTGGTATTTGGGAAGGGCCCCCACCACATCGGCCAGGCCACCGGCTTTTGCCATCGGGTAACACTCTGCGCTTACGTGTAATATTTCCATAGCTCAATTAATAATTAATAATGAATAATTAATAATTCTTTCATTTAAAGTCTGTGCTGTTTACCTGAAATTATTCATCGTTGTAAATATGGTGCAAGCAAGGCCGCGGTATAAATAAATCCTGCTTCTGGTCATTCTCCTATCGCTCCGAAAATTATTAATTATTCATTTTTAATTATTAATTCTCTTCCCGTACAAATTAAGAAGGATTTCGTTACCAGCAAATTATGACTTGTAATATTTTTTAAGTTCCTTAAAATAATATACTTTACAACTTCAAACTTATTAACTATGGCGATTGCACAAACTAACACTTCTTCTGCCAATGTAAAACATGAGGCTATCCCGACCAATTACGGGGCTCTCGGTACGCTGGTAATCGTATTTTTCTTCTGGGGATTCATTGCCGCTTCTAACGGTATCTTCATCCCATTTTGTAAAACTCATTTTAATCTTACCCAATTACAATCACAGCTGATCGATTTCACTTTTTATGGTGGTTATTTTATCGGCTCACTGGTTTTATACTTTGCTTCGCAGGCGAGTAAGGTTGATATCCTGAATAAGATCGGCTATAAAAAAGGGATCATTGCAGGGCTGGTTATTTCTGCCGGTGGTGCGTTACTGATGATCCCCGCGGTACATTCCGGTTCTTTCGGATTCATTCTCGCCGCTTTCTTTGTGATAGCAGTTGGATTTTCTCTGCAACAAACCGCTGCACAACCTTTCGTGGTTGCACTGGGTAGCCCTGAAACCGGGACTCACCGCCTCAACGTAGCCGGTGGTATCAACAATCTCGGTGGATTGATGGGGCCGGTGATCGTGAGCGTATTGTTATTTGGTACGGCAAGTGATGCTGTTGCAAAAACCGTTGAAATTTCTTCTATCGACAACCTGTATTATATCCTGGCAGGGCTCTTCCTTGCAGTAGCTATTTTCTTCGCTATCTCTAAACTGCCAAAAGTTACCAGCAACGAAAAGATCGAAGCCAGTTCTAAAGCCAATCTTCCTTTGTTCATCATGATCATCGGTTTCCTGGTAGTATTGGCATCTGATTCCTTAGTACACTGGACAGGCCTTACAGTAGATAAATTCATTTATGCTTCATTGGTGATCATCGTTGGTGCCTTGATCTACGCTTATAATGCAAAAAAAGACGTGCCTTCTCAATGGGGCGCCATGCAATATCCGCAGCTTGTGCTGGGTATGCTTGCCATCTTTGTTTATGTGGGTACTGAAGTTACTATCCAGAGTAATCTTGGGGCTTTATTGAAATTACCTGAATTCGGGAGTTATGCGGATGCGAACATCAAACCGTTCATTTCGCTGTATTGGGGAAGTATGATGATCGGCCGCTGGACAGGTGCCGTAAGTGCTTTCAGTCTTTCCAAAACCGCTAAGGCTGTATTGTCGATCGTTGTTCCTTTTGTGGCGTTCGGTATAGTTTTATTGGTAAATCACGCTACCGGTACGGATGTTGGCAATCTATATGTATATGCTATCTGCATCGCCGCGATGATCCTCGCTGTATTCATCGGCCAGGAAAAACCGGCAAAAACGCTGGCTATTTTCGGTACACTGGGTGTTATCGCGATGTTGATCGGATTGACTACCACCGGACATGTATCCACATTCGCATTTGTAAGCGGAGGTTTGTTCTGCTCTATCATGTGGCCTTCTATCTTCGCTTTGTCTATCACAGGTTTGGGTAAATACACCAGCCAGGGTTCGTCTTTCCTTATCATGATGATCCTCGGTGGTGCCATCGTTCCTCCGGTTCAGGGAGCATTTGCTGATAACTACGGAATACATATTTCCTATATCATCCCTGTTTTGGGCTATCTGTACCTCATTTTCTTCGCATGGAAAGTTGGAAATGTGTTGAAAAAACAAGGGTATGATGTAAATAATATCGAACAAGGTGGTGGCCATTGATCCCACTTTTTAAATATTTTAAAAAGAAATCAAAGAGAGATATATTTGTGAAAATATATCTCTCTTTTTTAAAACATGTAGCAGATGAGTAATCAAAAAGAATATGCTGTCGGTATCGATATCGGTGGAACCACCTGTAAGTTCGGGGTTGTAAGCAGGGATGGCGTGATCATCACGCAGGACAGGATACCCAGCAATGCTCATGAAGTAGTGGAGGATTTTATAGATGACCTCTACGAAAAACTGATGCCTATGATTGAAAAAGTGGGTGGGATCAAAAACTTCGTCGGTATCGGTATGGGAGCGCCTAATGGCAACTTCTACAGCGGCACCATCGAATATGCGCCCAACCTTAAATGGAAAGGCATCATCCCTATCGCGGATATCATCAGCAAAAAATTCGGACTGGCCACCAAACTTACCAATGACGCCAATGCGGCGGCGATGGGTGAAATGATCTACGGTTGCACCAAGACCATCAAACATTTTATCACCATCACACTTGGAACGGGTGTTGGCAGCGGTATCGTGATCGATGGCAAGATCGTATTGGGCCACGATGGATTTGCCGGTGAACTTGGGCATACCATTATCCGCCCGGGCGGACGTTTGCACAAAAGCACCCACATGCGGGGAAGCCTGGAAGCCTATGCTTCGGCTACAGGTGTACGTGAAACTGCCATTGAATTGCTGACAGAACATCCGGAAGAAGAAAGCCTGCTCCGCAATTACAGTATCAACGAACTTACCAGCGAAACGGTGTACGAATGTGCCATGCAGGGAGACAATATCGCCAACCGTATCTTCGAATTTACCGGACAGTTGCTCGGTGAATCGTTGGCAAATTTCATCATGTTCTCTTCGCCGGAAGCTATCGTGTTATTCGGCGGATTGACCAAAGCCGGTGACCTGCTGATGAAGCCTACCCGCAGGCATATGGAAGCCAACCTGCTGCCTATATTCCAGAATAAAGTGAAATTAATTTTCAGTGAGCTGAAAGAAGCGGATGCGGCGATTTTGGGAGCAAGTGCATTGGTTTGGGATATCCCACCGGTCATTCGCTAAAGAGAATTCCAATTAATAATTAAGAATTAATAATGAGAACCTTCGATTGAAGGTTCTTTTGTTTTATGATTAAAGCAAAAGGGGATCGCAGATTTGAAAGGATAAAGGGATTACACAGATTGTTTTTACTTCGTAAAAACTAAAATGCAGTTTATAAGATGTTGACTTATTTTATAAACTGCGTTTTTCATTTTGCGGCAGCAAAATAATCTGTGTAATCTTTTTATCCATTTAAAATCTGCGATCGATGTTTCTCCTTAATTCTTAATTAAAAACACAGCCGGTACAGCCCTCTGCACTCCCATTTTATCCGATGGCACGATCGTCTCCTTTCCATTGATCAGCATACAGCTGCTTCCACCTCCATCCAGGTTCAGCGCTTCTTTGCAGCCCAGGTCTACCATCAGTTGTGCTTCCTGGGTGAGTGTAGCGCCTTCGGCGATGTTGGGAAAACGGCCCTGGATAGCCATTATGATGAGTTTATTGTCTGCAGTATATCCCATCAAAGTGCGTGGATGCTTGTCGTTGATAGCTTTTCCTGTAAATTTATTTTCTTCTTGATTCGTGATCTTCACCAAACCATTTTGCACCAGGACCGGCCCGCCGCCAACGGCCGTTTTCATTCTCCATTTTTTAAAAGTGCGACGAAAATATTTGTAGATCGATCTTTCAGGCAAAGGGTTTGGTGAAAAATAGAAAGAAAACCCCGCTTCCTTTATTTTAAAATCCCAAACACCGGATGAATCCTTTGTAAAATGCTGTGCCATTTGCGCCGCATAGGGCGTTTTTTTTGTTGAGTCGGTGTACAACCAGGCAACATCGGCATTTCTTTTTTTGCTGATGCCTATAGCGCTGCCAAAGGCGTGACCAAACAACAAAGTATCCTTTCCTTTCAACGCTACAGAATGCTGATTGTAACTGATCAGCTTTCCGTGTTTAACCACTACATTCAGATTCCTATTTGTTTCAAAAGAAAAAAATGTAGTGTTCACTACCAGCAAAGGATGATCGTTCTTTTCGTAAAATTGTGTTGGTGTCAATCGCCTGCCGAGCGAAGTGTCCACTGTAAAATCAAGGGCCTTGTCTTTCAGATCGGCAATAGCATAGAATGCGATAAACGGTTTTCCATCCAAAGAATCCGTTGTTTTGAAAATATGAAAACCCTTTGGCAGCGGCTGGTACAACGAATCAATATTTACCCATTTTATTTGCGCAAGGGAAGTAAAACACATCAGTAGTAAAACTACAGGGATCAAACTTTTTTTCATCCGGATCGTATTGTCCAACAAATATAAATAAGAGAGCCGAAGCTGGAGCTTCAGCGCACAAAAAAGCCCCCACAATCGTGAAGGCTTTCGTTCTGATGTGTTATTAATTATTAATTATTAATTATTAATTTTTAATTCTTTTTCTTCCATCCATTTATTCCTTCCCCACCCCTGTATCACATGTTTTTCGCTATGGTAAGAAGAACGAACCAACGGGCCACTTTCTACATAATCCAATCCGAGTTCGTATCCGATCTCACGATATTCCGCGAACTCGTCGGGGTGTATGAAACGGTCTACCGGCAAATGTTTCTTTGTGGGCTGAAGGTATTGTCCGATAGTCACTACATCTACTCCGCTATTGGCGAGATCTTTCAGGGTTTGCACCACTTCTTCTTTCGCTTCACCAAGCCCGAGCATGATGCCACTTTTAGTGCGCATGCCACCGGCTTTCAATATTTTCAATGTCTCCATGCTCTGCCAGTATTTGGCCTGCATGCGCACTTGTTTGGTCAATCTTTCTGTTGTTTCGATATTGTGGCTCACCACTTCCGGTGCCGCGTCGATGATGCGCTGGATATTTTCCTTTTCCGCTTTAAAATCAGGGATAAGGGTTTCTAAAGTAGTATCTGGATTCAATGCCTTGATGGCCCTGATGGTATTTTGCCAGATGATGCTGCCGCCGTCTTTCAGTTCATCGCGGTCAACGGAAGTAACTACCGCATGTTTTACTTTCATCAGGTGAATGGCTTCGGCTACACGCTGAGGTTCGTCCCAATCCACCGCATCGGGCCTGCCGGTAGCTACTGCACAAAAGCGGCAACTGCGGGTGCAGATATTTCCCAATATCATAAAAGTGGCTGTTCCTGCTCCCCAGCATTCGCCCATATTCGGGCAATTTCCGCTCTCGCAGATGGTGTGAAGCTTGTGCGTATCCACCAGGCTGCGGACATGTTTATATTCTTCCCCTATCGGCAACTTAACGCGTAACCAATTGGGTTTCTTTACTTTCTGTTCTTCTACTGCTATTTCGTTAGTACTGCAACTCATGATCTTTTCTCCTGTTCTTTTTATGTGAATGCAAGTTCCGCAATATTGATGAATTATTCAAATCGGCCAGATAATGGATAATTTTATAGTGGATAATTGATAATATTTAAAAATCGAAAATATCACCTCAAGAACTAACTTCATTTATGAACGTATTATTCATTATCCATTATAAAGTTATCCATTATACTTATTTCCTTCGGCCAAACATGATGGCTACATATGCTGAAAAGAAAAATTGTTTTTGTTTCTGGTAGATCATCTGCGGGATCTTTTTGCTGTAAAAATCACCGGTAACGCCTACTTCTATGGCATTTACCATTTCATTGAATTTTCCATAATCAAACCGCAGCGAACCTTTTACATAAGCGCCCGGTGTCATTTTGATATGGCTCCAGCCTTTGAAAAGTGTAGGCCCGCTGGAAGTCACGTCAGAAAGCGCACTCAGGTACATGGCGCTGTCCGGGGAATCGTAAATGTAGGAAACACGTTTATTATTGACCGTTCTTTCAATTTCATAAGCCCTCAGCAAGCCAAGGCTTACACCCCCACCTGCATTGGCGGTCACGCTCACTCCATTTTTATTGCCTTTATTACCCAGCAAAAATTGCTGTTGTACACCCAGTTTGATCGGGTAGAAATAATTGATCTTACCGAATATCAACGGGCTCGAACTGTATGGCCCGGAGATCTTTTCTTCTTTGGGGTGTTTGCGTTCAGAAATATCGAGTTGAAAAAGCAACGCTTTCTTCACCGATTGCGCCCTCGCTACTTCCATGAAGAAACCGTATCCATCCGAGGCAAGCTTTCCTCCAAAAACGGTGTGTTTTCTGTAAGTTACCACGCCTTCTTCTTCCTGCTTCGCAATGGCATTGATGCGGTTTTTTCTCGCTTCTTTCTTTTCCTTCTTTTTATCTTTTGTCTCGTCCTGGGCCATTGCCGGCAAGATGAGAACGGCCGCCAGCATCATTAAAAATATTTTCTTCATGGATGGTATTTACTTAAGTAAATTTAGGCAAAAATACTATGTTGCGCTGTAAGTTAGATGCAATTATGAAAAGAACTGCTGCACAACAAGTTCATTCATCAAAAAAATATACGATATGACTGCCACTGTAGTTTACAAAGGTGATTTACGCTGCGAATGTACCCATCTTCAAAGCGGGACGGTGATCGGCACCGATGCCCCTACCGATAACCGGGGAAAAGGGGAACAATTCAGCCCTACCGATCTGCTGTGTATATCACTATCCACCTGTATGATCACCACTATGGGCATCAGGGCGGCCGACATGGAAGTTGACCTGAGTGATACCAGAATTGACATCACGAAACACATGCTTTCCGAACCCAGGCGTATCGGAAAAATAGAAATCGTAGCGCACATGTCGCCGGCCGGCCTTGATGAAAAAGACCAGAAAATTTTGCAAAAAATTGGCGATAATTGCCCGGTGATCAAAAGCCTTCACCCCGATCTTAAGGTGGAGATTGAATACAAATGGAAATGATGTATCCTGAAGTTCCGGCTTCGGGTGTACCCTGGAGTTCTTACTACGGGCTAAACCTGGAGCAAGAACTCCAGGGTACACCCGAAGCCAGCGCTTCAGGGTACATTTTTCAGGATCTTATTCCCCACCGCACACTCCACACAACCCTTCTGATCGCAATAGGTTTTCTTCATGTGCAACAAAGCCTGCGAATCAAAGGCGGTATTGTTTTCGATTCGGAGATTTTCAAACCCACGGGTAATTTTATTCTTTTCGGCGGATAATTCTTCTATCCATCTCAACGCTTTTACTTTTGAGGGTTCATGTCCGGCAAGGTGGCCGTAAGCAAACAAAACAGGTATGATCGTATTGATCAGGATATTATCGATCATCTGGGTACCCACATTTTTTGTTTTAAAAGGGGATAGTTCGTCGAACATATAATGATAATGCCAGTAATCATTGGCAGTCACATTCAACAGTACCCGGACCTGCGAAAGATTTTCGGAATCTTTGATGGCGGAGAACAGTTGCTGATGGAGCGTGATGAGCATCGCCAATTGCGCCAGCCGGATCGTCGGGAAATTAGCCGGCCGCATTCGCAAAAAGAATAATGGGATATGGATCTTCTTTAACGAGTATTTTTTCTGAAGATACCGGTATTCTTTCTGCAGCATCAGGGGATAAGCTTCTGTAAATTTTTTATCCAGCATCCAGGATTGTCCGAATAATAATGCTTCAATGGTATGTAGTTGAAATTTATTCCTGGACAAGACGTTGAGAGGTACCGAGCGGGCAATCGCTTCAAATACATCACCATTGATCTTTGTCCCAAAATTTCGTGCAAGCATCCACCAGAGCACTTCTTCCCAATGGCCTTTATTTTCTTTGAGGAGACCTTCCACCATTTTTGTTTTTTGCTGCAGCCTTTCTACCAGCATACGTTCTTTCCATGACTGTATGGTCAGTAGTGGCACCGAACCGATATGTTTTTCGCAAGGGATGAAGGAGCCGCTTTGCATCAATTCTTCATAACGCCCCAACAACACATTAGAAATACGGTCTTCTAATTGCAAAGTTGGAAAAGGAAAATAAGTATCCGGAGAATCGTGTTTCCATACCACGTGGAGAATGACATTATCGTAATTAGGATCTGCACTATGTCCGTGCATTTTCCATTCGGATGAGTGTACATGCAATTCGATGCTGCCGGCCCAGGTGGTGTTGCCGACTTTGATCTTGCCATTTAAAAAGTCGGGGCCCTGGTTGTTGTTATGTATTCCAGGATGGATGATCGATAAAATCTCATCCTGCGTAGTCACTAGATTGGAGGGATTATAATACTGGAATTGCCAGATGTATTGAAGCAGCTTTTCGGTCATCACACAAAATTTTCTACCCTGAAAAGTAGCACTGTTCGATGACGTGGAAAGGGGAAAAACAACAGGAAAAGAAGGTATTTTTCAGAAAAAACCTGTTCTTTTTCACGAAGCTACTTTCAGGGTTTACAACTCCTGAAAGGGTATTTATAACTCATTCTTCATAATTCCCAACTCCCTCACCACCCTGCTAACCGGCAAGCCCATCACATTATAAAAATCCCCTTCGATACTTTTTATTCCTACCACACCGATCCATTCCTGTATGGCATAAGCACCGGCTTTGTCGTAAGGTTGGTATTTATCTACATAAAAAATGATCTGCGCTGTAGTCAGCGGATGAAAAGTGACGATCGTAGTGTCTGCGAAAGCCTTTTCCTCATTGCCATTCAGCAATACTACGCCGGTGATCACACGATGTGTATTTCCGGATAAAGTATGTAAAATGTTGATGGCATCTTCGCGGTCTTTAGGTTTTCCAATGATGCGGTCATTACACACTACGATAGTATCTGCCGCCAGCACAGGCAGGGCAGGTTTTGCAGAAAGTGTAACGGCAAGGGCTTTATTGCGGGCAATATGTATGGCTGCCTCTTCAAATGATAATTCCGCAGGAAAAGATTCATCAGTATCACTTACGATCACTTCAAAAGGTACTTCTGCCCATTCGAGTAATTGTTTGCGGCGGGGAGATTGAGAGGCGAGTATAAGCATGAGGTGGGTTTAGAATGTTTAGGAGGTTTAGAATGTTTAGGAGGTTTAGGAGGTTTAGAGGGTTTAGAGGGTTTAGAAACCCTGACAGCGGCTGTTATAGATCTAAAGATAAAATTTAAAAAAGATCATCGATAATATTCCTGTGAGCATGATAAGCTTGATCGCGGTACTTAGTTTATGGTAATCTGCCGGGGTCTGTGCCTGGTAAAGTTTTCGGAGAAACCATACCAGGGGTAGAATGATCATGGCTATACAATACAATGCACTGATCCACCAGTTTATCTTGATGGCGTAAAACTGGATGACCACCAAAACAGCGATGAGTACGATTGTCCAGACCGCGACAAAAACCTTGCTCACCGGTATTCCCCAGGTGATCGGCATCGTTTTGCAACCATATTTCGCGTCGCCTTCCAGGTCTTCCATATCTTTCACCACTTCCCGTATCAATGAAATGATGAACGCGAAACCTGCATATAAAATGGCGAATTTGAAAAGTTTGGTTTCACCTAACATATAATCCTGTTGGGATGCCGGTATAACTTTTAAACTGAACCAATCTTTCAGCGACACCATATACAAGATCAGGATCGTCCAGGCTGTAAGCAGCGATATCAGTACGTTTCCGATCAGCAATTTCCGTTTGTAGGTGGTGGAATAAAGCCAGAGGGCGATCACGCTCAACACATTTATCATGCCCGCGATGAACGAATAAAAAGTATGCAGCCTGTAACTTGCCGCCAAGCTGATGGCGATACCTATGGCTGATAACACCAGGTGCCAGACAATTCCCCAGCGTCTTTTGATGACCTTATCGATCACTAATTTATCAGGCTTGTTGACAGCGTCAATATGTAAGTCGAAATAATCATTGATAATATACCCAGCTGCCGCGATGAATATGGATGCAACTACCAGCAATATGAACAGGGGGAGTGATAAAACGGGAGTTGACCGGTATTGTTGAAAAACGGGAAGTATGATACAAAAATAAAACAGCACCTGCGTAAGCGCAATAAACACCAGGTTGGGCCAGCGGATCAATCTGAAAAATGCGGCGGTTAACTTCATTTTTTTGAATTACGAATTACGAATTACGAATTACGAATTACGAATTACGAATTACGAATTACGAATTACGAATTACGAATTACGAATTACGAATTACGAATTACGAATTACGAATTGAAGGTCGCACGATCAGAATCAGGACTTTGACTTAAGAGAACGCCATTCGTAATTCGTAATTTACAATTCGTAATTTACAGCGAAGCGGTCAACGTATCATCATTCCAGTCTTCATTCAGCAATAAAACCTTTTCTATGATCTCCCTCACACATCCCTTTCCTCCATTAACAGGCGAAATATACTGGCTGATATTTTTCACTTCGGTAGCTGCGTCAGCAGGACAACAAGGAAGCCCGGCGAGTTTCATTGGCGCTACATCGGGCACGTCATCGCCCATATACAATACCTGCGACCAATCCAGCTGATGTTCAGCAACGAATGCTTTCAGCACCTGCTGTTTGTCTTTTACCGACATATGAACATTGCTGATCCCTAACTTTTCCAGCCTGATCTTCACCGCATCCGAAGTTCCGCCGGAAATAACAAGTATATGATACCCTTTTTTCACTGCCAGCTGAAGTGCATATCCATCCTTTATGTTCATCGTACGGGCCATCTGGCCATCGTTCAGCAGTATGAGCGAGCCGTCGGTCAGTACGCCGTCGACATCCAGAACGAATGCTTTGATGAGTTTGAAATTGGCGAGAACATTCATGTGGGTGAATGGGTCAATGGGTGAATAAGTGAATGGTCAATGGTGAATAGTGAAATCTCCGGAGGTAGTGATAAAGTTCAAATTTTAAATTTTGAGCTATATTTAAAAGTTTAATCCGGAAGCATTCTTAATTCGTAATTCGTAATTCGTAATTATTTTTGTGCATCCCTCCACTCATACACCCACGTGCTCTGGATCATCTCCAGATGCCCTTCGGTGCTTTCTTCCGGCTTGCCGGCAAAATGAGGGAGTTCCAGCACCCACTTGTGCAGGTCGGTGAAACGGATACGATAGATCTTGCTTTCGTCAAATGAGTCACCAAATTTTTCGTATAATTTGATAGCGATGTCCTCGTAGTCGTTCCAGTAAATTGGTGGTTCAAATGTCATGATAGTAAATAATGTGCAGATTTGCCGATATGCAAATATGCAAAATTAGGTGGAAGATTTTTATCTAATTGCAAATTTGCACATCTGCACATCTGCATATTCGCCTTTATTCTCCCAGAAATTGCGTCTGGTCCGGCAAAGTCACTTCAATATTCCCACTACCGCCGCTGTTGAGTATACATTGACAGCTCAACCTCGAATTCAGCCTCGGGTTTACCGCCCTGTCGATGAAGTCCTCTTCCCTGTCGCTCAGCTCTTCTACCAGGTCATCCCCTTTTTCGACATATACGTGACAGGTACTGCAGGCGCAAACGCCGCCGCAATTGTGGTGCAGATCGATATCGTTCTTCAACGCGACTTCTAATATTGATTGATCTGCTTCTACATTCTCAATGGTGATCGGCTCCAATCCTTTCTGCTCAAACTTAAACGTGATATTGTACATAATGCAAATTTCGGACTGCAAAATTAGTGCAAATTACCAATTAAGGAAAATATCAATTTGGAAATCAATCGAAAGCCAACTATTTATTGTCTTTTGTCCTGGCCTTCTTTTATTGAAACATAATGGCTATATTGCTTAAACGGATCCATATTACACCATTATTATCTTAATATCCCCGAATGCGACAACCCCGATTGATATATTACCTGATGCTGTTTTCCCTGGCAGCAGCGTTTGTTTTCGTTTCCTGTAAAGGCAAGGAAGAGAAAAAACCGGAAAAAACCGTTATTTCCAAAAAAGAGAATAAAAAGAAGGAAACGCCGGAAAAAGTGATCGATTTACCGACAAAACGACCGCCGGTCATCAACATTACAGATACCGTTGCCCAGCGCTTTACCATATTATATGTAAAAGATAGCGCCGCTACCAGCAACCGCATCAGCGAAAAACTGGCGAATATTTACGGTTTCAAACTTCCGGAATTCATTCTGAAAAATAAATTGAAGATCACCGGCCGGCCGATCGCCTGGTATAAAGCGCAGCAATCGCCGTTCTTTTTTGAAGCAGGGTTGCCTATCGATAAAAAGCCTGCGAAATTGCCCAAAGGATTTTTTGTAAAAACAATAGGTGGCGACAGCGCTGTTATTGCCCACTTCTTTGGCCCGTACGATCTCACTACAATGGCTTACGAAGCACTCAACGACTATTTTAAATCCCACAAACGCAAAAGATCCTCCCCGCCTTACGAGATATATGTCGGAGAACTTTTTGATAAAAATGGAAAAAAGATTGATCCGTATAAGGTGCAGACGGATATAATATTCCCTTACAGATAAATTCAGCAGCGTTCTAAAATGATGTATCTCTTTAGAACAGACATCGCCAGGTACGAAGCAATGACTGCCTTAAAAGGCAACAGCCATTCCAATTCGTAATTCGTAATTGATAATTCGTAATTGAACATTGACAATTGCTCAAGGGTTCATTATACTATCCGTCAATCTCATATAAGTAGTACGCAGCTTGGGGTGTGGGCTCAGCGTACGCAAATGTTTGTCGAGTGTATGGATATCCTTACGAACCGCAGGCCCCGTCTGCACTTCCGTTGGTGAGGCATGCTCGATGCGATGTGCGGTTTCCATGATCAGCGGTTTCAAAAGATCAAAATTCACGTGTTCTTTTCCGCAAAAATCTTCGGCTATCGCATATAAATGATTAGTAAAATTGCTTACGATCACGGCGGCCGTATGCAGTTTCAGTCGTTCTTCATCCGTGGCTTCGCTGACTTTATCAGATAAAGTGAGTGCAAATTCTTTCAACCAAACCCTTGTCCCGTCATTGTTTCCATCAACCAAAAACGGTATCGGTGGAATTTCTTGCAGTTCCTTCCGCAGTGATTGCAAAGGGTACAGCACGCCGTAATTGGAAGACATTTTTTGCAGGACTTCCTTCGAAACGGAACCTGCTGTATGCACCACCAGTTTGTCTCCAGTCTGGAAATTGGCAAAATTATCGGTAAGGCTGGCATCTGTAGTAGCGATGATGAAGAGGTCGGCACTGAGGTCGAATTCGCCGGAAAAATCAGTATAAGTAGCGCCTAATTTGTCGGCCAATTCCCTGGCATGGTAGATATTCCGGCTGATCACCTGCGAGATCGTGTGATTATTTTGAGTGATCAGTCTACTTAAAATCGTGGCAACATTGCCCGCTCCTACCATTACTACCTTCATAAGTTTATATCTTTGTTTGGATGAATATAAAGAAAAAGGTAGCCTTTTTATTGATACGGAATAAGTTGAAATTGTTATCGCTGATCAGTAAACGCCTGGCTGGCAAAGCAGCTTTTAAGGTTTTTTGCACGCCTTTTCCTGCTGCAAATAACAACAAAAACAGCATATTCAACAGCGGGGAACCACTTGAATTTACCGTAAATAACGCATTGGTAAAGGGTTTCCGCTTTAATCAAGGCGGTACGAAGCGGATATTGATCCTTCATGGATTCTCTTCTTCCTGCCGTAATTTCCATTGGTATATACAGGCGTTCATCCAGCATAATTTCGAAGTACTGGCATTTGATGCCCCGGCGCATGGAGCCAGCAGCGGCAAGCAGGTGAATGCTTTAGGCTACAGCCATATGATACAGGAAGCCAACCGGTTATATGGGCCTTTCGATGGTTACCTGGCGCATTCTTTTGGCGGGATATCTGTATCGCTGGCGTTGGAACAGATCGCCCATGATGAAAATACCAAATTGGTGCTGATAGCACCAGCAACGGAAACAATTTCAGCGATCGATGATGCTTTTGTACTGTTAGGATTAAAAAGCGAACGTATTAAAAGTGCTTTGAAAGACGAGATATTCGCACTCAGCGGACAAAAAGCCGAATGGTTTTCCATCCGCAGGGCGATAAAAAATATTAAAGCGGATACATTATGGATACACGACAAAGACGATGATGTAACTCCGCTCCGGGATGCGTTGAAAGTAAAAGAAGATGCGCCTTCAAACGTTCGTTTTGTGATCACATCAACACTCGGCCACCGGAAAATCTGCAGAGATGAAGCAGTAAAAAAACAGGTCGTCGATTTTTTTCAATGGAAATAAGCAGGCATTTTTGCTACACATATATATGTATGCGAAAAAAAATCTCTGAACCTCAAATCCACGATTTTCACGACCTCCATGTGAAATCTTTCTTAAGTGGTTCAAAGAAAAATGTTGATTTTTTAATTTTAAACTAATATTGCACAACAGAATTAAAAATAAAACCAGTGAATAGTGAATAGTGAATAGTGAAATCTTCGGGGTTTTTAATAAACCTGAAAGTTCATTAAAACTGGATTTGATTCGTGCAATTCGTGTTTAAAATTCGTGTCTTTAAAAAATAAAATTCGTGTAATTCGCTAGAATTCGTGTAATCAAAAACTAAGATGGCAAAAAACTTATTGATAGTAGAAAGTCCGGCGAAAGCAAAAACGATCGAGGGCATCCTGGGAAAAGATTTCGAGGTAAAAAGTTGTTATGGCCATATCCGCGACCTGGAAAAGAATGACATGGGGATTGATATCGCTAATAATTTCACTCCTAAATATATTGTATCGCCGGATAAGACCAAAGTGGTGAGCGAGCTAAAAAGCCTGGCGAAGAAAAGCCAGGAAGTATGGCTGGCATCGGATGAGGACCGTGAGGGAGAGAGCATCAGCTGGCACCTTGCGGAAGTGTTGAACCTTGATCCAAAGACTACCAAACGTATTGTTTTTCATGAGATCACCAAGCCTGCCATTGAAAAAGCCGTGCAGAATCCGCGTACCATCAATATGGACCTGGTGAATGCACAACAGGCCCGCCGTGTGCTCGACAGGATCGTAGGTTTTGAATTAAGCCCGGTGCTTTGGAGAAAGATAGGACAAAAAGGTGGACTCAGCGCAGGCCGCGTACAAAGTGTGGCGGTAAAATTGATCGCAGAAAAAGAAAGAGAGATCAACCAGTTCAAACCGGTGAGCAGTTTCAAAATTGAAGCTTCTCTTGCGGCAACCGATCTTAATAACCGTACTGTCGCATTCAAAGCCGAAGGCGGAAAATACAACCAGGCAGAAGATGCCGAAAAGTTTTTGGAAAGCTGTGTAGGTGCAAAATACACCGTTCGTGATGTGCAGGTTCGCCCTGGCAAACGTACGCCTGCAGCGCCTTTCACTACATCTACCCTACAACAGGAAGCCAGCCGTAAATTAGGTTATGGCGTTAGTAAAACGATGTTGCTGGCGCAAAAACTTTATGAAAGCGGTAAGATCACTTACATGCGTACCGATAGTGTGAACCTTGGAGATACCGCCATGGATGCGATCAAAAAAGAGATCAACAGCAGTTATGGGGCGCAATATTTACAGGTGCGTAAATACAAGAATAAAAATGAAAGTGCGCAGGAAGCGCATGAGGCTATCCGTCCTACTTACATGGAAAACCATACGGTGAACGATCCCGAACTGAATCGTTTGTATGAACTTATCTGGAAACGTACCATCGCTTCGCAGATGAGTGACGCGGAATTTGAAAAGACGACTGCTAAAATAAATATCAGTACCAATAATGAAGACCTGACGGCAACCGGTGAAGTATTGAAATTCGACGGGTTCCTGAAAGTTTACCTCGAAAGTACTGATGAGGACGATAGCGAAGAAGGTGATGAAAGCAGGCTTCCAAACCTTACTGTTGGCCAGTCCCTGGACTTCAACCAGATGACGGCTACTGAAAAATTCACCAAGCATAGCGCCCGCTATACGGAAGCGTCTTTGGTGAAAAAACTGGAAGAATTGGGCATCGGCCGGCCGAGTACCTACGCTCCTACTATTTCGACCATCATAAAAAGGACATACGTAGAAAAGAAGGATAAAGAAGGTGTGCGGCGTGAATATCGTGTACTGAAGTTGAAAGATGACGCTATCAAAAAGATCACTGAAACTGAAAATACAGGAGCTGAAAAATCCAAATTATTCCCTACCGATCTCGGATTGGTAGTGACGGATTTTCTCAACCAGCATTTTACCAATGTGATGGATTATTCCTTTACAGCGAACATAGAAAAAGAATTTGACGAGATCGCCGATGGCAAAATGGTCTGGAATAAAATGGTACGGGATTTTTACACTCCTTTTCATAGTGGTGTAGAACATACGCTGGAAACAGCCGAAAGGGCTGTTGGAGAAAGGATGCTGGGAGTTGCGGAAGATGGCAAACCGATCACGGCACGTATGGGGCGCTATGGCCCGATGGTGCAGATAGGCGCTCAGACTGATGAGGAAAAACCGAAATTCGCCAAACTGAAATCCACACAAAGTATCGAAACCATTACGCTTGAAGAAGCATTGGATCTGTTCAAACTGCCATTGATGCTGGGCGAATACGAAGGCCAGGAAGTTTCAGTCAACATCGGAAGATTTGGCCCTTATGTAAAGTGGGGCGAACAATTCATTTCTCTCCCGAAAGGTGAAGAGCCTACAGATGTTGATCTTCCACGTGCCATTGAAGTCATCACTGCAAAACAGGTAGAAGATGCTCCGATCGGATTTTACCAGGACAAACCGATCACAAAAGGCAAAGGGCGTTTTGGTCCGTTCATTAAATGGAACGACCTGTTCATCAATATTCCACGTGCTTACAACTTTGATACGCTTACACAAAAAGATTGTGATGAGCTGATAGAAAAAAAGATTGAAAAAGAAAGTAACCGTTTTATTCAGCAATGGCCTGAAGAAAAGATCGCGATTGAAAATGGCCGTTGGGGCCCATTCATCCGCTGGGGCAAAAAAATGTTGAAGCTCGGATTGAATGCTGAAAACAAAAAAATGACAGCAGAAGAAGCTGCTGTCATTGATTTGGAATCTGTGAAAAAAATGATCGTAGCACAGGAGCCAAAAGCATTCGATAAGAAAAAGGCACCGGCTAAAAAATCTGGTGCAAAGAAAGCGGCTCCTAAAAAAGCAGCGGCGAAGAAAGCAGCACCCAAGAAAAAATAAATTTCACGCAAAGGCGCAAAGAAAAAATACAAAAGGGGCAAAGATTATTTCTTTGCCCCTTTGCTTTACTTTGCGCCTTTGCGTGAAATAAAAAGCCCCGCAGAATAATCCGCAGGGCTTCCTGATTATTGCGCATATGAAAAAAACTATTTTATCAAAGGCGTTAGGCTGATCGCTACCCCTCCACCATTTGCTAACCGGATAGTCATTTTTGTTTTGGAAGTCACTGTTTTCTTTTCGATGGTATATGCTTCCGGATTGAGTTTCCAGTCTGCATTAGCGGCATCCTTGTAAATCACCGCTTCATATTTTTTATCCTTGTCCAGGAAATCGAGATTGATAACAGCATTTCGTGTATGCTCATCCGTTATACCTCCTATGAACCATGCATCACTATCTTTTTTCTTACGGGCAATGGTTAAATAATCGCCGGGTTCAGCTTCCAGTATTTTGGTATCATCCCAATCCACCGCTACATCTTTTATGAATTGAAACGCATCCGGATGTGCCTCATAATTTTGGGGAAGATCCGAGACCATTTGTACAGGGCTGTAAATGGCGACGTACAAAGCCAGCTGTTTGGCAAGCGTGGTATGCACCTGCCGGTTCGGATCCGCCGCAGCATATCCTTTCAATTTAAATATGCCCGGTGTGTAATCCATCGGCCCTCCTATCAGCCTCGTAAAAGGCAGGATGGTCTCATGTTCAGGCGCATTGCCGGTAGTAGTGAAAGCATTGTATTCATTACCTCTGCCAGCTTCATTCGCCATCCAGTTGGGCCAGGTACGGTGCATACCGGTGGGACGTGATGGCTCGTGCATGTCCACCATGATCTTGTATTGCGCAGCTTTGGCGGCAACTCTTTCATAATGTTCCATCATCCATTGCCCATCATGATACTCGCCCCGCGGAATGATCTTACCCACATACCCTGTCTTTACGGAATGATAACCATTATTGTTCATGAACCTGAAAGCAGTATCCATCTGTCGTTCATAATTCGTAGCAGCACCCGAAGTCTCATTGTGCATCACTAATTGCACCCCTTTCGATGCTGCGTAAGAACGCAATTCCCCCACATTGAAATCAGGATATGGGGTCACAAAATCAAATACATTTTCTTTCCAGTTTCCAAACCAATCTTCCCAGCCAACATTCCAACCTTCTACCAGCACAGCATCGATGCCATTCGCCGCCGCAAAATCAATGTATCTTTTAACGTTTTTTGTATTTGCAGAGTGTACATTATTCGGTACCAGTTGGCCATTCGCATCGGTACTATCTGCATAATTTGAATAACTCCATTTGCCCAATCCGGTCTGCATTTCCCACCACACACCAACAAATTTCATCGGTTTGATCCAGGAAGTATTTTCAATTTTAGAAGGCTCATTCAGATTAAGTATCATTTTAGATGCAAGGATATCAGTAGCCCGATCACTCACAATGATCGTGCGCCATGGCGTGTTGAAAGGCGCATGCAGGTATGCTTTATCCCCTGTTGGTGACGGAACCAGGCTGCTAGTGAGATGATAATCATTAGTATTCACATGCAATTGCATCGCAGGATAACCCGATTGTGCCGCTTCGTGAATGTTGATGTAGATCCCGTCGGCCGTTTTCATCATCAACGGCGTTTGCACAGCATATTTATCCGGCGCCGTACGGACAGCAATATCATTGCTGTTTTTTACCAGCAGCGTATTATCGATCTTGCTCAACGAGGTCGTACTGTATTCATATTCGTTCGTATCGTAATCTCCGGGTATCCAGAAAGCTGTATGATCACCTGTAAGATTGAATTGGGTGTGCTCATCAGACACCACGAAATATTGCATTTCCGGTTGCTTGGGAAACTCGTAGCGAAATCCTACCCCATCTTCAAACACACGAAATACAATGTCCAGCCATCTTGTTTTCAACCCCTGATGTTTCAGATGAACAGTCAGTTGCTCATAACGGTTACGAATACTCGCAACTTCACCCCAAACAGGTTTCCATGATTCATCTACCTGTTTTTTATCAAAAGAAGCCAGTGTGAATGAGCGATCAAAATTGCTGTCATCTTTTAGAACAAATCCCATTGAAGAAGCATTTGTTATAGGCTTATTTTTATAAGATATAGTGTACGCAGGCTTCCCACCGTTATCCAACCTGAATGTCAGCTGCACATTTCCCATGCTGGCATTAAGATCGGCTTGTGCAGCACATTGCAGGAACATCATTGCCGCCAATAAACTACCGCATAATTTTTTCATCATTCTCATCATCTGATCAGTTATTATTAAAAGAAATTTTTGTGGGGGCTTTGTCGCCGAAGATCTCTTTATAATACTCTTCGGTTTCATTGCTGTAAGTGTAGGTAAGCCGGTCGGTTCTGACAGGAGTATCGGTGATCATTTCGGGAGGAGTAAAATCAAATACCAATTGGTTCCCGCGTTTTGCCGACACATGTACCGGCCCGGACTGCTGTTTAAATCTGGTGACGTTGAACCCACCTGTAACCAGTGCGGAATCCGCATTTACAAATAAAACAGCGGCATCCTTTAGAATCGTCACCACTTCTATCCCATCTTCACCGGAAGGTTTGGTAGCACCTTTTTCTACATAGATCACAGGAATATCAAATGGGGAAGGCCTGATCTCAGCGGCGTACTTTTTGTAAAAAACAATCCCTTGCTCATTCATAACTTTCATGGGTAAACGCAGCCATTGCTGTTTATAATATTTCAACAATAAACTGAACCCGTCATTGTGGTTACTCTCCGGCGCAAAATGATGCCCTTCGGGATAATCGTTCCAGGTAATGATATTGATGATAGGGACATCCTGGTCTATGTTAAACTCCATCATCTTTCTGAAATTAGCTGAAAGCCCCGTCACGATTGCTTTTCGCTCGAGTTTACCAATACCGGCCTTCACGGCAGCATTTACATTTAAGATATCCCAGGTGCCGGGTTTTAATACTTTGGAAGTGTAAAAATCATTGAATGCAGAACCGGTAAAGGTTCTTTTGCGCAGTTTTGATGTTGCGGCTACAAACTTACCGGTATAATTTTTTTTGTAGGGCAATGTCCACATCCAGGTAGCGGGAAAATAATCCAGGTAACTGTTCAGTACATCCTGGTGAATATCTTCATTAATGGAATAAACGCAGGCAAACTTTTCATTGACTGCTGCAGCAAGCCTTTTGAAAGCTCTTGCGGCAAAATATGCATCAGGAAATTTTGCCTCCTGCGGAATATCCGCCAGTTGCTCGCCGTACCACATGTAAATGATCAGGCGCCCATCGGGCGTACGAAGCCAGTGTTGATCATCACGGCCCGCGCTTTCAAAAATAGCATTCATCCGCTGTGCAAACGTGTTGATCTTCTGCAATTCATCGGAACCGGAAGGATGAGAAATGCAAAATGTAAATTTAAAATCAATACTCTTTTTCTTCGCTACGCGAAAATATGCCTTAATGATCTCGTCGCTTCCATGATCATTCAATGTGTAATAAAATTGAAACCCGTCGATACCAGCTCTTTTTGCGGCCAGCATTTCAAACTCGACAGATTCATCCAACGATGCATCTTTCAGTAAAGATTCATTCAATACATTCACCTGTGTCATACCGCCGATAGCCGCTGTGGGATTATCTTTCACTGCGTAGTACCCGGGATTGCAGCCATCTTCAAAAGGATGGCCCTTGTAGCGGATGATATTGGTCATACAATGTGCGATCACCAGTTTTTTATCGGTTAAAGGCAAACTAAGTTCCGGCAGATTTTTCAGATCATCTACCTGTGCATACGACCACGTTCCTGTACCGCAAAGTAGCAACAGAAGCAAAATGGAAATATGTCGTGCAGTAAATTTCATGGAATAAAAAAGCGGGATAGGTTGATAAAAGTGGGACGTTGATTGCGAACGCCCCACAGTTTATCTCGATTTATTGCCAAAAGAATTAATAGTTAATAACCCGGGTTTTGCTGCGATGCGATCTGAGCATTGGAATTGATCTCATCACTTGGAATCGGGAATGAATAAGAACGTGTATCATTCCAACGGCTGGGGACATTATTGGGCAAAAGGTTTCCGTAGAAAGTTGCTTCACCGGCCCCGATCCGCCACCTGCACACATCAAACCACCAATGGCCTTCAGCAAACAGTTCAGCATATCTTTCATAACGCAAAGGATTGTTGCCAAGATTAGCATCGGTAGCTTTTGTGGCAGATGTAAGGCTTGCATAGTCAAATGCGGATACACCATTGATCGGCTGATCATATGCCCTGCGATGTACTTTGTTGATGTATTCCAGCCCTTCAGGCGCAGAACCGCCATTGATGCATGCTTCAGCGTATAACAGGTAAATATCTGCCATGCGCAAAAGATAATAATTGGCGCCATCCGCCTGTTTGATATCATCCAGGTGCGAATCGAGCGTCTCGTATTTTTTGTAGCTCCATCCATGATAAGTATCGATGTTTGGAAGATTAACCGATTTGGCCACCGGCCTGCGGTTGCCCCAGAAATAAACCGTGTCAAACCATGGCTGCAAAGCACATACATACAAACGTGGATCTACAGTTTTGTTTGCCCTGAAAGCAACTGAAGCGGCTGTGTAAACAGGATCAGGGATTCTTTTGATATTGCCCAGGTTTTCGCCCCATGCCGGAACAAAATTCGGGTTGTCCACCAACGTGTAAACAGGAATATTAAATCCAAAACGAAGCAGGTTCTTATCGCCTACATTTTCATTTGCATAGCCCATTCCAAAACCGCCGGTACCCTGATCATTCAGGCCTGATGGTGCCCAGATGAGCCCCTGGCTTGTCGTGAGATTTTTGTTTGGCGAGCCTCCAAAGATCCCATAATCTGCCGCTACCCTGTCTACATTTATTTCAAATAAAGACTCTTCGTTGAACTCGCTGTTAACATTATTATTTAGGTTTGTTCCTACATTTGAATTGAAAGCCATTTTGTATTTACTGAAAGGCATCAACGTTTTTCCACTGTTATCGATCACATCCTTCAAGACTGCTTTTGCATTCGCCCAATCTTCTGTAAACACGTAAGCCTTACCCAGCAAGCCTTTGGCGGCCCAATCCGTAACACGTCCCTGATATTGAGCCGGCCACTGCACTCCCTGCAACAACTCCGCGGATTTTTTGAGATCAGAGATGATCAGGTCCCACACTTCTTTCACCGTACTCCTTGCCTTTTGTGTTTCGCCCAAGGATTTTGGCACAGATGTAAAGATCGGAACGCCCATTTTTTCACCATTAGCCCCTCCTGCTTTCATGTAGGCTTCACCGAAAAAACATTCCAACTGCATATAATAATATGCCCTCAGGAAATAGGCCTCACCGCGGATATAATTCACCTGCGTGAGTTCAGATGGAGCCATATTGTTTGCCTGGTAAAAATCAGCCCTGTCCAATGTTGCATTCGCATCTTTCACACCGGTGTAAAACCCGCGCCAGCAGTCTTTCACCAACTGGTTGGAAGGCTTGAGGTCGTTGTATTGCATATCGTTCCAGTAATCCTGTCCGCCATATGACAAAGCAGAAGTATGCTCGGCAGCCGAAAAAGTTTTACATAATAATTGAAAACCCGAAAGCTGCTCAGAGCGGTAATTAGCATAGGTTGCACCCAGCACAGAAGTTAGTTCGCTCAAAGTAGTGGGATAAGCACCGCTGCTGTATACACTTAGGTCAGCCACTTCATCCGGTGCCTTTGTGCACGCGGCGAATGTACCCGCGATCATTGATACCAGCATTAATTTTTTAAACATGACATTTATTTTTAGGTCAGTAATTAATTTTTAGAAAGTAAGATCAACTCCTACTGAATAGATCCTTGCAGCCGGATATTTGAAAGGGGCATCAATACCACGGGTGGTAGTTCCTCCATTCAGGGATGTATTCTGGCTACCCAATTCCGGATCGATGCCTTTGTATTTGGTAATGGTGAAAACATTATTCGCCATTACATATAAATGAGCATTGCTGATCTTGAGCCTTTCCAGTGATTTGCCTGAAAAATTGTATCCCAGCTGAAGATTTTTCAATTTCAGGTAAGCGCCGTTCTCTACGAAATAGCTGCTCACTTTGCTGTAATTGCCATTAGGATCGGGGCGGAAAGTAGTGCCGTTATTTTCATACACGCCGATGATCGGCTGGCTGGTAAGCCCGTTACCATTGAAGAAAGAAGCGCCGAATACACGGGAAGTGGTGTTGCCATCAGACCATAGATTTTCTGAATAAGGACGAACACCATTGAAAATATCTACGCCGGCTACACCATTGAAAAGTAAAGCCAGGTCAAATCCTTTCCAGTTCAAATTGATAGAAGCGCCGTAAGCTAATTTCGGGTAAGGGTTACCGATAGTAGTCCTGTCGGCATCTGTTATTTTCCCATCACCATTGATGTCCGCGTAGATCAGGTCACCGATGTTCGCTTTTTTAGCCGGATCAGGATCCTGCGGATGTGCATCGATTTCTGCCTGTGTAGCGTAAATTCCTTCTACCTTATATCCATAAAATTGTCCGAAAGGCAGGCCGGCAAGTGTATACGTTATCGGTTGATTGACCATGGCACCAAAGGTTGGGTTACCATAGTTATTATCACCCGCCTTGATCGGATTGGAGTTGATACCATCAAGATCAAGTACTTTATTTTTATTGAAAGTACCGGTTACGGTTACACTATAATTGAGTTTCCTGTAATTATTTTTATACCCCAGCAAAAGGTCAACACCGCGGCTCTGCATAGATCCGATATTGGTAGTGAAAGAAGTTGGGATACCAACACTCAACGGTATCGGCAGATCGTACAGCATGTCCACTGCTTTTTTATTGTACCAATCAATGCTGAAGAAAAATTTGCCATTCATCAGTTCACCATCCAATCCGATATTGGTTTCCTGCAGGCTTTCCCATTTGATATCATTATTTGCCAGGGAATTCTGCGTATAATTCAGGATGGCACTTCCGCCTGGTGTAAAGTTTTGAGCATTGATCGCTTCATAACTTGATTTGAATTTATAAGCAGGTATACGGCTGTTACCCAACTCGCCATAACTTCCGCGAAGCTTGAGTGAATTGAAAACCGGCAGTGAATTTTTGAAGAATGGTTCTTCGCTGATGCGCCAGCCTACTGATGTTCCCGGGAATACACCTTTCTGGTTGCCCGGGCCAAATACTGTAAAGTTCTCATCAGACCTGATAGAAAATGATACAAAATATTTTTTGCTGTAGTCATAATTCACACGGCCGAAGAAAGAACGAACGAAGCCGAAGGGATCATATCCTCCATTGCGGATGTTGATCGTTGATCCCGATGTAGAAATGTATGCATAGTTATTACCACCTACATCCGTTTCGCTGGTGTACAATGCATTGTAGAGATTGCGGTATTGTTCATAACCTACCAACGCATTCACATTATGGTTCTTAGCGATCGTTTTATCATACGCCAGCGTGTATGCGTTCAGGGTAGTCCTGTTGGTTACCATGCTTTTCGTAAGGCTCTTGGTAGTGATCTGGTCTACCGTGGCTTTAAAAGTATTCTGGAAATAATTACTCTCTTCGCCATAAGCGGTATACCCGAATGTGGCCCTGAAAGTCAATGACAGCGGCAGTTTCACTTCACCATAAACATTTCCCTGAAAATTCGACTGGCGGATTTCCCTGTCAGCCGAAGTGATCTGAGCCACCAGGTTTGGCCCGTTGTATCCCGGAGGATTTGAACCGAAACCAGTTCCATTCGGGTTGTAAACAAACATTGTCGGAACCGTCCTGAATGGCGGATTGATCGTGGCCGTACCAACAGGTTGCGTGGTACGTTGCCAATAATTTACCTGCTCGCCTATCTTGATGTGGTTGCTGATCTTGATATCGGTATTGATCCTTGCGCCCACGTATTTTGAACCATTGTCGAGGTAGACACCTTTCTGATCGTTAAAGTTTCCTGATGCAAAATAATTTACATTGTTGGAGGCACCGGAAACAGAAAGATTGTAATTTTCTTCCGTACCGTTCCTGAATATTTCATCCACCCAATCAGTATTGGCCAAAGTATCCAGCCTGGTGTTGGTAGAATAATAATTATCAAGTGTCATTTTTTTTGCCTGCACGAACTGATCTTTATTCAACAGATCGAGCACTCTTGGAGTGGTAAGGCCATAACGTGCGCTGAAATTTATCGTAGGTTTTGCTCCCTGTCCGCGTTTGGTGGTAATGATGATCACACCCCCGGCGGCCGACGCACCATAGATCGCGGCGGCACTTGCATCTTTCAGAACGTCGATGGTGGCTATATCCTGTACGTTGATATTATCGCCGGATGTCTGCACCCCATCGATCACATACAACGGCGCAGGCTGGTTCAGCGACGAAAGCCCGCGGATAGTTATCTGCGAAGGAGCGCCGGGTTCACCGGTATTTTTGATGACTTCTACCCCGGAGATCCGTCCCTGCAACGCATCTGCCACATTACTGACAGGAAGATTTTTGATTGTTTGTCCGGTAAGTGAACCGATGGCACCGGTGACATCTTTACGTTTTTGCGTACCGTAACCAATCACTACCACCGATTCCATGGTCTCGTTGCCCTTGCGCAGCTTCACAGATACAGTGGATGAATTGGCTGGTACCGTGGCTTCAGTGGTAAGATATCCCACCAGGGAAATTTCCAGCGTTGTGGAACCGGCAGGGATCGTTATGGAAAATATCCCCGCCGAATTGGTTTGAACGCCGGAGGTTGATTGTTTCAGGAGAACCGTTGCCCCTTCGAGTGGGGCATTTGTTTCGTCGGTAACCGTACCGGTCACTACCCTGCTTTGTGCAAAAACGTTTTGCAGCCCAAGCAGGCAAATGAGCAAAAGAAATGTTTTAAGCAATCGTTTGGTAAACATAATCTTCATTTAGTTTAATGGTCAGAAAATGGTGAAATGAATGAGTAAGGGTAAAATTGGCCGATGGATCAACCCGTAGAAGTGTAAATTTTTCCTGGCATATGGCAGTATTTAGTTAGTAATCGAATGAAATAAATCTGCTGAAAAACAGGCGGCAGATTTAATTAATCAAATAAATGATGAAAAAAAAGCGATTACAACTTTTATAAACCAAGTATAACAAATAATGGAGGAATATTGATTATATTTTTCCATAAATATTTGAAATTCAATTAATTGAAAAATTAAATTGAAAATAAAAATATAAGGATTTGATGGAGAAACCCGGAGGTTTTCTTCTGACCTCCGGGAGTTTATCAGGACAAACTCTCCGGGGTTGAGGCAAAACCCCGGAGGTTTTCAAGAACCTCCGGGCGTTTATTAGGATAAACTCTCCGGGGTTAAGGCTAAACCCCGGAGGTTTTCATCAAACCTCCGGGTGTTTAATGATTGAAACGCTCGGGGTTTAGAAGAAAACCCCGGGGATAATCATATAGAATGTATCTGCATGATCTTTTTCTCAAACTCCTCGTTGGGAACGATGGATTTGTTTTTGATCTTGGTCTTGTAAGTATTGATGGTATTTACAGAATATTCGAGAATGTCTGCAATCTTTTCGGGTTCGTGTATGCCCATGCGGATAAGGGCAAAAATGCGAAGATCGGTATTGAGCAGTTCGCCCTCTTTCAGTTTGATCTGCTCCTCTTCTTTCATCAGGCTGTTGAATTCCGCGGTGAAATTGGGGAAGAGTTTCAAAAAGATCCGGTCAAAGTTTTTGAGCAGTTCCTCTCTTTCACGTTTTACGTTGAGATTATTGACCAGGAATTTGATCTCATCGATCTTCCTGTCGGCGATCTTGAGATCGGCTTGTTTCTTGAATTTTTCGATCCGGGTATAAAATTCCGAGTTCCCATTAAAGAAATAACCGATGTATTCTTCCTTGATACGATTGGCTTCTTCCAGCCTTTGATTGGCCAGTTGCTGTTCGGCATGTGCTTTAGTGATGGCCAGCTGCGCAAGTTTCAATTTATTGATCTGCCTTACGATGATGATCACCAGTATTATCAGTACTAACAGTAAGAGCGTGATGAAAGTCGCGTAAGTGATGATGTTCTTTTTTTCCTTTTCCACCACCGCCAGCTTTTCACCTTCAATCAGCGGAAGAATGGCGCTCAGCTGTACTTTCCGCTGCCGTGCCCCATAGAACAAAGCATCATCCACCGCTTTTTGAATATAACTTGAAGCATTTTTCAGATTACCTTGTTTATATAATAGTGTAGCCAGGTTGAAGATCGCGGAAGTTTCTTTGGTAGAAGAACGAATATCGGCGATGGCGGCCCTGATCAGCAAAATGATGGCGGTATCGGTTTGCGAACGTTGTATATATATATCACTTATGGTGGATGCGGTGAGCGCGAGTTCATGATCGGTGAGATTCGGGCGCTTCATCAACTGCTGAAAATTATCGTACGCCAGGTCGTTTTTTCCGGCCCGGATATTTTTCAATCCACTATAATATATATAGGAAAATGAATTGGTGGGATACAATACCAAAGAAGAATCTATGTATTGATTCGCTCTTTCATTATAACCCGGAGAATAGAATTTATCCCGGTCGTAATCGGCCAGATCGTAATAACACCGGGCCATCATCACATAATATTCAGCTTTTTGCACCTGCGACAGATCCTTTAATGGCATGTTCGACAAAGAATCGAATACTTCCTTAAACATTCCCGAAGACAATTGTATAAAACTCAACTTGATCTTGGAATAAGCGATCAGTGAAGGCTCATTGAGCTTTGCCGCCAGCCATTGCATTTTCTTTGCATAAGTATAAGCCGAGTCGTAATTAAAAATATAATACTCATCGTAAAGAGCGAGATACCGGTCGAACAAGCCATTTTCATTTTGCTCATTCAACGAAGCATGCAATCCTGATATGCGTTGCTGTTTTGTTTTATCCAGTTCACCAGCCTGCTGAATGGATTCATCGAGTTTCTCCAGCCAATCTTCTTTGCTGGACTGGCTAATGCCGGAAAAGCAAAAAGAGAATAAAAAAATGGGAACTAAAATGTATCTCATAAATAAGACGGGAAGGCAATTACAATCTGGTAAAATAATATCACGGCAAATATAAAGAGTTAGGAGTTAGGAGTTATAAGTTATGAGTTATAAGTTATGAATGATGGGCCAGGAATCAATTTGCCACACAAACTCTGACTCATCACTCATAATTCATAATTCATAACTTACCCTGACTCATCACTCATATTTCATAACTTTAGAAATGGACATTTCTGTAAGAAAAATATTACCAGCTGATAACGCTCCCCTGGCCATCATCATCCGTAGGGCATTGGAAGAATTTGGCGCCAATCATCCGGGAACTGTATATTATGATGCGAGTACGGACGCGTTATATGAATTATTTCAAAAGGATGGTGCATTTTATTTTGTAGCGGAACAAAATGGGATATTGCTAGGTGGGGCCGGAATTTTCCCAACAGAAGGATTACCTTCCGGCACCTGTGAATTGGTGAAAATGTATCTCTCGCCTTCCGCCCGTGGCAAAGGAACAGGGAAACTGCTGATTGATAAATGCCTGAAAGAGGCTGCCGCAAAGGGTTATACGCAGGTTTACCTGGAAACAATGCCGGAGTTGAATAAAGCAGTGACAGTTTACGAAAAATTTGGATTTGAATATCTGAATACGCCATTGGGCAATACCGGGCATTTTGGATGTGATATATGGATGCTGAAAAAAATGGATAATTGATAATGTTATAATGGAATAATACTTTCGATTTGAAAGCCTTTTCTGGTAAAGAAATATTTTCCGGCTAAAAACATTATCCATTATCAATTATAACATTATCCATTATCTGTTTTCAGTTGTTTTGCACCCATGTGGAAAATTTTAACGCCTCATTTATTTTTCGTTTCCGAAATTGAACTCCTAAACCAGAAAGGAAAAACATATTGAAAGAAAACAAGGAGATATCGGCGTTATTGCATCTCATTGATGATCCGGATGAGGAAGTTTATAACACTGTGAGTGAAAAGATCGTTTCGTTTGGAAAAGAGATCATCCCTAACCTGGAAGATCTATGGGAAACCATCAGCAATGAAGATACGCAGGAGAGAATTGAACTGCTGATACACCGGCTGCATTTCCGCGACCTTACGGATGAATTTATCGCATGGCGTGATGGCGAAGCCGACCTGCTGGAAGGTGCTTTGATCGTAGCAAAATATCATTACCCGGATCTGCAGAAAGAAAACACGCTGAAAGAAATTGAAAAGATCCGTCGTAATATCTGGCTGGAACTCAATACCTACCTTACTCCTATCGAACAGGTAAATGTGATGAACAGCATCTTTTATAATTATTACAAACAAAAAGGTGTTGAGATCAGTTATGATAACCCGGATAATTTTCTGGTATCAAAAGCGCTGGAAGCGAAAAAAGGAAATGCGATCAGCAATGGAATTCTTTATCTCGTGCTTTGCGAGCAGCTGGATATCCCCATCAGGGCGATCAACATTCCAAGGCAATTCATACTCGGTTATTTCGATCTGCAATATGAAGCGCTGAACCCGATCAAACATTCTTCGGAAAAAATAAAATTTTATGTGGATGCGCTCACGGGGCAAATGTATTCGCACAAGGATATAGAAAATTATTTCAAAAGGCTGGCGGTACCGCCGGTAACATCGTACTTCAGGCCGCTGGGTAACAAACGCATCATACAATTCCTTTTGGAGGAACTGAGCAAATGTTTCGACAACGACCGGAATCAATATAAAATGCAGGAATTATTATCGCTTGCAAATTTACTCGAACCATGATCTATCACGTAACCACAAAAGCCGCATGGGAACAGGCTTTACAAAATGGTTTTTATGAAACAGCTTCTTTGCAAACAGAAGGTTTCATCCATAACAGTACCCAACAACAGGTTTCGGGTGTGCTTGACCGTTATTATAAGAATGCTACTGATCTTCTGCTATTGCATATCGACGAAAGCAAACTTACTTCACCCTTGAAATACGAACTGGCCCCTTCGGTGAATGAAGAATTTCCGCATATATTCGGCCCTGTCAATCTTGATGCAGTTGTCGAAACGGAGTGGTTACGATAAAATAAAACATTCGTTTATGATCAGCTGGGAAGACTTTGAAAAAGTAGACATCCGTGCAGGTACTATCATTGAAGTAAATGATTTCGAAAAAGCCAGAAAACCATCTTACCAGTTGGCCATCGATTTTGGAGAATTAGGTATCAAACGTTCCTCTGCACAAATTACCGCGTTATATTCAAAAGAAGAGCTGAAAGGAAGACAAGTCATTGCTGTCGTAAATTTTCCTCCAAAACAAATAGCCAATTTCTTCAGCGAATGCCTGGTGCTTGGCGTTTACAATGCTGATAAGAGTGTGGTGTTATTAGAGCCTTCGATGAAAGTAGGTAATGGAGATAAGATCGGGTAGATGTATGATGTATGATGTATGATATTTTTCGATCAGAAAATATTTAAAGAAATAGAAGTTCTTACGAACTTAAAGACATCATATATCATAGATCATACATCATACATTACTTGAGAATTTCTCAAAATAACTCCCGAGCTTTTTAAAATTTTCCCTGTTGATCGTAATGAAATTATTCCTCCCTTCTTTGCGGCATTCGATGAGTTCGCTATCCGACAATAATTTGATATGATGAGAGCAGGTTGGTTGCGATAAGCCAGTCAGCGAAACCACATCGCAGCAGCGCAGCGAACCTTTTTCCAGAATTTCATGCAGGATACTCATGCGGTAAGGATCGGCTACAGCAGCCATCGCTTTTTCTATAAACCCGGTATCGGCACGTTTTAAAGTAGTCATTTCTGCTGCAAATATAGACCCATTGTGGCTTTGCCAAAACATTTTTGTAATTTTATTATCATCGATGAACGAAACTATTTTTTATAACAGTCCCGTTGGAGTACTCCGGCTCGCCAATAATGGGCCCGCCCTCGCGGAAATGAGTTTTGTGCAAACAGAGAAAAGCAAGCCGGTTACAGATGAGAAAATAAAATTTATATCCCCTCAAACTGATATTTTGCGAAAATGCATCGATCAGTTGGATGCTTATTTCGCAGGACAGGAATTGAATTTCGACCTTCCGCTTCTGCAGCCCGGAACAGAATTTCAGCAAAAAGTGTGGGCAGAACTACTAAAAATTGATCCCGGTAAAACCATCAGTTATCTTCAGATGAGCAGGAATCTTGGAAACGTGAAAGCCATCCGTGCAGTGGGTACGGCGAACGGAAGAAACAATATCGCCATCATCGTACCCTGCCACCGGGTGATCGGAAGCAATGGGACGCTTGTCGGTTATGCCGGTGATCTCTGGCGAAAACAATGGCTGCTGGATCATGAAGCGAAATTTGCGAATGGAGTGAGGACGTTGTTTTAGTCGATAGAGAATAGTGAATCATGAAATGATCAGGATAATCATTGCCGGGAATGAAGTGATCTCCACTTCACTTGAGGATCTTTCGGGAGATTGCTTCGTTCCTCGCAATAAATGTTCTGAAATATTTGTTGGCACAAAATTAGAACTTCCTAAATAAATCATTCCAATGCATAAAAATCTCCTCTTAGTTTTAATCGTTTCTTCTGCATCATTTATTTCATGCAATCATTCTGATAAAAACAAACAAACAGAAACTGTTTCCCCCGATGATGCGGCGCTCAATAAAAAATACAATCTCGATAAGATAAAATTACCTGCGGGCTTTAAGATATCTGTCTATGCGGAGGTTCCCAATGCCCGCAGCATTACCCTCTCGCCTTCCGGCGTGTTGTATGTGGGTAATCGTGCGGAGGACAATGTTTATGCAGTAGTAGACGACAATAAAGACGGTAAGGCAGATAAGGTCTACAAGATCGCAAGCGGATTGAATACCCCGAATGGTGTAGCGTTTAAAGATGGAAATCTATACATCGCTACTATCAACGCTATTCTTCGCATGGATAATATTGAAGCGCATTTGCAGGACCCGCCAAAGCCGGTAGTTGTATATGATAAATTTCCTGGTGAAAAACATCACGGCTGGAAATTCATCGCGTTCGGGCCCGATGGCAACTTGTATGTTCCGGTGGGTGCACCATGTAATATCTGCGAAAGCGAAGACCCGATCTTTGCTTCCATCACAAGAATGAAGGTGGATGGCTCTGCGCCTGAAATATTTGCTCATGGCATTCGCAATAGTGTTGGCTTTGCGTGGCATCCTGTCACTAAAAAATTATGGTTTACTGAAAATGGCCGCGACGAACTCGGCGATGATGTTCCCGGTGATGAATTGAATACTGCTCCGGATAGCGCTATGCATTTCGGTTATCCTTACTGCCACCAGGGAAATATCCCGGATCCGGAATTTGGTAAAGGAAAAGATTGCAGCAATTATACTTCACCCGTACAGGTACTCGGCCCGCATGTGGCGGCATTGGGTATGCGTTTTTATACGGGAAAAATGTTTGATAGCAGTTATTCAAATCAGATCTTCATTGCCGAACACGGCAGTTGGAACCGCAGCCAGCCGATCGGTTATAAAATTTCACTGGTAAAACTTGATGCCAATGGAAAGTCTCTGGGTTATTCAACTTTCGCTGAAGGCTGGCTGCAGCCCGACGGCAAAGTATTGGGCCGGCCCGTAGACATTGAAGTGATGCCGGATGGGGCATTGCTGGTGAGTGACGATTATTCGGGGGCGGTGTATAAAATCACGAAGTGATTTTTGAGTGAATAGTGAACGGTCAATGGTCAAATCTCCGAAGTGTGTATGGCAATTGAAAGTTTATATTTTTAAAAGTTCTGAAATAGAAAATTCCAGTTTTCATACACACTTCGGAGATTTGACCATTGACCATTCACTATTCACTTATTGCTAATCTTCCACAACCACAAAGGTGATCGGCTGGCGACGGTAGGCTTTTATCGGCACACCAAAGAGATTTGCCGGTATCCATTTGGGAGATAATTTCATTATCCGGACAACTTCTTTTTCCATACCATGGCCAAAATTGGTTTCAGGAAGTATGTCATGGATAGAGCCATCTTCATAAATAATAAAACGCACAAGTACCTGGTAAGTGCCTGCTGCAGCCTTTCTCTTTACAGGCACATCGCTGCGCAGGTTAGCGAGAATGAAATTTCGCCAGGCAGGCGCTCCCCCATTAAATTCACCTTCCCTGAATTCTCTCGTAGTTGCAGGAGCAGAAACCAGTTTACCGTCGATCACCCGGGTAACAGTACCAGTGCCTTTGTGATATTCCGCGTTGATCTCTATCTTTCCGGTGGTATCGTAACTCCGGTAAATCCCTGCATCAGCAAGGCTATCTGAGTAGATATAATAAAACGGCCGGCCATTCTTATAATAACGATATTCAGCATAGGCCAGCTTTAGCCCGTTTGCATAGAAGGAAGAATCGGTAATACGGCCTAAACTGTCGCGCTTGATAACCAGGCCATCTCTTTCTTTTTTTTCAGGAGATGATTCTTTAACCTGTGAGTAGGAAAAAAACAGGCATGTCAGAAGGAAAAGGGTCAGGGATAATTTTTTCATGGGTGCAAAATAAAATAATTCTGGTAACAGGTTATCATGATCCTCTGAAAAGCCGATGAATATTTTTCAGCGATACCAAGGTCCTTTAATATCAGTAAACACTTCGGAGATCTGACCATTCACTATTCACCAACCGAAGCAAGAGCTTCGGTCTACGTACACTATTTCATATCATCGCCCCCGAAGCTCATCGGCAGCAATAGTGTAGATCTTTCCAGGATGATGATCTTTCCATCCATACCGGATAAGATGAGGCGTATCGGCTGATGCGTCCTGTCTTCATATTCCCGCAAAGCCTGCCTGCACATCCCACATGGAGAAACCGGTTTGCTGCTATCTCCATTAAGATTATGGTAACTAACCGCCAGTGTATCGATCGGGACATTATTGTGCAACATGGCGGCGGTGGCCAGCAGGGAACGTTCGGCGCAGATGCCTACGGGGAAGGAAGCATTCTCCTGGTTGGTTCCCATCACTACTTCGCCATTGGCCAGTTTTGCAGCAGCGCCCACCAGGAAATTGCTGTAAGGAGCATATGCTTTCGCGGTTACATCCCGTGCCGCCTGCACCAGTTGAGCGTCGGCTTCGTTCAGTTCAGTGATATCGTTATAAGATTCATATTCGAATCGTAGTTCTTCTTTTTTCATTTAGCAAATTTTACCAGGATAAAAAATCCTCTCTGTATTACTACGGAGAGGACTTAATATAATGTTGAAGTTACTGATTTATTGCCAGTTTTCCTATTTATTTTATCGAGCGGAAAAGGCGTTTCCACCTTGGCCCTTTTTCCCAGCTGAACCAGATAAGGGATGCTTTACCCACTACATGATCTTCGGGAACGAAGCCCCAGTAGCGGCTATCGAGTGAATGATGACGGTTATCTCCCATCATCCAGTAATAATTCATCTTGAAAGTATAGCTGGTTGCAGTTACGCCATTGATCTTATATTGTCCGTTCGCTTCTTCAAATTCATTTCCTTCGTACACTTCAATACAGCGGCGGTAGCGGATCACATTATCCGGGGTAAGCTGGATAGTGGCGCCTTTACCTGGTATCCACAATGGGCCGTATGTATCGCCAGACCATTTGTTGACAGCATTATAGTAAGGCAATAATCCCGGGTCTGTTTCTGAAACGTATTCCACCAATTCGCAGGTGGAAGGCAATTTTACATTGGCCATTTCTTCATTGGTCACATCTACCAGGTATGTGCCATCGGTACGCTGCAGCAGATCTTCGTCATTGTGCGGATCAATTCCCCAACCCTGGAGAATATCTTTATCTACATACAAAGGTTTTTCAACCCCTGGTTTATTTCTCAAAATGTACATACGTTCCATTTGCGGAAACAGCGGCTGTGGCTGGCCATTTACATACACTTTGCCATTGATCACCTGCAGACTGTCGCCGCCGATCGCTACACAACGTTTGATAAAATTTTCCCTTTTATCCACCGGACGGGTAATGATCATGCTACGGTATCTCCTCCACACTTCATCCCGGCCGAGTTCACGGATGGCCTGATAATAAGTTACCTGGCTACCGAAATCCTGGTGATTATCTACGATCGGGTCGTTGATCAACGTATCATTTACCGGAAAATTAAATACGACCACATCGTTTCGTTTTACATCGCTTGCAAACCAGCGTTTGTAAGGAAGAGATACGGCTTCGGTATAAGATTTTGTATTGATGAAAGGTAATGTATGATGTACGAAAGGCACTGCCAGCGGCGTGTTTGGAAGACGTGGCCCATAACTGAATTTGCTTACAAAGAGAAAATCATTTACCAGCAGCGTTTTCTCCATCGAAGGTGTGGGAATGGTATAGGCTTCAAAAACGAAGGTGCGTATGATGGAAGCCGCTACCACCGCAAATGCCGCGGCATCGATCCATTCACGTGCTGCGGATTTCTTGTAGTTGTCCACTACTTTTTTACCGGCATAACGTTCCTGGCTCGAAAAACCCATGTAAGGAAAATAAATGAACGGGATCAGGACGGTAGCTGCGTGGTGCAGAAAACTGAAGCGCCCGAAATATTCTACAAATTTTATCGTGATCCAGATGGTGATGAATTGCCCTGCGATGGGAATGAATTGCAGGAAAAACCAGACTTTTTTAAGTTCCATTTTTTCCACCATGCACCAGGTGTTGTAAAAAGGAATGAATGCTTTCCAGCCTTCAATCCCTGCTTTTTTAAACATTCCATACAAACCGACATGCCAGCCGATGGTAGCTACAATAAAAATGATCCAGCCAGTACTCATATAGTATTATTATTTAAAACGGGGCAAAAATAGTGATCCCAATCTGTTATTGGATGCGGCAGGGGTGGTTTTGTTACAGAATGAGGTGAAATTTGGGATTGTGAGCAATTATTTAACAAAGTGAATGGTGAATAGTGAATGGTGAAATCTTCGGGGAGGGTATTTTTTATGCAAAGTCATACTATCCAACTTGTGAACTTAAAATCTTCAAAATGCTTTGAAACTTTGAAGGTTTCACCATTCACTATTCACCATTCACTATGTTATCCCTTCGGGATAACATAGTTGCTCACATCTTCCAGCGATATCTTCTTATCCGACAAAATGATCAGCCTTTCCACTACGTTCCGGAGCTCACGGATATTTCCGGTCCAGTTGTAATTCTTTAAAGCTTCCATAGCATCCGGATCGATCACTTTTTTGGTCTGTCCATATTCTCCGGCAATCAGTTCCAGGAAATATTCCACCAGCAGCGGAATATCATCTTTACGTTCATTAAGTGAAGGCACATGGATGATGATCACGCCAAGGCGATGGTAAAGATCGAGACGGAAATTTTTATCATCTACTTCTTTTAGCAGATCCTTATTCGTTGCAGCCACTACCCTTACATCGACATTAATATCTTTATCGGCACCTACACGTGTGATCTTCCCTTCCTGCAATGCCCGCAGCACTTTCGCCTGTGCATTGAGGCTCATATCGCCGATCTCATCCAGGAAAAGCGTTCCACCATTGGCCTGTTCAAACTTACCGATGCGTTGTTTGATCGCCGAGGTAAACGAGCCTTTTTCATGGCCGAACAATTCACTTTCTATGAGTTCTCCCGGGATGGCAGCGCAATTCACTTCTACCATCGGGCCCGAATTGCGGTTGCTTTTTTCGTGGATCCAGCGGGCCACAAGTTCTTTACCGGCGCCATTTTCGCCGGTGATCAGCACACGGGCATCCGTTGGCGCTACTTTTTCAATCGTGTCTTTTATCTTGGAAATAGGTTTGCTCTCCCCCACCATTTCTGCCACTTTGCTCACTTTGCGTTTGAGCACTTTTGTCTGGGCAACAAGCTCTTGTTTTTCAGTAGCATTGCGCAGCGTGATCAGCAAACGGTTAAGATCCGGTGGCTTGCTGATATAATCGAAAGCGCCTTTCTTTACCGCTTCCACCGCAGTATCTATATTACCATGTCCGCTGATCATTATGATCGGGACATCGCCATTGATCTGTTTCGCTTTTTCCAGGAATTCGATGCCATCCAGTTTCGGCATCTTGATATCACACAACACCAGGTCGTAATTCTTTTCACTGAAGCGCTTCAGGCCTTCTTCGCCATCGCCGGCCTCGTCGATCTTGTATCCTTCAAAACTCAGTATCTCTACCAGCGTCTTACGGATCGCTTTTTCATCATCAATGATCAGGATATTCGTCATTCGTAATTATTTAGTGTGGAATCGATGCACTTTTGCATCCTCATTGTTATTCAGGCCAAAAATAATGATTTATGCCCGTTAAACCGATCAAAGCTATATTATTACTTGTATTAATTTCCTGTAATAATATTCCCTCCGGAAAGGCCCGTGAAGCCGGTCCGGCAATCCCTACAGATACTGTCGCTACTTATTTTTCAACTATCTCCGCCATCCCCCTTCCAAATGGATATTCACGCGTTGATGCCCCCGGCGATTCTTTTGCGGCATGGCTGAGGGGCCTGCGGCTGAAGACTTCTAAAACAGTATACTTATATAACGGACAGGAAAAAAGGAACCAATCGGCGCAATTTGCCGTGCTGGATATTCCGGTTGGCGATAAAGATCTGCAACAATGTGCAGATGCCGTGATGCGGCTGCGGGCAGAATATCAATATGCGCAAAAACAATATGAGTCCATTCTTTTTACAGATAATGACGGGACGGATTATCGTTTCAAACCACCTTATACTAGGCCGGCATTTGATAATTATCTCCAACGCGTGTTCGGGATGTGCGGCAGTGCTTCACTCGCCAAACAACTGAAGCCGTCTTCGCTGGCGACGATCAAACCCGGCGATGTTATCATTCGCGGTGGCTTTCCCGGCCATGCCGTGATAGTGATGGATGTGGCGGAAAATGTCGAAGGAAAAAAAATATTCCTGCTGGCGCAAAGTTATATGCCCGCGCAGGATATTCATGTGTTGAAAAATCCAATGAATGAAAGGTTTTCTCCGTGGTATGAGGCGGATGAAATGACGGAGATCATCACGCCGGAATATGCTTTTACATTGGATGAAGTAAAACAATGGTAATGGGAAGTCCGGGGCATCATAGCGGGTGCGAAGCGATCGCCGGGCAAAATACCTGATTCAGCTGATCACTTCGCTCCATGCAATGAAAAAATTCTTATCCTGTATACGGTAACCCTTAGCGGGAAATATTTTATATAATTCCCAAAGCACGGGTGCTATCGTTGAATCCTGTTATTGCACAACAACTTTGCGGTTTCCTTCCTTACTTTTTAATGTATAGACTCCACGACTATACATTTTTACAGGAATCGCCATAAGGCCATTCACCTGCCGTTTCTGCCATATCAAACGGCCTTCCATATCATAGAGAAACAGGTCTGTAGGTTTATTCACCTGAACTTTCAAAACCCCGTTCGAAATCGGATTTTCCAGAATAACGAATGTCTCCGGTGAAGGGGTGAAGCTGACTAGTTTCACTTCTGAGAAACTAGTTTTGCCATCCAGGTCTGTCTGTGCAATACGGTAATAGTTGACACCCCTGGCAGGAGTACGATGTAAATAATTATAATTACGAAGCGAAGCGCTGTTTCCCGAAGCCGCAACAACGCCGATGTCGTTCCATGTGCCTGTTTCCGTTTTTTGCTGAATAATAAAGTTTTTCGAATTCTGCTCGGAAGCGGTACTCCAGCTAAGTGCTACCAGTTCGTCTTGTTTGCGGGCAGTAAAAGATGCCAACGAAACCGGCAGCGTTGTGGAGTTGAAGAGCCGAAAATTGTCAAATGCCAATGCGCCTACTTGCTGGTTATTTACAAAGATGTTAAATCGAAGGTCTAAAGTAGTTCCGGTACCGGGAATATTCGCAGTGATCTCCGACATGGAATTGCTCAATGTGTAAATTCCCCCATCGCCGATCCTGTCACCATTCAGATCAAATCCAAGCGGCCCGCCGGCAGTTGTATTATCGTTGCAATGAACGCCTACGATCTTGATCCAGGCACCACCGTCTATCCGATATGCAACGGACATTGTATCTGCAGCAGGCAAAAACGGCAGCCCCTGAAATGTTGCGACTGAATTGGCGCCAAAAAAGCCTCTGAAAGTCAACCCTCCTTTACCGGCTATGTTGATCCCCGTCCAGGTGATCGATTGGCCGGCGCTGATAGTATTATTAGCGCCGCATGCAGGCCCTTTATCGATATCCATCCCGGCCCAGAATTTTGAACCCGAAAAGTTTGAAAAAGAGATCGGACTGATTTCCGTGTTAGTGACCCTTTTAAAATAAGACAATACTGGTGATGTACAACTGATAAATTCCGCGATGGAAGTGGTGCGGCTACCGGAGGACGGCAAACCGGAATCTTCGAAATTATCAAACCAGAACTGTGTCTGTGCCGTACCTGCCTGAATAAATCCAGTAATGAATAGTATTATAATAGGTAATTTTTTATACATAAATATTGATTTTAATTTACTTATATGAGTGGTCAATACATTTTTAAATGAACAATAGTTTGCAGGTTGTTATATCGGTGCATTAACGCTGATAACGTAGAATGTATCCCGGAAGATTAAGGATAAAAGATTCTTTTAGATTCTTTACAAGATTTCTAAAGGACACAACAAAACTATCCTACTGTTTGGATAAAAGATGGGGAAAAAGGTGTGACCAAGGCGGACAAATATGGGACAAGGATAAATAACTATATTGATAGACAATAATTTACAGGAGCATGATCTTATCAATCAATTCCTGGTCGCTTGAGAAGCCGATCTTTTTATAAAGGCGGTACCTGGCTTTCCGGGCGCTATCAACGGTGATATTTAATGCCCTTGCCATGTCGGTGATACTATGGTTGAGTTTAATCAGTGCGGAAATACGCAATTCGTTCTGGTTTAAGGCAGGAAACTCCTGTTTCATCTTCTCAAAAAAAGCGGGATACACTTTGGAAAACACCAAAAGAAATTCATTCCAATATGCATCAGAGTGAAGTTTATTGGAAAAGATCATATCACGTAGCTCCGATACATCAGTCGACTTGTGTGTATTTAACTCCTGCAGGATCTTTTCATTTTCCGCTTTGAGGTCATCTATTTCTTTCAGCAGGGAGCTATTCTCCGGAAGCCCGGCCATGTCCCCCGGCTTATTATAATTAGTACCCGTTTGTGTCACTTCCTGACCAACTATATTTTTATGTAAAACTTTTTTTCCGGCGATGTAAGCATTTACCGAAATATACCCCAGGCCGAGAAGCAATAGTCCGAGGGCTGCCAGATAAATTTTCTCTCTCCGTTTCAGGCTATTGAGGTCTTTATTCATGGCATCGTTACCGACAGACCGGTAGTTAGCCAACTTCATATCTAAAGCCTTGTCACTTTCTTTTATGTTGATGGAATCTTTGTATGCATAAAACTGATGTACATATTTATTGGCAGTGGCAAAGTCACCTTTACTTTCGTGCAGCAAAAACAAGGTTTCGTAGTTGTCCCTTACATCCGCCAGCAATTTTAAGGCGAGGCTCTTTTTTACAGAAGAAACTGCATATTTAAGACAGGAATCGTATTGCGCATTTTCCAGGTATATCTTGCCCAGGTTAAGTTCCAGATGGGCCAGGCCAGCTTCATCATGCAGGGCACTGCGGATTGCGTAACTTTTATAAGCATAATCCAACGCGACCTCCCTTTGTTGTGACTTGAAGTAGCACCAGGATAAATTGGCATATGTCAATCCTAACGCATATTTATTACCCGTTTGCTGGTAATAAGGCAAAACCTCCAACAAATAAGTGATGGCTTTACCATAATTATTCAAATGGGCTTCGGCATTCGAAATATTGAATTTGATCATCGGAATATCCTCTGTAAGATTATATTTCTCTGCTTTTACAAGGGTACGCTGCAAATGCAGCAGCATGTCATCGTACCGGTTTAAGAACTGATACAAATTACCGAGGTTCATAGCCGCCCTCACTTCAATATCACGGATCTTGTTGGTTTCGCATAAATCGATGGCCTGTGTAAATAGCGAAGCTGCCTGGTCATAATCGCCTGTTCTTTGGTGAGCATTACCCATACTTAACAGGTAAGCAGCTTTCTGGAGCGGTGAGCCAAGCTTGTTTAACAAAGGCAATAATTCATTTCCTTTCTTTATTGTCGCAATAAATTGCCCCTGGATATTAAGTAGCCTGAGTTCTTTTAACCCAAATGATAATTGTTTATCAGACTGATTATTCCGTATGGCGATATCGATGCCCTGAGTGAGCCAGGTTTGAACGAGAACCGGCCGGCTATCCATGTTAAGATCGATAATTTCAGCGAGTAGCCTCAGCTTTAAACTGTCGGGGGATGCCTTTTCAATATTTTTTAAAATTTCATCGGAGCGAAGCACCAGACTGTCTGTTCGTGAAGTCTGGCCATAATCTACCGAACACGCGAACGTAAAAAGGAACAAAAAAAGAAATCTGTAATAGAAAAGGGACATACAAATCAGTAAAGTGATAAAATGAAACCACCCCGACAATTCCTCAAAACGTCAGTCCCCGCAAAACTAACTACAATAGTGTTTGCTCGTGAAAATTCTTGCAGACTTTATCCGGGATACCCGGCCGGCTTTCCATGCAGGATCGTACATAAAAAACCCGGCAAGGCGGAAGTTCAAAATTGTCTGACGAACAATATCCGAACTTGCGCATCCCTCGCCCGAAAAATGTGCGCTGACACCCGAAAAACTTTCGGATAACAAATGTAAATTTCATTTGAAGACAATCAAAATCTGTCAGGCCTTCAAAGCATTATTTCACTGCTATTTATTCGCCTCTTTCAATTTCGCCAAAAGTTCTTTTGCATGAGGAAGGTCTGCGGTATAAACGTTCACATCCCAATCCTTCTTGTATTCCTTCATTGGCTGCAGCCCTCTTGCTTTCCGCAATGCATCCAGATTTTCCAGGTCTGCTAACGGGTACACATACCCTTTTTTCTGTATTCCATCATAATACATCTGGCTGCCGTATTTCTGCTCCCTTCCTTCACGAACTGCGATCCTGTCTTCCAATATCGCCACATTGCTGGATAACATTTTTCCGTCCTTCTCTGCCTGCAGAATTACAGGATAATATTTTTTTTGCGTCTGAAGATCGGCATGTTGTATGATCAGGAAAAGCGCCTGAACGCCCTGGAAACCTACCTCTTGCGGGCCAGGCCAACCGTTCTTATCAATCCATTCTGTCGCGAAAACAAGATTAGAATGATCTTTCTTTTTCATAATGCTCCGGATACTATCCAACTGCTCCCCGCTCCTGCCTTCCTTTTCAAGCTTTGTCAGTTCCAGCCTGTATCGCTGGTCTTCACTGTACAATGAATCCATGGTCTGGCTTAATACCTTGTCAATTTTACCTGGATCAAACTGGTAGGAAATAACCTGGGAAAATGCAGCATTACTTGTTATGATAAAAGAAATCAAAAAAAATAACCGGTTCATAGTGTCAATAATTTGGTTAACGTGTGCATACAAATGTACGAAGGATTTCGGACATTTTTATCTATACACGGTGATGCTTCCTGGCTGGATCCTTCAGCACCCGTTGTTTTATTTTTGATTTTTTCTTAAATGCCGTTATTTTTGCCGTCCAAAAATGTTTCGGGCGGTAGCGCAGCCCGGTAGCGCACACGTCTGGGGGGCGTGGGGTCGCAAGTTCGAATCTTGTTCGCCCGACCATGTTCGATAAGGCAGCAGCAATGCTGCCTTATCGATTTTAATACCGCCTCCACTACAACTCAGTGCAGAATGTATTGAAATGTTTTCTTTTATTTCAATAGTTTTTCAATGACCTTTTTGCCATTCTCATTTTTAGGATTTATTTCGACTGACTTTTGGTACATTTTTAGGGCAGCTTCCTTTTGTCCGTCTGCTAAAAGAGCTTCGGCATAACTATCATAGGCATTCCAGCTGTCTGGAAACAATTCTATGTTCATTTTTAGTGATTCAACCGCGTGTTTATAAAAGTGCTGTTCCGGTAAGTGGTAAGGGTTATTGTTCCCCATGAAGTCGTAGCCGAGTGAGTTCATTTCGTCTTCGCTCAGGTAAAAATGAGCGGTGTCTTTTTTCAGTCTTTCCAATGTTTCCCTGGCTATAATTGCCCGTTTGTTAAACAAGGTATTACCATAAATTCCCGCAATGCTTTTTTTCGGCAAATCCACTTTTTTACCATTCAAAAGCAGCATTACCTTTGAAGCATTTTCGTGGGCATTAAAATGTATATTATCAAATAAAATTATAGTCTGGTTCCTGGTTACATTCCTTAAGAGAACAGTGCTCAATCCCATCGCGGCACCGCTATGGTAAACCATTTTGCCCAACGAAGTATCTTTTTCAATCTCCCAGCCTAACCCGAATTCACCAGGATTATTTTCGCCATTATTTAATTTTATTGGTATAAATGCTTCTTCTAATGTTTGTTGCTTTAGCAGAGTATGATTGTATAAAGCAACATCAAATTTCCATAGATCCCGGATAGTGACAGATGCCGTTATGGTGTAATACAACTCATAAATAAAAAACATAGAAAAGTTTCGTAACACAAACGTGTTTTTGTTTCAGGGTTTTAAAATTTTATCCGCCAGTGCGATCAATTCATTCTGTGTTCCCTGATCCGCTTCATTTGCCAGCAGGATTATGCCTGAATTCGAGTCAGGATATAACAAAAGGTAGCTGCTGAATCCAAGACTGCCGCCAGTATGCGAAATGCTACGCCTTCCGTCAATTGTTTTCTTTACCTTCCAGTTAAGCGCTATTGCCCCATCTTCAACTTTTCCAAAGGTTGGCTGATGGCTTAATTTTACTACCGGGTCGGCTTCATCCAGCTGAAATGCCATATACTTCAGCATGTCTGAAGCAGACGATGCTATGCTCGCAGCCACTTTCAAATCTTCCCAGGTGATGACAGGCATGATACGCCCCTTACCATCGTAACCCTTCGCCATTTTCGCAGGTAATTTTCCAGGTCTTAAAAGATAAGTGTTGTTCATTTTGAGCGGTATGGAAAAATGGGTTTTCAGAAGGCCTTCATACGAGTCGTTATAAACATTTTCCATGATGTAGCCTAGTAATTGGGCGGCAGTATTGCAATGGCGGGCAACCGTTCCTGGTAACACTTTTAATTTTACCTGATGAAGGTCCCTGTAAAGATCCTGTCTGCTGTAGCGTTTGTGAATCGAATCTAAAATGTAAGGAATAGAATCCGGGTCAGCTTTTCCAAATATATCTTTATCCGGCATCCAGTTTGGCAGACCCGAAGTAAGGTTAGCGAGGTTGAGCAATGTAACCGGCGTTCCATTGTAATTCAGATCAGGATAGTCATTCTTAAGGTATTTCCGGATATCATCTTCAAGACCTACCTTTTTATCAAGGACTGCTTTTGCCAGTAAAGTTGCCCCGAGCGTTTTTGTAATGGATGCAAGTTCGTAAATCGTATTGCCGGTCGGGAGCTCCGCTTTTTCTTTTTGGGTGGAACCGTAATTGTAGAGATATTTCTGTCCATTTATGATAACACCTATCGAAATGCCTACCCTTGAAGGCGCTTTCATGAATGCCATGATCGATTGGTCTACCAAAGAATCTAACCTGGTTGTTAGTTTATTATCGGAAGGTATTTCGGGGTCGTTGGTCTGAGCCCGGGTCATAGTTGCATACATCAGAAGGAACCCAAGGAGCGCGCTTTTTTTCATTTGTTTTATTTCTACCATTACGCTGTAACTATCAAAATGTTACACTGAAACGATTAAGAGGTAATTATTCGTTATTCCCTTTCTATCTGAAACCTCCTCTTGCGGCTTCCTGATTTAACTTGGTATGTGCTTTGTATTGTCTTCAAAAATGGAATTTTATGCAACACTCACAGAATGATCAGCTCGAAAAGATAAAAGAACTCATTGAGGATGTACGTATCAATATGTTCATCACAAAAGATCAAAACGGTAAGTTGACAGGCCGGCCGATGGGATCGGTAAAAGTAGAAGAAGATTGCACTTTGTGGTTTTTCACCAATGAATATTCTTCCAAAACTGATGATATATCTCACAACAACGAAGTGTTTCTCGCTTATAATTCTCCGTCTAAAAATTCTTATGTAACCATTGATGGCATTGCAGAATTGAGTGATGATAAGGAGAAAATAAAAGAATTGTGGAACCCTTCGATGAAAGCATGGTTCCCCGAAGGATTAGATGATCCAAAGATCCAGCTCATAAAAGTTACCCCGGTTTCCGGAGAATATTGGGATAATACATCCAGCAAGATCGTACTTGCTTTTAATATGCTGAAAGCTGCTATCACCGGCAAAGAATACTCAGAAGGCGAACATGGAAAAGTAAATCTTTAACCCAATAATTACACATGGATCTCAGTTCAGGATTGCCTTTTTGGTTGATCAAAAGTGGTTTGCCGTATGATTACGCAGACCTCTGCAAAGATGAAAAAGCCGATGTAGCAATATTGGGCGGCGGGATCTCAGGAGCACTCGCAGCATGGTATCTTGCGAAGGAAGGTGTGTCCTGCATTGTGCTAGACAGGCGCACCATTGGCCTTGGCAGCACCTGCGCCAGCACTGCCATGTTACAATACGAAATAGATACCCCACTCCACGTACTTCAGCATAAAGTTGGATTACAAAATGCCGTAAAGTCTTACAAGCTTTGTTCTGAAGCCATCGACAGCCTTATCGGGATAGCAAAGAAAATTAAATTTACAGATATCGAACGGCGCGAAAGCCTTTACTATTCCGCTTCAAAAAAAGACGTTTCTTTCATCGAACGTGAGTACGCTATCCGCAGCCAGCATGGTTTTGATGTATCGCTTTTGGATGAACCGCTTACCATGGAATATGCCGGGATCAGTTCACCGGCGGCGATACTTTCCAAACAAGGTGCGCAGACTAACGCTTACCTGTACACGCATTCTTTATTGCAGGATGCTGCAAAACATGGAGCAAAAATATTTGACAGGACCCCGATCAAAAAAATAACACACCAGAAAAAAGAAGTTTTGCTGACAGCAGAAAATGGATGTACGATCAAAGCAAAAACACTGGTGTATGCGAATGGATATGAAGCGGTAAATTATATCGGTCAAAAAATTGTAGACCTGCACAGCACATATGCATTATGCACCGAGCAAGGTAATGCAGGCGATGCCCCGTTTAAAAGCAAATGTATTTTATGGAATACTGCCGATCCATACCTGTATATGCGCACCACCAGCGACAATCGTATTTTAATTGGCGGCAGAGATGAAAAGTTTTACAATCCCACCAAACGCGATAAACTGCTGGATAAAAAAAACCGGTTGCTCAGCAATGATTTTAAAAAGCTTTACCCAGATGTTGAATTCAAACCCGAATTCAGTTGGTGTGGAACTTTCGGAGCTACTAAAGACGGACTTCCCTACATAGGCCCTTACAAGAAACTGGCAAATAGTTTCTTCGCATTAGGCTTCGGTGGCAACGGGATCACCTTCAGCTTAATTGCGGCAGAGATTTTGAAATATACGATTACAGGAAAGAAACATTCCGCGGAAAAATTATTCGCTTTTGACAGATAATCATTCATAAATAAAAATAGAACCAAGATGAACCGTTACCAGTTACCATTAGTTAGTTTTCTATTGATCTTCATCGCTACAACCATGAGCAGTTGCGAGGCTATAGCCAGCATATTCAAAGCCGGTGTGTGGTCGGGAATCATCATCGTTGTGCTTGTAGTTGCACTGATATTATATTTAGTGGGGAGAGGAAAAAAGTAGTATAGAAGGTTTAGAGGGTTTAGAGGGTTTAGTGGGTTTAGAGGGTTTAGAAGGTTTAGAGCGTTTAGAAGGTTTAGAGCGTTTAGGCGTTATAAAAGTATAATTTTTGCGAACTCCTAAACCCACTAAACCCTCTAAACCCTCTAAACCTCCTAAACAACTAAACTAATCCAAATACCTGCGAAGCGTCCACGCCAGTGTTTCATGCTGCTCCATCAGGTTGGTCAGAAAGTCAGCAGTACCGGCATCTTTCAGCTTTTCATCACATTCATCGATCTTTTCACGCAGTGTCTGAATTACTGATTCATGATCCTTCAGCAGTTCTTTTACCATATCTGTAGAAGATGGATTTTTGCCAGGAGTTTCTTTGATCTGTGAATGGCTGGCGAATTCTTTTGTGGTACCGATCGAAGGCGATCCGAGTTTGCTGATGCGTTCCGCCACTTCATCAATAGCCTTTTCCAGTTTATTATAATGATCTTCAAAAAGTTTATGGTATTCCATAAAGCTTGGCCCTGATACATTCCAGTGAAATTTGCGGGTCTTGATGTAAAGCATCATTCCATCGGCCAGGACGGCAGTGAGAATCTCTGTGATCTTTTTGAGATTGGGTGCGCTGATACCAATATTGGGTTTCATGTTAAATTTTTTTGATGAATACCCAAATTTACAAGAAAAACACTGTAATGGTGATTCGGCATTTTGATCGTTAACCACGATTCATTGTCTAAAATCTTGAGACCCGAAAGGTAATTTGTGTAATAAATTCTACGTTTTCCGATGGATAGTCCTCCCGATATCAATTGTAAGTAAAACAATCCTATCATTTTTTTAATTATCTTCATTTGTACAAACCTTACTTTCATTCAATAACTGACCAGTCTGATGAAAAGCAAAGTGTTAATCCTGGTATTGAGTTGTGTACCATTTTTAGTTTTCGCACAAAAGGATACCAGTACCAATGTAAACCGTCTGCTCAAATTATCACTTGAGGATCTGATGAATATCCAGGTGGTGACTGCATCCGGGTACCTTCAAACGACTGACGAAGCCCCTTCTACCATCACTGTAATTTCTGCCAGACAAATCGCTGAACGAGGGTACGAACAACTTGAAGACGCCCTCCGCGATATTCCGGGCATAGATATGATCCATGTTAATGGCTACGCTCCCACTCTTTTTTATTTCCGTGGAATGTATGGAGCAGAAAATCTGCGGGCATTGCTGATGGTGGATGGTATCCCTGAAAATAATATCATCGGCTCCAATGATATGGCGGGGCCGGTGTACAGCCTCCACAATGCCGAACGGGTGGAGATCATTTGGGGGCCTGCATCGGCGCTTTATGGCGCCAACGCTTTTGGCGGCGTGATCAACATCATTACAAAGAAAGGAGCCGATATCAACGGACTTAAAGCAGAAAAAGGATTCGGCACTTTCAATACTTCTTTCAGTAAATTATCGATGGGTGTAAAAAAAGGAAACTGGGATCTTTCCTTTGCTGGAACAATGTACAGCACCGATGGGCCCGTCTTCAAAAACCGTGATCCGGATTACGCCGCATCCTATGTAGACAAAGCCTATTCACTGAACGCCGCAATCTCGTACCAGGCAAAGAAATCCCTCACCACGCTTGGTTTCCGCACTTATAATACCCCGATGGGCTGGGGCACATTTTTAAACAGCCCGACCGTATTCCTCGGTTTGCCTCCGCAGGGAAATATGAACCAGGGTGTGATCGGATTGATCACACGGGATATCCGTGGTGAAAAATCAGGATTGAATAATGCATATCTCCATACTTTTTATCTGCAAAATGATCTCAAAGCGAATGATAAATTTAACCTGCTTTCCCGCATCGTTTATCGCGAAACAGGCACAAAGGATGATTCTTATGTATACCTTACCCTTGGCGGCAATAAACTGATCAGGGCAATCCTTGCCAATTCTTCCACAAGGATCTCCGGTGAATTCATTGCCAATTATTCAATTAATTCCAAAAGAAAGATCTCCGCAGGAATTCAGTATTTCAGGGATGATGTAGAACGCGGAGATCGCAGGGCGACCGTCGATACCCTCAATGATATTTACCTGATCGACGGAAGGGATACCCTCACCAATCTCAACTCTACTTTTTTGCCAAGGCAAAGCGATACCAGAAATAATTTCGGCAGTTACCTGCAATATGTGCATCAGACAAACCTTTTAAAAAGCACTACGTTCACCATTGGCGCACGTTATGATTACAATAGTTATTTTGGCAGCGCCATCAGTCCGAGGCTTTCGGTCATAAACAAACCGATCGACAAACTCACATTGAAACTCCAGTATGGACGGGCTTTCCGGGCACCAACCAATACCGAGATATACCAGGCGCCGATGAATTTCACTTTGGAAACGGAGAAGATCAGGACTTATGAAGTGAATGTTATTTATGCCCTGTCCAACAGTTTTCGTATGCAGTTGAATGGCTTCCACAATTCGCTTACAGATGTTATCATCCTGGGGAATCTTTCCGGACTGGAGCCGGATAAAAACCCCGGCGAACAAAGAACAACCGGCATTGAAGGCGTGGTAGATTTCAGCCCCGTAGCCAATACCACGTGTTTTGTAAACTTTACTTACCAGGATGCCAGAGGCAAAAATCTGCTTACGGGTCTATCCCGTAAAAGCTCCGGTGTAGCACGGATCAAAGGAAACGCGGGCATCACGGTAACGGTAGGAGAATTGTTTGAAATTACACTTATCGGCAACTGGATCGGAAAAAGAAATGTTCCGAGAACCGACCCCTACGGCCCTGTGGATGGCTATTTCCTGGCGAATTGTGTGTTGAGCACAAAAGAATTATTCAACAAAGGCATTACTGCAAGCATTAACGTAAGGAACATTTTCAATACTAAATGGCTTGATCCGGGTTTCAGAACCGCGGATGGATATCTATATTCAACAGTGCTTGAACAACCCGGCATCAACGGCATGTTTAAAGTAGGCATACGATTTTAAGACCAATTGAGTAGAACAGATATGATACGCAAACCTTTTTTCCTGCTGCTTATGCTGCTGTGTTCCGGCTGGGGCACTGCCGTGGCGCAGTCTGGCGATAGGCAAGCGGATATAAAGGCCGTATTCATTTATAATTTCACCAGGTATATCGATTGGAATATGGATGCGGAAGGAGCCGATTTTGTGATCGGTGTCATCGGTCCTTCTCCGGTATCACTGGCATTGAATGAAATTGCCCGTACAAATTCTGTGGGTAAACGAAGGATCGTGATCCAGACTTACAATAAGCCGGAGGACATACAATATTGTAATATTCTCTTCATCCCGCAAAAAACAACCATTCCGCTGCAGGCTATACTGGATAAAGCCGGACGTGGCGTGCTTACGGTGAGTGAAGAAAACGGGTTGGCAAAAAAAGGAACAGCTTTTAATTTTGTAATGGTCAATGATAAGATAAAATTCGAAACGAATCTGAAAGCGATCGATGCGGCTGGGCTTAAGGCCGGTTCGCAATTGTTGAAACTGGCGATTTTAGTGGATTGATTTTATCTCGCCGCAGAGAACCTGAGGGAGCGGAGTTTACGCAAAGATGTCTTTAATAATTACGGGATGTCTGCGTTATAGAAAATATATAAATAACTATGTTAATTAAACTGCGGGGCATATCTATAAGGAACAAACTGATATTGATGCAGGTTTTTACCAGCGTGCTGGTGCTGTTGATCGTATTTACAGTTTTTATCATTACAGATATCAAAGGATACAAGCAGCGTAAGATTGACAGCATGCTTGGGCTGGCACAGGTTTTGGCCGCCAACAATGTTTCTACTTTGCAGTTCATGGATGATGAAGCGGCACACCAGATATTATCCGAATTGCATGATGTAGCGCCGGATATTTTGCATGCTGCCATCATCGATAGTTCGGGAAGAACATTTGCGAAGTATGTAAAAGATACTGCGATAGGAATGGCCATTCCGAAGGATCTCCCCAACAATGGCTATGTTTTGGAATATGGAAGATTGTATGTAACCAGCCTGATAGTTTCTGACAAAAATGTTTTAGGTAAAGTGATGCTCGAAGTCGAATTGAGTGAACTGGAAAAAATAAAACTCGAAAAATTCGAACTGGCTGGAATATTGCTGGTAGTAGCCATTGCCTCTTCATTCATCATCGCTTTGCTGATACAACCATATATTTCGAAAAGGTTACTCATGCTGGTGAACACGATGAAAGATGCAGGAAGCACCGGCGACTACAGCAAACCGTTAGTAGATGAAGGGAAGGATGAGATCAGCACTTTGGTGAGAGTATATAATTCGCTGATGGTGCAGGTGAAAGAATCGCAGCGGCGAAAAGAAGAATTCATCGGCATCGCCAGCCATGAATTGAAAACGCCTTTGACAACGATCAAAGGATATATCGATCTGATCGATTCGATGGAAGATCAGCAACCCAAAAAACAGTTTGTACAAAAGGCATTGGACAATGTATTAAAACTGGAGCGCCTGATCAAAGACCTTTTGGATGTGTCTAAAATGCAAAGCGGGCAGCTCGAATTGAATGTGCAGGAATTTGATATGGGTGAATTGCTGGAAGAATCCATCGCCGGATTCAGGATGGTTTCGGGAGCCCATAAGATAACCTGGGAAGGGGATCATTCACCCGGAAAGATCAGGGCAGACAGGCAGCGGATAGAACAGGTGATCGTAAACCTTCTTTCCAACGCGATCAAATATTCGCCCGGCGAAAAAGAAGTGGTGGTAAGAAGCAGCAAGAACGTAGAAGAAATGGTGATAGTGGTGAAGGATTATGGCCCGGGGATCCCTGCGGAAGAATTGCCTAATATCTTCGATCGGTTTTATCGCACAAAAGATACATCGATCCATATTTCCGGCTTTGGCCTCGGTCTATATATCTGCAAGGATATCATAGATCGCCATCATGGTAAGATATGGGTGGATTCTAACAAAGAAGGATCTGCATTTTATTTTTCACTGCCGATAAGGCACGATGCAGCAATTTGATCAATATCAAACCGAAATCAATTGATTTTTGCATAAATTAGCAATGGTATAATTCAAGCATATGAATAAAATTCTTGTCGTAGATGACGATCTCGATATATTGGCGCTTGTAAAAATAGCGCTCTCCATCAATAATTTTTCGGTAGAAGCCATTTCGAGGTGGGAAGACATCACGGATACGATCCGCAATTTTCAACCGGATCTGGTACTGCTGGATGTATCATTGGGCGGTGCCGATGGAAGGAACATTTGTAAAGACCTCAAGCACACCGATGACACGAAACACTTGCCGGTAGTACTTTTCTCCGCCAACGCCGAAATGGGGAATTACCTGGAGGAATGTAAAGCGAATGATTTTATTGCGAAGCCGTTTGAGTTATCGCACCTGGTAAAGACGTTGAGACAGCACCTGAATTAACGACTGACGACTGACCACCGACCACCGACGACTGACCACCGCACGTTTGTAATAATTATAATTTTATAAAATCCCAGAGATCTTTTAAGTATTTCAACTTTAACGAACCAGCGGTTGTCGGTCGTCCGTCGTCGGTGGTCTGTCGTCGTTTACATATTTTCAATCACCATCGCACTTGCTCCTCCTCCACCATTACAGATTCCTGCTGCGCCATATTTTCCACCATTCTGTTTCAATACGTTTATCAGGGTAACAATGATCCTTGCGCCGCTACAGCCCAATGGATGACCGATAGAAACCGCACCACCATTGACATTCACAGTAGCGGGATCAAGTTTCATGCGGCGGGAATTCTCAATTCCAACTACGCTGAACGCTTCATTTAGTTCCCAGAAACTGATATCTTCCATTTTCAATCCTGCCTTGGCAACTGCTTTAGGTACAGCGATTGAAGGAGTGGTAGTAAATAATTCAGGGGCCTGTTCAGCATCCGCATAGGATACGATCTTCGCGATCGGTTTCAATCCAAGTTCTTCCGCTTTTTCCTTGCTCATTAAGACCAGCGCTGCCGCACCGTCATTCAACGTACTTGCATTAGCGGCAGTAACAGTCCCGTCTTTTACAAACGCACCTTTCAATTCCGGTATCTTGTCAAATTTCACATTATACGCTTCTTCGTCTTTTGCAAAAACAATCGGATCGCCTTTGCGTTGAGGAATGCTCACCGGAACGATCTCATTTTCAAATTTACCCGCTGCAGTCGCGGCCTGGCTGCGTTTGTAGCTTTCAATAGCAAAAGCATCCTGTTCTTCACGGGTAACTCCGCAGGTAGAAGCACAAAGTTCGGCAGCATTACCCATCGCTTTACCATCGTAGACATCGGTAAGGCCGTCTTTCACCAATCCATCGGTAAAAGAAACATTACCGTATTTATTTCCCCAACGCATATTTTCTGAATAAAAAGGAACATTACTCATGCTTTCCATCCCACCGGCAACAACGATATCAGCGTCGCCGAGCATGATGCTTTGTGCCGCCTGAGAGATCGCTTTCATGCCGCTGGCGCAAACTTTATTTACGGTAGTGCAATTCACTTCGTTGGGCAATCCCGCAAATTTAGCCGCCTGGCGCGCAGGCGCTTGTCCGAGATTAGCTTGTATAACAGAGCCCATCAACACATCATTCACAGCCGAAGGCTGGATACCGGCTTTTTCAATAGCTCCTTTGATAGCTAACGCACCCAATTGAGTAGCAGAAAAATCTTTTAAAGAACCGCCGAAGCTTCCGATTGGCGTACGGACAGCGGAAATAATATATACTTCTTTCATATTGCAATTTTGGCGCAAGTTAAAGACAATTAAGAATTAAAAATTAAGAATTAAGAATTCTCTTAAGGGTAGTTTATAATATAAAATGCCCTCAAAAGAAGAGGGCATTTTGTTGATTATCATTTAAAGAAATTGCTTCATTCCTCAATGACGGGTGAATAATCCCGGAAATGATGAAAATTGAAGCCGCCAGTAAAGCCTTCGAAGGTTTCACTATTGACCATTCACCATTCATTAGAATTGTTCCAGCTTGCTGAAGAAGAAATCACCTTCGATTTGTGCGTTTTCATCGCTATCGCTTCCGTGAACAGCGTTTTCGCCGATAGAAGTGGCATATTTTTTACGGATAGTACCTTCTTCTGCCTGCGCAGGGTTGGTAGCGCCGATCAGCTTGCGGAAATCTTCTACCGCATTGTCCTTTTCAAGGATAGCAGCAGTGATTGGCCCACGGCTCATAAATTCTACCAGTTCGCCGTAAAAAGGGCGTTCTTTATGCACTGCATAAAATTCGCCTGCCTTTTCTGAACTTAAATGGGTCATTTTCATCGCCACAATCCTGAATCCTGCAGCATTGATCATTTGTAGGATACCGCCGGTGCTTCCTTTTTCTGTAGCATCAGGCTTTATCATCGTAAATGTTCTGTTAGTCATTATATATCAATTTTGGGCGCAAAGATAAAAGAAATAAGGAATAAGAAACAGAGAAATAAGGAATAGGAAAGTTAAATCCGCAATTTTTTCCAGAGTGCAAGTGTTAAAGACCCGCAACTTCCTTATTTCTTATCCAGCATTTCTTATTTCTTATTCCGTTTTGCTTACTTTTGCGCTCTTTATGGAGCAAATCAGTAATATATATCCCCAATTTTCAGGCGATAAAAAAAAGGTAGTGATCACCATGCATCAAAAACCGGATGGTGATGCGATGGGTTCTACGCTGGGTTTATATCATTTTCTGGTACAATTCGGGCACGAAGTTACCGTGATCTCCCCTACCAATTGGGCATCTTTTCTTAATTGGATGCCGGGTTGCAAACAGGTGCTGGATTACGAAAGGCAGACTGAACAATCCAATAAACTGATCGAAGAAGCGGATTGGATATTTTGCCTTGATTTCAATACGCTTAGCCGTACAAAAAATATGGAGTCGGCTTTGCTCGCTACCAAAGCACAACGAATTCTCATCGATCATCATCAGCAGCCACAGACGGAAGTTTTCGCCTACGGCGTAAGTGATACCACTAAAAGCTCTACTGCCGAAATGGTATTTGATGTGATCTCCGGCTCGGGATATGAGGATAAGATCACAAAAGAGATCGCTGAATGTATTTACACCGGCGTGATGACTGACACCGGCTCCTTCCGTTTTCCTTCTACTACTGCCAATGTACACAGGCTGGTAGCCACTTTAAAAGAGCATGGGCTGGAGCATGGCACGGTACATGAAGCCATTTATGATAATTTTTCGGAAACACGTCTGCGTTTCATCGGCAATGTGCTGCTGAACAGGATGGAAGTTTTTTATGAATATAATACGGCACTGATAGCGATACCGGCGGCCGACCTGGTAAAATACGACATCAAAACCGGCGATACTGAAGGGCTGGTAAATTATCCATTGAGTATCGAAGGGATCAAACTTGCGGCGATTGTCATAGATCGTGGTGAAGAAAGAAAATGTTCGTTCAGGAGCAAAGGGAATTTTGATGTGAATACATTTGCACGTAAATATTTCAATGGTGGTGGGCATTTCAACGCAGCCGGCGGACAAAGTAAAGAAACGCTGGAAAATGTTATCGTAGCTTTTAAGAAAGCCATGATGGAAAACCGCGATCAATTAAGCACTTATAAATTTTAAAATAAACAAATCACCACACAATGAGAAAGATCTCTTATTTATTGATACTTGCAGTTGTAGCTTTTTCTGCATGTACTGAACCTTTTAAAAAAGCCAAAGATGGTACTGAGTACAAGATCATCGCTGGTAAAGGTGGAAAACTGGTTATGCCGGGTAACACTATGGAAATGAATGCTGTTGTAAAATACAATGACAGCCTCCTTTACAGCAGCATTGAATCAGGTATGCCACAGTTTGCACCATACGATACTGCTAACTTCCCTCCTTTGTACAAAGAGATCTTCAAGACCATTCACGTTGGTGATAGCATCATCATCAAATTATCTACAGATAGCCTGATGAAGAGCGGTCCTGCTGCACCATGGATGCAGAAAGGAAAATTCATCGTACAGACTTACAAGATCACCAACAGTTATGCAACACAGGCTGAAGCTGATAAGGCAAGGCAGGCTGCGATCCCTGTTGCTGAAGCAATAGCAAAAAAGAAGACGGAGGAAATGGTGAAGAAAGAAGATAAGACCCTGACTGATTATTTTGCAAAAAACAATCTGAAACCAACCAAAGCCCCGTTGGGAACTTACTACGAGATCATCCAGGCTGGTGCCGGTCCATTGGTGGATACATCCAATGTTGTAAAAATAAATTACACTGGTAAAACTATGGCTGGTGTGATGTTTGACAGCAACACCGATCCTTCAAAAGGTCCAAGCGAACCACTTACTGTAAATTTCACCAACGATCCATCTTTGGGGATGTCAGTTATCGCTGGCTGGAAAGACGCCATCACTCAAATGAACAAAGGCACAAAAGCTAAATTGTATATTCCATCAGCATTGGCGTATGGCCCGCAAAGCCCGTCAGAACTGGTTCCGCCAAATTCAATCCTGGTATTCGATATCGAGATCGTTGATGTGTTGAACAAAGCTCAGGCTAAAGCTGATGCAGATGCAAGGAACAAGAAAATGCAGGAAATGCAGCAGAAATACATGGATAGCATCAAAAAAGCTAATCCGGTACCAGCTACTAAATAAGTTTTCAGTTTTATAAGATTTGAAAGGCCGTACGAAGTGCGGCCTTTTTATGTATGATCTATGATGTAAGATCTATGATCTTTTTAAACCAAATGTCGTTATCAATTTTAAATGAATTCTGATCCGAAAGTACCAGATCATACCTCATACGTCTTACATCATAGATTTTTATATTCTTCCATCAGTTTTACCACCTCCACCGCTTCCTTCACATCATGTACCCTCAATATATCCGCTCCGTTTTGTATGGCCAATGTATTCAAAACCGTAGTTCCGTTCAAAGCTTCATCTGCCGAAATCCCCAGTGTGCGATAAATGGTCCCTTTGCGTGAAAGTCCCGCCAGTATAGGCTTTTCGAAGATAGAGAAAGCGGATAGATTTTTCAGCAGTTGAAAATTATGAACAGTAGTTTTACCAAAGCCAAAACCCGGATCGAGGATCAGATCGGTTATACCTGCGGCTTTACACTCTGCTGTTTTATTTACAAAAAACCCCAGCACTTCCTGTACCACATCTTCATAGTGCGGTGATTTTTGCATGGTAGCGGGAACGCCTTTCATGTGCATACAGATGTAAGGAACACCCAATTTCCCAACAGAATCGATCATATTTTCATCCATATTTCCACCACTGATATCATTTACAATGGAGGCTCCTGCCTCAACAGCTGCGATCGCTACTTTGCTGTAATAAGTATCTACAGATAGTATCAATTCAGGAAATTGTTGCGCCAGCAGAGTGATCACCGGCACTACCCTGTTGAGCTCTTCTTCTGCACTCACTACTGTACTTCCCGGGCGGGTACTTTGTCCGCCGATATCAACGATAGCAGCACCTTCGCTGATCATCCGCTCTGCCTGCTGAAGGATGGCGGCCGTTCCATCATTCAGAAAACCTTTGTAAAACGAATCCGCTGTAATATTGAGAATGCCCATCACCACTGGTTTTTCGGCAGCCAGTAATTTTCCTTTACAGTTAAGTGTAAACATTTGATATACTAATTGTATTTTTGAAGAGATACACAAATTTGCATTAATTATAAATAATTCACGGGATAATAATGACAACCAGCGAACAGTATGACAAAGTGATTGGCGGATGCCAGGAAACATTTATCCGGAAAACAAGTGATTACGGCACTTCATGGCGGGTATACCGTACTATTTCGGTAGCCGACCAGATCTATATCAAAGCGAAAAGAATACGGACAATACAGGAGAAAAAGGAACAACGCATCGGCGATGATATCAAAAGTGAATTCCAGGGAATATTGAATTATGCGGTGATTGGCCTGATACAACTGGATCTGCAGGAGGAAGAATCTGAACAATTGCCGGTAGAAGAAGTCAACCTACGCTATAGCGAAAAAGTTACCCTGGCAAAGAAACTGATGGAAGACAAGAACCACGATTACGGCGAAGCCTGGCGTGAAATGAGCCAGGAAAGTTTTGTAGATCTGTCGCTGGCCAAAATACTTCGCATCAAACAGATACTTGCCAACGAAGGTAAAACGATCGCCAGTGAAGGCATCGATGCCAATTTTTTTGATATATTAAATTATGCCGTCTTTGCGCTGATACTTATCAGCGAAGGCAAACACTAAAACATTCATTGATGAAACTAACGGTTACGATCATACGCATATTGACAGGAGCGCTGTTCATATTTTCAGGATTGGTAAAAGCGATCGATCCACTTGGGTTGGCTTATAAGATGCAGGAATTTTTTGAGGCCTGGGCCAATGCCGGCATCATGAAAGGGCTGATGAGTTCTCTCAATGATTATGCGGTGAGTTTCTCTATCATCATGATTACGCTGGAAGTAGCTGTAGGATTGGCTTTGCTACTGGGATGGAAGAAAAGACTGACTACCTGGATATTACTCCTGCTGATGTTGTTCTTCACATTCCTTACCAGTTATGTTTTGTTCAGCGGCAAGATACGTGCCTGCGGCTGTTTTGGTGATTGTATTCCGCTTACCCCGATCCAGACATTCACCAAGGATATCATTTTATTGCTGTTTGTTATTTTCCTGCTCATCAATACAAAATATATCACACCGGTATTAAAGCCATTGGCTAATACATTGGCAGTTGTCTTTGGAATCGCACTTACACTTTTTCTGCAAATACATGTGCTGAAACACCTGCCTGTAAAGGATTGCCTGCCTTACAAAGTTGGAAACAATATTCTTGAATTGCGCAAGATGCCCGCAAATGCGATACCGGATGTATTCGATTATAATTTCGTATATGAAAAAGACGGAACAAAAAAAGATTTCACCGCCGCAAGCCTGCCGGACAGTTCCTGGAAATTTGTAGAAAGAAAACAAGTGCTGGTTAAAGCCGGAAAAAACAACATCCCCTTGATCAATGATTTCTCATTGACGGATGAAGATGGCGTAATAGTAACAGACAGTGTATTGAATACGAAAGGGAAATATTACCTTTTCTTTGTAAAAGAACTCACATCTGATACGACAGGTTGGGAGAAAAAACTTTTCCAGCTAAACGAGCAGGCTCAAAAAGAAGGAACAAAAGTGTATATCGTAACCGCACAGCAGCAGGTAGTATATGATTATATGTACGATCACAATATCATCACCAATGGTGTATTGTCATCCGATGGAACAGCTATCAAAACCGCAGCCAGGGTGAATCCTACGTTGTTTGTGATGGAAGGGCCGGTGGTGAAGAATAAATTGAGCTGGAGGGACATGAAGAACAATTAAGAATGAAGAATTAAGAATGAGAGAACTCCGGGGTTCGATAGGATTTAAAATTCTAAACCCTATCTGCGAAATCCGCGTAATCATCTTTTAATGTGCGATTATCATGCGATATATTTTACAAAAACTATTTTACGCTACCCTCGTCCTCATTGGCGTGGTGGTACTGGTTTTTGTAATGTTCCAGGGATTCGGTGATCCGGCAAGGCTGATCGTTGGCCAGACCGGTGATCAGAAAACGATGGAAAATATCCGCAAGGATCTTTACCTGGATAAACCGAAATGGCAACAATTCGTTCTTTATCTCAATGATGTATCCCCCCTGTCCATACACACCCGGGATGAGATCGAGCAAAAAAAATTACGCGGGCTCTTCATAGGTGGCGGCACCCGGATCGGGATCAAGATCCCGTACCTGCGTAAAAGTTACCAGACAAAAAAAGACACTATCGATGTATTGTCCGAAGCGCTGCCCGGTACCATTGTACTGGCGTTAGCCGCCATGCTTCTGGCTGTCGTCGGCGGCATCATACTTGGCGTGGCGGCGGCTGTAAAAAAAGGCACCTGGCTCGATACCAGCGCTATCTTCAGCAGCATCGCCGGTATTTCAGCGCCATCTTTTTTTATGGCAATCATCATCGCTTATTTTTTCGGGGTGATATTGCATCCCTACACCGGGCTGAATCTTACGGGTAGCCTGTTTGAAATAGATGAAGTAACAGGTGAAAAATATCTTGTTTTGAAGAATCTTATTTTGCCCGCATTTACGCTGGGCATCAGGCCCCTGGCCATTATCACGCAATTAACAAGGAGTAGTATGCTCGACGTGCTGGGGCAGGATTATATACGCACGGCTTATGCCAAGGGATTGAGCAAAAGAACCGTCATTTTCAAACATGCGCTGCGCAATGCGCTTAACCCTGTGATTACTGCTATCACAGGCTGGTTCGCAGAATTACTGGCCGGCGCATTTTTCGTGGAATATATTTTCGGATGGAAAGGAATTGGTAAGATCACGGTGGATGCGCTCGAAAAACTCGACTATCCGATCGTAATGGGATCCGTGTTGTTCAGCGCTTTCATTTTCATTCTCATCAATATTCTTGCAGATGTACTCTATACTATCATCGATCCACGGATAAGGATCAGTTAATGAATAATACTAAAATGGATAACGGATAATCCTTTTAATTTGAAGGGTTTCAAAAAAGTTTGAAACTTCAAACCGGAAGCATTATCCATTATCCATTAATTAATTATCAATTAAGCGTCTAGTCTTTACCCAACACAACGATCAGTGCGTAAATAACACCCGGAATAAAGAACAACAAAGTCAACACCAGGCTAAGCCAGAATTTATTGTTGATCTCACCTTCGTGAAGGTACACTGCCAATGGAGGCAACAGGATGGCAAGGATCACCAATAAAAGAGTGCTGGTGCTTGGTTCATTACCATTCCTTTTTTCTTTCTTAAATTCTTTCAGCTCTTTTTTTGCTTCACGAAGCCTTAATTTTCTTTCTTTACGCGAAAGGCTTTTAAATTCTTTTAAAGCTTCTTTGACAGAAGTCTTTGGCACTTCGGTAGGGTTTACCGGCGCTGCCGGAGCGGTGACTGGGTTTACAGGATCAGTTACAGTAACTACGGCTGCTGCATTCAGTGAACTTGCAAACAAGCTCACACCGATCAACAATAAAATTGATTTGCGGATAATTTTCTTCATACCTGAAATTTTGATGTTGAATATTTAATACTAATAATTTAGCATTTCTTATGCCAAATTTTAACATTTGTTAACATGTGTATAACTGTATCAATACATTCAAAAAAAGATCAATTTAATTCTCAAACCGGGGTTGAGATTGTACATTGCGCAAAGTTTATGACAACTTCTCTTACCATCGTTCGCTATAAAAAAAGGTTCATACCATTCGCTTTTTTTTCAATGGCTATCTTTCATCTGCCTTTATGGGCAAGAAAAATTTCATTTTATAAACTCATGGGAAGCGGAAAGAACGGCACTTTTGATAAAACGCCGGATCTACAGCAATGGGCAATTATTGCCGTCCATAGGGATTTACATGAATTTGCAGATGAAAAACCCGGCAACCAGCTATTATATGGAAAATTCATAGCTAAATGGTGGGCATTTTTTAATTGTGAAACATTCACCCTATTTCTTGAGCCGCTTGAAAGCCATGGCAGCTGGAATGGAAAAAAAGCTTTTGGCGAACTTCCCGCCAAATCAGGATACGAAGGGCCGGTCGCAGTGCTTACCAGGGCGACCATCCGTATTAATAAATTGAAATATTTCTGGCTAAATGTGGCAGGTGTAGCCAATAAGATGGCTGGCGCAAAAGGCTTTATCACATCATTCGGAATCGGCGAAATGCCCTGGATCCGGCAGGCTACATTCAGCATCTGGCAAAGCAAAGAAGCTATGAAAGCCTTTGCCTACGGCATGAAAGAACATGCGGAAGTGATACAAAAAACGAGGAAACAACGCTGGTACAGTGAGGATATGTTTACCCGGTTCAGGATCATATCACATACCGGAACACTCAGGGGGAAAGACCCTTTGGCCGGAATGTCGTAAATTGCCGCTTCGAAAGCTTTTGCCGCAATTCACAAATTGAACCGGCCTTACTAAATAATTGCTGATGAAAAATATTAAACTGATAGAAGTACCCTCCGAATTGGGTGCAGGAACACGTGGCGCAAGTCTGGGTATTGATGCAATAAAGATCGCCGCGTTGGATTTTATGAGCAATTTCTTCGTTCATTTTCCTTCTGAAAAAGTGGAAACCTCCAATGACCTCTTATTTGAACCCATTCAATCGCCTTACGCAAAGCGTATCCATGGCGTGTTGAGCATCTATGAGCGTATAAGCAAGGCCGTTAGTGATAGCATAAAAAGTAATTTTTTTCCGGTAATTCTCAGCGGCGATCATAGCACTGCCGGTGGAACGATCGCCGGTATCAAAATCGCAAAACCAAAAAGCAAATTAGGGGTGATCTGGATAGATGCACATGCCGATCTTCATACTCCTTACACTACCCCTTCGGGAAATATGCACGGAATGCCTTTGGCCACTGCCATCGCCGAAGACAACCAGGAAATGAAAGCGCATGACCTGGATGAAAAAACAACCAGGCTTTGGAATCAATTGAAATCGTTGGGAAAACTGGAACCGAAGGTTTTGCCGGAAGATATCGTATTCATTTCGCTCCGTGATTATGAAAAAGAGGAAAAACATCTCATAGAAAAATACGGCATGAAAGTGATCACCACTGCTGAAGTAAGGCGCATCGGTGCAGAAAATGTGAGCCGCAAAGTGATCCGATACCTGAGTGACTGCACGGATATTTATGTAAGCTTCGATGTGGACAGCCTCGATTCTTCTTTGAGCAAAGGAACCGGAACACCAGTAAGCAATGGACTTCGCGAAAGGGAAGCAGAAGATCTTATCAGTAAATTCATGCAGAACAGGAAGATCTGTTGTTTTGAAATCACCGAAGTAAACCCGACACTTGACAAAGAAAACCTGATGGCGGAAATAGCTTTCAATATCTTACAACGCAGCGTGAATGTGCTGATGATGAACTAATATAGCTGATGAAAAAATATTTCGCCTTTCTGTTATTCCTTGGCATTACTGGTTTTGCTGCTGCGCAAACAAAAAAAGCATACAAAGACTCTATCCTGCTTTTTCAGAAAAATTATGCAGATTCACATGAGGTTGTAAAAGGTAGTGATAAAAAATATTTCCACTTTTTTTCACCCGATGAAAAATTCCGTGTAGTTGCCAATTTCATACAACTGAATGACACGGCAGGTTTTATCATGAAAACCAGTGGTACACGTACTTCACGCTATTTCAAATATGGTATTTTGAATTTTGAGATTGATCGTAAACCTTATCAATTAAGGGTTTATCGCAGCCAGGATCTGATGGCTACCAAAGAATATAAAGATTACCTATTCGTTCCTTACACCGATCTTACCAGCGGCGAAGAAAGTTATGGCGGCGGAAAATACCTGGAGTTTTTTATTAAGGATATTATCAATAATACCGTGGTCCTGGATTTCAACAAAGCCTACAATCCTTATTGCGCTTACGCTTCAGGATACAATTGCCCCATACCCCCAAGAGAGAATAATCTCAATGTGGCCATAAAAGCGGGGGAAAAACAGTTTGGTAAATCACATTAGTGAAGTACAATTCTGCTGTTTATTTTATAGAATATTTTATATAATAGGAAAACCTGATAGACAATTTCTGGAAGGCGATCTGTGATTTATTATCCTCGTCATCCTCATCCGAAAAAGTTCGTTGCACAATATTGGCAACATTGGAACTATAATAAGGCTGCTCCGCTTGTTCACGCACTTCCAACGGCTTGTCAATTTTTTCACCGATTGACGCAAGCAGGTACTCAGCTTTATCTTTTGCAGCCTGTATTGCCGCTACCCTCACCACTTTTCGCAAACTATCTATTTGCGAATGTTCCGTTCTTGTGATATAACTTTCTTTGATATTGATGGCATATAATTCCTTGAAAACTTTTGATACTTCATCCGAATTTTTAACCTGTAAGGTATATTCTTTGGTAACCTTGAATCCTGTTTCTTTAGATTTATTCCGGGTGATCTCAGAGGTAGCATTGGTAAGAACAAGATTTCCCAGATCGAGGTTGATCTTTTGTAATGATCGTTTCAATTTCTGTTCCTGCGATTCGATCGTGTACTTCTCATTGTTAACTACCTTATCGCTTAAAGTAATTGAAATGAATATTTGGTCCGGAACCACTTCTTTCAATGCAGTACCTGTTACTTCAATGAATGGCCTGGGATCCGATTTACCAGTTTGGGCAAAAGAATAAAATACCGGTAAAGCCAACAGGAATAAAATGAACTTTTTCATATCTGATGATTCGGGTAAAAAATTGTTCGTAAAAAATAAAGAAACAAAAATATATTTAAAATAGAATGTTAAGCATAAGAAAAAGTGGAACAATATAACCGAGCATGATGGCAAAAACTATGAACCCCGCTCCTGCTAATAATGTATATCTGCAAAGATTATGACAAAACGGATATATCCTGCCAGCTACTTCTTCTACATTATTCGTCTTTTTGGAAAAAATAAAATCAACTGCAAGCGTTGTCCAGAGCAGGATCCAGCCAAAAGCATACAGGCAAAAGAAAGCACCAATGAGCAGCCAGAGGTATTCATCCAGCCATTCTTTTATAGTCGTAAAGAATATCATAGTTACAGATTGTGCCTTTCCAAATATACCTTTTTGTCCCCAACCGTTGCCGGCAACGCTCCCGTTTCTATTTATTCAATAAAACCTTTGACAGAAAGGCTTTCATTACGCCGCAAACGCTGCCGGTCGCAAATAATTTACAAATCATCCAATGTCCGAAAACAGCATGCTTCAGTATTTACATCTAATTTGAATGTTCGATGAATGTCATGGTAACGATCACGCCTACACGCAAAATATTTGCAGGAGGAGGATCGCCCGGGAAGCATTCGCTCATCATCAAGCTAAAGCCATATAACATGCGGACAAAACTACTTTTGCTCTTATTTCTTTTCAATGCGCTTCAATCATTTTCGCAGACAGCATTACAGACCTCTTTTGAATCTCCTGTTTACAATGCAGGAAATGTAAACGCACAGAACGGCTGGACTGTCAGTTCAGGAACTGCTGTGATAACTACCGCCAAAGCCAAAACAGGCACACAATCTTTAAACCTCAGTGCCACTGCGGGTACATTACTGCTCAACTACGTAGCATACAGTGGCAATGTGCCCGGCATTACCGGCGAAGTGTACGCTGATTGCTGGGTAAACCCCGGAAGCTTTGTTACCAAAGGTATTGCCATTAACGGAATGGATCTTTGGGGAGGCAGTTCAAAACGGATATTCGTGATTGAATTCGGCACCGATGGAACGATCAAAGGATACAATTCCGGCTCCCCTGTAAATGTTGGCACGTGGACGAGCAATAACTGGGTGAGGATTTCTATCAGGATAGATTTCGCGACAGAAAAATATAAGATAGCTATCAATGGGAATGTACATGCAACAGATTTTGGCTTTCGCGAAGCATATACACCGGCTGCCAGTGGTACAAGAGTTGCCAATGTGAAAGAATTTCATTCACTACGTTTCAATCACCTGGCGGATGCTACGGTAGCCACTTCTGATGCGGCATTCGACGATATGTACGTAGGCACCACTGCTATCCCCGACATCAGTTTCGGCGCATCGTCAACTACCAGAACCATTACCGTAACACCACCTGCATTCGGTAGTATCAGCCTTTCGCCTGCTGCACCTTACAATGTCGGGCAACAAGTTACGGCAACGCTTACCTTACCACAAGGATACGCCAACAATGGCTGGACGGGTGACCTTTCAGGAACTGAATTGACAAAAACATTTACCATCAATAATAACATGACCATCGGCGCTGATGTTGGGATTGACATCAACAATCCGCCACCGAAGTACCTGATCAATGTAACGCAACCTGTGAACGGCTCTATCACCTTATCGCCGGTGTCGGCGGATAATATGTATTACAAAGAAACGAGTGTAACCGCCACCGTTAGTTACGAAGCATGTTATCAATTTGATGGCTGGTCGGGAGACTTATCGGGTACGCAGCTTACAAAAACATTTACCGTTGGCAATAACATGGCCATCGGCGCAGCTATCAGTATCAATACCACTCCACCAGTCAAACGCACTGTAAATAATGTAACCGCTTTCAAGGCTGCTTTGGCAGCCATGAATCCGGGTGATACCGTAGAAGTGGAAAACGGAAGTTATAACCTCAGCAGCCTAACCATAACACGCTCCGGCTGCGAATTACAACCGATAGTGATCACGGCCAAAAATAAAGGACAGGTCATACTGAATGGCGCTACAGCACTGATCTTCAAAAACATGAAATATGTAACGTTAAAAGGATTTTCTTTTCAAAGTACCAGTATCGGCTCAGGCATCAAACTCGAAAACTGCAGCAGGTTCCGGATCACAGAAAATGAATTTGCCTATACGGAAACAACTTCCTGTACCTGGATCACGATCGGTGATACGTATGCAAGTCCGCTACCATTGCGCAGCGGATACAACAGGGTCGATCACAATAGTTTCTCTGGAAAAACACAGGCGGGCAATTATATCCGAATGGATGGCAATATAAATCAACAAACGCAATACGACACGATCGATCACAATCATTTTAAAAATAACGGCCCTCGTGCAGATAATGAAAAAGAATCGATCAGGGTTGGTGTAAGTACATTATCCAAAAGCAGCGGATTTACCCTGATCGAATACAATCTCTTTGAAGATTGTGATGGCGATCCGGAAATTGTTTCCATCAAATCCTGCGACAATACGGTCCGTTATAACACGTTTGTCCGCTGCCTTGGAACAGTATGTCTTCGCCAGGGTTTCAGAAGTACGGTCGAAGGGAATTATTTTTTCGGAGATAATAAAACGGCCACTTTCAATGGCGGAACGATCGGATGCGGAGGTGTGCGGGTGTACGCGAAAGACCATAACGTGATCAATAATTATTTTTCGGGACTTACAGGAGCCAAATGGGATGCGGCTATCACTATCACCAATGGTGATGTGACGAATTCTTCTGCAAGCCTTGCGGATCATTATCTTCCGGAAAACCTGAAAGTAGCTTTCAATACTTTTGTGAATAATAAATCGGATATCGAGATCGGGTTTGACAATAATGGAAATTATCCGTTGAAGCCTATCAATTGCAGCATCGAAAATAATGTAGTGATACAAAATACCAATCCCATCATCAAATCTTACAGTACTACTTCTCTTGCCGGAGTAACATTTAACAACAATATCATGTATCCGACAGGCACAGCAACAATAGGAATTACCGCAACAGCCGCCGCCATCAATGTTACAGATCCGAAACTGGTATCACCAATTTGCACAGCACCTGACGGTTGTTTGCAAAGTAATGCTTCCAAAGTGATGCGGCTATCATTCGGCAGCCCGGCGATAGACGCGGCTTCAGGCAATTTTCCAAATGTATCATTGGATAATGAACGCCAGTCGAGAAGTGGTGCAAAAGATATCGGTGCGGATGAATATAGCAGCGTATGGCCATTAACTGTAAATTTTACTGCGTTGGATGCGGAGCATGTCGGGCCATCGGCTGTTTCACAAACATACACTTACATGCTGACCGGTGCATTGCCGTTGAAAATACTCCGGTTTAACGCGACAAAAGATCTGCAACAAACAAAACTTACCTGGATCACCACGGGCGAAATAAATGAAAAACGTTATGAGATCGAATGGAGCGCAGATGGAAATTCATTTTCAAAAATTGGAAGTGTAGAAGCCATTGGAAATAGCAGTATGCAAAATTACAGCTTCTACGATGCAGTACACATCAAAGGTACAAGCCAATACCGGCTCAAGATCATTACACAAGATGGCAGGTTCACTTACTCATCCATCTGCCGCATCGGATATGGAATTGCCGTGCAGGCTTATCCCAATCCGGTATTGGATAAACTGACAGTAGAATTTGATTCCCCATCGAATAAATTCATCACACTTGAATTATTTGCAAATGATGGAAGAAAATTAAAAACTATGGCATCACGGCAAAATAGTTTGATACAAATGGATGTAAAAGGAATTCCTGCAGGCCTCTACCTGTTACGTGTATACGAAGATAATGACATCATACTGACTCAAAAGATCATCAAACAATAGATCCTCCATAAATTAAGAACGCGCCATAGGCGCGTTCTTAATTATTAATTATTAATTATTAATTATTAATTATTAATTATTAATAATTAATTGATCCTTCTACATTCCCACCATTTCTTTCTTTTTCCTCAACCCATCCAGTGATGGATCCATCTGAATCGCTTTATCACACATTTGCTGACCGCGATCTTTTTGCCCTTTTTTCATAAAACAAAGACCAGCCTGGTATAATGCCTTGCCATCTTTTGCATCAATTTCCATCAGTTTCTGACAGTATTGCAAAGATTTGTCGAATTGTTTTTTCTGGTAAAGGATCTCAGCCATATCACGCAGGATATCTTTATTTCCTGGCTTGCGGCTCCATACTTTCATTAAAAGCGTTTCACCTTTTTCAAACTCCTCGCTGTACAAAGAAGCGTAGCCAAGGTTTTCGTTGAAATCGTTTGACTGCACATATCCGTTTGCGGCAGCATTATTAAATGATACTACTGCGTTTTTGTAATCGTTGTTATTGTAATACAAAAGCCCAAGTTCATACATCCAGGTATTTTTTGTTGCGTCCATCTTCACCGCTTTCTCGTAATATGGAACTGCTTTTTTGTACTCTTCCATATCAAGATACGTACGCGCCAAAGTGTAGGTAGCTTCTGCATCCGCACTATTCTTTGACAAAGCATCTGTAAGTGCTTTCACTGCCGCGGGATAATCTTCCTGCTGGTAATAGCTCATACCGATTATCCTGGAAGCATCTGCGCAGGATTTACATTTTTGTGCAAATTCTATCGCTTTTGCATATTGGCGGTAACTGAAATAAAGGCTGGAAAGTTCTTTGATCGCCGCGGTATTGGTCGGTTGCAATTCGTACACTTTTGTGAAGCTGGCGATAGCAAGATCCGTTTTTCTCATTTCCAAAGCAGCATAACCACTTTCAAGATGAGAGTCGATGAAACCGGGATTAAATTTGACTGATTTTGCAAAATTGTTGTAAGCTACAAGATGGCGTTTGGCCGCTTTTTCCGTCAGGCCGGTCTGGTAGTAAAATTGGGCACTGTCATACTGCTGCGCCTGTACGGTACCGCACACAGTAATTGCCAGGATGGTAATTAGGTTTTTCATTGTGGATTTCTCGGAGGTGATGAAAGCACTAAAGTTAGCGAAATATCATAGCTCCAAACGCCGGAACATTGAGATTTATTTCAAATATTTTCCTCCTTTTATCAACATTAACAAATGAAATGTTTTCATTTTTATAATTACCACTACCCCAATATTTTACATCATCACTATTGAATATTTCCTTCCACTGAAATTTGCCCTTGATCTCAAGTTTGTAGTCATTTTGCGGGAAGTTTGTCATATTCATAACTACAAGGATATCGTCATTTTTCGATTTCCCTTTTCGCATGAAAGCGAGTATGCCTTTTTCGTTGTTGGAAATGTTCACCCACTCAAATCCTTTGGGGTCGAACTGGAGTTCAAACAATGCCGGTTCGGACCGGTAAAGATGGTTAAGGTCGCGAACACATTCCTGCAGATCGTTGTGAGCAGGATAACGCAACAACTCCCAATCAAGTTCGGATTTATAATTCCATTCGGAGGTCTGTCCGAATTCATTTCCCATGAACAACAATTTTGCTCCCGGATGTGTGTACATCCACGTATACAAAAGCCGGAGGTTGGCGAATTGCTCCCATTCATTGCCCGGCATTTTGTAGATCATCGGGCTTTTGCCATGTACCACTTCATCATGGCTGAGCGGCAGCATGAATTTTTCGTTGTAAAAATACATCATGCTGAAGGTGAGATCATTTTGCACTTTGATCCTTTCGGAGGGTATTTTTTTGAAATAACGAAACATGTCATGCATCCATCCCATCATCCATTTCATACCAAAACCAAAACCATCTTTATTCAGTGGCCCTGTGATGCCCGGCCAATCGGAAGCTTCCTCGGCTATCATCTGCACATCCGGAAAGTCGCGGTAGACGATCCCGTTCATTTTCTTTAAAAAATCAATGGCTTCAATATTCTCATTCCCTCCATATTCGTTACGCTCCCACTCCCCTTCTTTTCGGCTGAAATCGCGGCGGATAATGGAGTTGACCGCATCTACCCTGATACCATCGACATGATATTTATTCAACCAGAAATGTGCACTGCTGATCAAAAACGAGATCACTTCGCCCCTGGCGTAATTAAAAATGTAACTGTTCCAATCCGGATGAAAACCTTTACGCATATCCGCATACTCATAAGTATGTGTGCCATCAAACATGTATAAACCGTGTGCATCATTTGGAAAATGTGATGGCACCCAATCCAGGATGACGCCGATCTCATGTTGATGCAAGGCTTCGATCAGCTTCATGAATTCTTCGGGTAACCCAAACCGTGAGGTAGGCGCAAAAAAGCCCGTACCCTGATAGCCCCAGCTCCCATCGTATGGATGCTCCATCACCGGCATGAATTCCACATGTGTGAAGCCCATGTTTTTAACGTAAGGAACAAGCCGGTCGATAAGATCAAGATAAGATGTGTAAGCATTCTCATCATCCTTTACGGGGCGCATCCAACTACCCAGGTGCACTTCATAAACGCTCCACGGCGCCTGCAACGAATTGGAATGTTTTCTTTTTTGCATCCAACTACCATCACTCCATTGATGCTGGATGTTTCGTGTGATGGAAGCTGTGCCCGGCCTTAATTCCCCATGAAATGCATATGGATCGGCCTTGAAAGATTCTACTCCGTCGAAACCTTTGATATGATATTTATAAAAAGAACCGGGATGCATCCGTGGCACAAAACCTTCCCAGATGCCCGATGAATCCTGGCGTACAAAAAGTTTATGGATATGTTCTTTCCAACCATTGAATTCGCCGACCAAAGAAACGGCCGTTGCATTGGGCGCCCACACAGCAAAATAAAACCCTTCGGTATCCAGGACTTTTAATTGATGACTGCCGAATTTTTCATACGCATCAAACATATCACCATGCTGAAAACGTTGAATATCTTCATCTGTAAAGAAAGAATAATTCCAGACCATCTTTGTAGAATCGATAAAATGTTCGTCTTCATATGCCATAACATGAGTGTTTTTTACCGTCTGTAAAATATTGATTTAACGTAAATTTAGTAATCTATAATTTGCAGCCAGTCGATAAAATTTAATATTTGACAAACCTAAAACTAACTGCATGAACAAAAGCCTTCTGACCCTATTGTGCTTTTTATTCCTATCACATTTTTCCTTTGCTCAAAAGACATCTGTCAGTGGTGTACTGAAAGATACGACTTCCAAATCTGAAATCAAGAATGCTGTGGTGGCTTTGTTATCAGTGAAAGATTCAGTTTTGATCGATTTTACCCGTACCGCGGCGGATGGATCCTATCAACTGACCAAAGCAGTTCCGGGAAAATATATCCTGATGGTGATGCATCCGTTGTTTGCTGACTATGTGGAAGACATTGAGATCAAAAGTGAAAATGAAAAGTTAGCACCGATCGCGGTTACCGCAAAAAGTAAAATACTCGAAGCAATTATCGTGAAGAGCGGCAGCCCGATGCGTATCAAAGGTGATACCACTATATATACCGCCGATAGTTTTAATGTAAGCGCCAATGCGAATGTGGAAGAGTTATTGAAGAAGATGCCCGGCTTCCAGGTGGATAAGGACGGACAAATAAAACAGATGGGCGTGAAAGTTGAAAAAGTACTGGTTGATGGAGAAGAATTTTTTGGTGATGATCCGGGAATGGCAGTAAAAAATCTTCGTGCAGATGCTGTGAAAGAAGTACAGGTATTTGATAAAAAAAGTGACCAGTCGGAATTCACAGGTATTGATGACGGAAAATCTCAAAAGACGATCAACCTTAAACTGAAGGAGGATAAAAAGACGGGGTACTTTGGAAAGATCGATGCTGCCGGTGGTTTGCTGAAAGATAAAGACGATCGTTATAATAGCAATATCCTCTTCAGCACTTTTAAAGGAAAGCGAAAACTCACTGGTTTTTTCCTTACGGGAAATACAGGCCAAGATGGTCTGAGCTGGCAGGATAACGAAAAGTTTGGCGGCGAAAACGACAATTACAGCATGAGTATGGATGAAGATGGAGGTATGATGTACACCTGGCGTGGTGGCACATCCGATGATGAACCTTATGTGAATACTGAAAACGGGTTCATCCGCAACATCAATGCCGGCGTGCAATACAGCAATAAATGGAATGATAAAAAGACGTTCAACTTTTCTCCGAAATTCAACAGCCAGGACTACCGGAACATGCAGAGCACTTTCACAAGGTCTACCATCAGGGAAGATTCGGTGTTGTATGAAAACTCTGTCAACAACAGCCATATCAACCGCAATAACATAAAGCTCAGTGCTTCTTACGACATCAAGATCGACTCGAATAACACGATCAAGTTTACGGCAAAAACGAGTTTTTATCACACAGAAAGTGAGGGTATCACCATTGCTGACAGGTCAATCGAAACGGGTGGTGTAAAACAATTGAATTACACCAGCGATATCCGTAACAATACAAATTCTGATAAACAGGCATTATCGGCGAATGTGATCTTCAAACACAAATTTAAAAAAGCAAGGCGTACATTATCTGTAACTACCGACTGGAACAGGCTCCACACCGATGGGACGAATTACCTTACTTCGCAATATACCAGCTTCGACCCGGGCGTTCCCGCCCCTGCTTCTACCGATCGTATGATCGAGAGTGATAAAGTAACGCAGAATGTTTCGGCAAGGGTGATATACACAGAGCCGTTGACAAAAAAATATTCACTTGAAATCGGGCATGAAGTGACGCTCAACAATGGAACGAACAACAGGGATCTGTACAACTACACCCCTGCAACCGACAAATATGATGAGATCGTGGATTCACTTACAAACGATTTCAAACAGAATATTGTTGTAAATAAACCATCGGCGAAGATCAGCTACAATTTCAAAAAGATAAAGTTCAACTTCGGTGCCGGTGTTGGTATCACCCACTTCGATCTGCTCGACAGGAGTTCAGACATCAGCTACAAAAGGGATTATACCAACTTCTTCCCTTCCGCATCTTTCACGTATAATTATAAAGCGAACCATTCCTTGCGTGTAAACTACAATGGATACAACAAGCAGCCAAGTATCAGCCAATTGCAGCCGCTCCGTAACAATGATGATGAGCTCAACAGGTACATCGGTAATCCGGATCTGAAACCGTCCTTCAACAATACGCTTAACATCAGCCACAACAGCTATAACTTCCTGAAAGATATCTGGACATACCAATCCGTTTATACTTCGCTGACAAATAATTCTATCACCGATAGCCGCACTTATACTTCGGATGGTAAGACCATTTCACGTCCGGTGAATACTGATGGCAACGTGAACGCGAATTTTTATGGAGGTTTTGGATTTAAGGCCAAAAAGATCGACACCCGTTTCAACCTCAATGTTAATGCAGGTTTCAACAGGTACGCCAATATCATCAATAATGAATTGAGCCATTCCAATAACAGCAATATGGGCCTGGGTTTCTGGATGTCAAAATCAAAAGACAAAAAATACGACGTGTCCCTTGGGAACGATTTCAACCTGAACAAAAGCAAGACCAATAACAGCGCGGGCAATTACAGCTACAGCACCAACACGCTCCAGCTGGATGCAACGGTTTATTACAAAAAAGTATGGTCGATACAATCGGACTACCAGTTCTATTACCGCCAGAAACTTAACAACAATACCACCGACCTCAACAACAATATGTGGAATGCCAAATTGCAGAGAACATTCAAGAACAATGAGTTTACTGCATACCTGAAAGTAAGGGATATCCTGAACCAGAACATCGGTATTGAAAGGAATTTTTATCAGAACACTTACACGGAACAAAGGAATGATCGCCTGAAAAGGTACTTCCTGGTTGGGTTCCAGTGGGATTTTAAAAACAAAGGTTCTAAAACAAAATAATTATTTTAAAATTTAAGGATGAAAACAAGCATAGCAATAGTTGCCTTATTTTGTTGCCTTCAGGCAAAATCGCAACAGTTCATTTCCAAAGGAGTGATCGAATATGAAGTGAAAACAAATGTTGTAAAAACACTCGGTACCAGTTCATGGGCTGAAATGCTCAAAGACAATATGAGTTCGCAATTCAAGACCGGTTTTTATACGCTGACATTTGCTGACAATAAAAGTATTTATAAATTCGATCATTGGGAGCCGGGAGCCAAAGTGCCTGAATTCCTACGCAAAAGCGATGAAGAAAATTCCTGGTATTTCGATCATAACGCAGGCAAATACATCATGCAGAAAAATGTGTATGGATCGAACTTTAATGTTGAAGATTCCATGCGTAATATTCAATGGAAATTATCAAATGAAAGCCGCATCATTGCCGGTTACAATTGCCGCAAAGCGGTTGGGGTGATCCTTGACAGCGTTTATGTTTTTGCATTTTATACAGATGAGATCACACTTTCAGGAGGGCCATGTTCCATCAGCGGATTACCTGGAACTATTCTGGGGCTTACCATTCCGAGGATGTATACTTCGTACATCGCTACAAAGATCACGACCAATAACGTGGATGAAAAAGTGATCAAACCCGTAGCAGCAAAGAAATACATGAACAATGCAGTGCTCAAATCAACATTGAAAGAACGGGTGAAAGACTGGAGTTCGGACGATGATGAAGATTCAAAAAAATGGATCGCACAGTTGTATTGGAGTACGTTACTATAATTATAGACCACCACCGCACAAAGGGCACAAGGAGCACAAAGAAAATATCTGGTGTTGCTTGTGCCCTTTGTGCTTGGTGGTTTAAAACCGAACAACACCTGTATCAAAACCGTACAATCTCCTTTCCTTAATTTTCATAATAGATTATTTTTCAAATATTTACAAACATGGCATTGCCTTCGCAGGAATTTTGTACACTCAATTCCTAACGATCAAAAAAAGTTATGCTAAAGAATTATCTGAAACTGACCTGGAGAAATCTTTTTAAGAACAAAGCTTTTTCACTCATCAATATTCTTGGCCTTACTATCGGCATCACGGTATGCCTGATGATCTTTGTTTACCTGATGAACGAATTCAGCGTAGACCGTTTTCATGCCAATGAAAAGAACATCTACCGGTTGATGCGAAACATGGCCAACAGCAACAATAAAGCCCCGTATGTTTCCCCGCCTTACGCAACAGCTCTGAAAAATGATTATCCTTCAGAAATTAAAGAGGCTGTCCGGCTCACTCCTACCCATGGATTGATCGCTTTTGCAGACAAATCTTTCATGGAAGATAAACTGTATGTGACCGATGATAATTTTTTCAAAGTTTTTTCTTTTCCACTGCTGCGTGGCGATGCCGCAACCGTTTTGAAAGATCCGGGAAATACGGTGATCACGGCTTCCACTGCAATAAAATATTTCGGAACAGTTGACAATGCTATGGGTAAGGTGGTAGAAATGGACAAACACCTGCAATTGAAAGTGACGGGTGTGGCGAAAGATCTGCCATCCAATTCCCATCTCGATTTTAATATGGTCATTCCCCTTTCTAATTTCACCGCTGAGCCATGGTTTAACGGATGGATGTTCAACAACGGATTTACTTATCTGCAACTGAAAGACAATGTCAGTCCTGCTTCCATGGAAAAACGTTTTCCGGCTTTCATGGAAAAATATCTCGGCAAAGACATGGAAAAAATGGGCGCCAGATTTTCTCTCAGCCTTACTCCATTAAGAGATATTTATTTTGAACCGTCGCAATCATTTGATCCTTCCAGGCACGGAGATAAAAAAGTGGCTTATATTTTCTTGTCTATCGCGGTTCTGATCCTGGTGATCGCCTGTATCAATTTTGTCAACCTGAGTACGATCCGTGCTGCGGAAAGATCGAAAGAAGTAGGGCTGCGCAAGGTCATGGGTGCAATACGGCATCATCTTGTAGCTCAATTTATCGGCGAATCAATTTTGCTTACCACCATCTCCACCATTCTGGCAGTGCTGCTCACGAACCTGCTCATGCCTTATTACAATCAACTATTGGGATACGACTTGCTGGTTTCCTGGAACGCCTGGCCAATATACGTTTTCCTTGCAGCTGTTATCCTGATCATCGGTTTTCTGGCTGGGCTTTACCCTGCATTTTTTCTTTCGTCCTTCTCTCCTATCCAGGCGCTCAAGGGGAAATTAAACCTCGGCAAAAGTGGTGCATTTTTTCGCCAGGGCCTGGTAGTGGTGCAGTTCAGCATAGCTGTATTACTCATCATCGGCACCATCATTATCATGAACCAGATGAGTTATATAAAAAATAAATCGCTTGGATATAATGATGAGCAAACATTGATCATTCCGCTCAACAATGATGACGTTTACAACAATCGCGTATTATTCAAGCAGACACTCGAAGCAAATAATAAGATCGCATCAGTTTCATTAATGTCGGGAGAGCCGGGCGGGTTTTATGATACCCATACATTTGAAGCAGAAGGGCAAACAGATCCTGCGATAAAATTCAAGACCTGCTTTGCAGATTTTGAGATGGTGCAGACATTAGGATTAAAAATAATTGCCGGCAGGGATTTCTCCGCGAAATTTCCAACGGATACTGCTGATGCTGTGCTGATAAACAGGACCGCCGCAAATGAATTAGGCTTTACTCCCGATAAAGCGGTGGGCAAATGGATAAAAAATACAATACGCGACAACAAAAGAAGAACGGTCATTGGCGTAGTAGAAGATTTTAATTTTCTTTCTTTAAAAGAAAAAATAGATCCCTTAGTGATATCTCCTAATGATGACCGCCGCGTGGTGTTAGTTAAACTGAAAGCCGGCGATATGGCTTCTTCCATTGCAGCGGTAAAATCTACTTTTGAAAAAACGGCGCCGGTTTATCCATTTACTTATCGTTTCCTCGATCAGAATTTTGATAAATTATACAAAAAAGACCTGCGCCAGCAAACCATCCTGGGGATATTTTCAGGATTGGCAATTTTCATCGCATGCCTTGGCCTGTTTGGGCTTGCTTCCTTCACGGTAGCAAAACGTACACGGGAGATCAGTGTGCGAAAAGTACTGGGTTCATCAAGCCAGAATATTTTATTGCTGCTCACAAAAGATATCATGAAACCGGTTTTGCTGGCAACCGTCATTGCGATACCACTATCTTATTTTGCTATGGATAAATGGTTGCAGGATTTCGCTTATCGCACCCCATTGCATTGGTGGATATTTTTGCTGGCGGCTATTATCAGCCTGCTGATCGCATTTTTTACCATCAGCTATAAAGCATTGAAAGTTTCGATGACAAATCCTGCGCAGAGTCTGCGTGCAGAGTAGTTAAACAATGAAGACACTAAGGCACAAAGCAACACAGGAAAATATGTGGCTTTGTGCTTTTTGTTTTTAATATCCCTTATAAAACGTTGTGGCTTTGTGGCAAAAAAAATTACACTCTCCTGACAAAAGCCTTTATTGCACCCCCTTTTACCGTATTCGTAAACATTTTTCCCGATTTAAACATTGCACCGGGCTGCGTGCAGATATTTTTGCGCCCGGTTATCACTTCGATGTGCAATGATATTGCGCCTGCCTGAAACTTTAAAAAGATGCTTCCAAACATCTTGATTTAAACATATATAAACCAAACATACATGAACATTATGAAGAAGACTGCGACGGTTTTATTATTCCTCGGTATGCTCTCTGCAAATCTTTTTGCACAGCAATCTACAGGAACGATATCCGGAAAGATCATCACTGCCGACAAGCAACCGGCCGAAGGTGTGACCGTCCTTTTAAAGAATACTCCGAAAAATGCTACCGCGGATAATCGGGGTGCGTTCCAGATCAAGAATATCGAAGCCGGAAAATATACAGTACTGGTGAGCCTTGTAGGGTATAAGGATCTCGAACAGGACGTAACTATTACTGCAGGAAAAACTACCGATGTATCATTTGAACTGGTACAAACAAATAAGGAATTGAATGAAGTGGTAGTGGTTGCCAACAAAAATAGCTTCAAGACAAATCGTGTTTCTTCTTCCATGCGTTTGCAGAGCAGCATTCTCGAAATACCGCAGAATATCCAGGTAGTTACAGCAAAGCTGATCAATGACCAGCAGATATTCGATATGCTCGAAGGCGTTACACGTAATGTGAGCGGCGCTACAAGGATCGAGCATTGGGACAACTATGCACGTATCACCATGCGTGGAAGCAATGTTGGTGCGTTCCGCAACGGAATGAACGTATCTACTACATGGGGGCCGCTGACAGAAGATATGAGCATGGTAGAACGTATTGAATTTGTAAAAGGCCCTGCAGGATTCATGCTGGCGAACGGCGACCCGAGCGGTTTCTATAATGTTGTAACTAAAAAACCAAGCGGCCGTACCAAAGGCGAGATCGGTTTATCGGTCGGAAGTTTTGATATGTACCGTGCAACGATCGATCTTGATGGCAAGCTTTCCAAAGATGGAAAATTATTGTACCGCCTGAATGTAATGGGCCAGGAAAAAGGTTCGCACAGGCAATTTGATTTCAACAACCGCTACTCTATCGTGCCGGTGCTGAAATACCTCGTAGATGATAAAACCGCCATCACACTGGAATACACGCAGCAATATTCTGAAGTGAACGTGATCGGTTCCAACTATGTTTTTGCAAAAACAGGTTATGCGGTGGTGCCGAAAAATTTCACCAATACGGAAAACAACATCCCTAAAACAACCATGAACGACCGCAGCATACTGGCGATTTTTGATCATAAGATCAACAACGACTGGAAGTTCACTGCACAGATGGCTTATTTCAACTACCAGCAGCAAGGTTCTTCAATGTGGGTTGCGGGATTTGACCCCACCAATGACAGCCTGGTACAACGCACCAATGGTATCTGGGATATCCTTGGGACCAGCAAGATGGGACAAATGTTTGTGAATGGTGAAGTAAGGACTGGAGCTGTTACGCACAAACTCCTCGGCGGGCTTGATATCAGCAATAAAGATTATTACCATGATTTCAGCCAGAGCGGGAACCTGGGTGGCCCGTTCAATATTTATGCGCCTGTGTATGGGATTTCAACGCCCCCAACATTTGATCGCAGCAGACCGGTACGTGATCGCGGCGTTCGTTATTACAATTCATATAGCGGTTTTTATGCACAGGATGAACTTGGTTTCCTTGAAAATAAACTTCGTCTAACCCTTGCCGGTAGATACACTACTTTAAAGGCCGGTGATGCTTACAATGGCGATTCAAAAAACAGCAAATTCACGCCACGCGTAGGTTTGAGCTACTCTATCGACAAAAACACTTCCGTTTATTTCCTGCGGGATGAGTCATTTGTAGAAAATTATGGCAGCGACTGGCAGAAGAAAGCATTTGATCCGATCAATGGAACGAATATGGAAGCAGGCCTCAAACGTGATTGGTTGAATGGTAAATGGAACTCAGCTGTGTCTGCATACCAGATCACCCGTAACAATGTATTGACCATCGATCCGGAGCATCCGATACTTGATAATAACGGCGATCCGACAGGACAATTTTATTACAGGCAAACAGGACAGCAGAAAACCAAAGGTGTTGAAGTTGACATTCGTGGACAGATCGTTCGTGGCCTGGATGTGATCATCAACTATGCGTTCACTGAAGCAAAAACGACCAAAGACAGCGATCCGAAAAACATTGGTAACCAGGTTCCGGGATCGAGCAAGCATGTGCAGAATGCATGGCTGAATTACCGTATTGATAAAGGTGCTTTGACCGGTTTCGGTATTTCAGTCGGGTATCAGTACCAGGTAAAACGTTCACCATGGTATGTGTTTGATGGGTCACAATACAGCCTTCCTGATTATTTCCGCATGGATGGCAGCTTGTCTTACCAGAGAGAAAGGATCGGTTTTAATCTTGTAGTAAATAATTTGCTGAATAAATATTTATATTCGGGCGGGCCTTATGCAGATTATTATTACTGGCAGGCTGAACCGGGCACCAATGCAAGGTTTAGCGTAAGTTATAAGTTTTAAATACGACCACCGACCACAGACAACCGACCACAGACCACAGACAACCGCTTTTCGTTCAAGCCGAAGGTTTATATATTATCAGAGAATACTATAAATTTTCAACTTTAAAGAAATGTCGGTCGTCGGTCGTCGGTCGTCGGTGGTCGGTGGTCGGTAGTCGGTCGTCTACAAACAGTCGTTAACGATTGAGTCCTTCAACTAAAAAAACAGACAGGCATTATACATGACATTTAAAAAACTGGTACGCGTCATTCATCTCTGGCTTGGGCTTGCTTCGGGAGTGATCATCATCATCCTGGGCATTACCGGTTGCATTCTCGCATTTGAAACCGAGATACGAAACCTCACCGAGCCTTATAAAAACGTACCAAAAGAAAATGTGGCCTATCTCCCGCCTTCCGATATCCGTATAATTGCGGAGCAGGTGTTGGTTTCCAAAAAAGCGTTGGGCATCGAATATCCCGGCCCCACAAAGGCTGCCGTGGTTTCTTATTATGATGCGGATCATTACGAGATCGCTTATGTAAATCCTTACAACGGGCATGTGACGAAGCATAAGAACATGAAAAAGGATTTTTTTCGCATCGTACTCGACGGACATTTCTACCTCTGGCTTCCGGAAAATATCGGCCAGCCCATCATGGCTTCCGCAACCCTGATATTCCTTATCATGATGATCTCGGGCATCATTCTCTGGTGGCCCAAAAACAAAGCGGCACGCAAACAACGTTTTTCTATAAAATGGAGTGCCAGGTGGCGGAGAAAAAATTACGACCTCCACAATGTGCTTGGTTTTTACATGACCTGGGTAGCCATCTTCCTGGCTATCACAGGACTGGTGTTCGGGTTTCAATGGTTTGCGAAAACGGTTTATTGGGTTAGCAGCGGCGGTAAAACTCCAATCGAGCATAAACATCCGCTTTCTGATACCACAAAAGTTGCGGTAAGCAAAAACATGGCGGACGTTATCTGGAAAGAACATCTTGCAACTTTAAAAGATAATGAAAGCCTCGGCATCTACTTCCCTTCTACGAATACTGATCCTATTGAAGTAGGCATCAATCATCGTCCGGGTACATATTACAACAGTGATTTTTATCATCATGATCAATACACCGGCAAAGATCTTCCGGCAACAGGAAGTTATGCAGGGGCTTTCAAAGACGCGAAGATGGCGGATAAGATCGTTCGCATGAATTACGATATTCACGTGGGGGCCGTACTGGGGCTTCCTGGTAAAATACTGGCTTTTTTCGGCAGCCTCATCGCGGCAAGTTTGCCGGTAACAGGGTTTATCATCTGGTGGGGAAGGCGAAAAAAGAAGAATGAGAATACTTTAAAGGCGTAAGATCATTGGAGTTCCGGGTGACGGGTGAAGAGTTGCGAGTTTTTACACACCCGGATCTCTTCACCCGTCACCCGGAACTTTTATCCATCCTTGGTACGCGATTTGCACTTTTTTCCAAAACGATCTTATGGCAAAGACAACAAAAAAATCCGCACCTCCTGCGAATGATAAAGAAACCAATTTTCGCTCTGCCAAACATGATACGAATGATAAAGAATCTATCACCAGTATCAAAGCTGCAAAGAAGCAAAATGAAGTGACTGAAAATCAAGCTGGCAAAGCATCGCTGCCGGGTAAGAAAAAATAGTCAAAAGTTTTTTTCTATAAGCCCTTTCTCCCTGTTTTAAATAATAGTAAAGTCTCCACAAGCTATTGGCAATTCTCAGAACATTTCCTACCTTGTTGTGCCTATCATTTACACTCCCGATATTTTTTTATCCGCAATTTTTATTTCATCACTGATAATTAAATCTACACACATGAGCAAGATCACCGTTAAAGATGGTACTGAAATTTATTACAAGGATTGGGGCACGGGCCAACCGATCGTTTTTCATCACGGCTGGCCTTTGTCCGGCGACGATTGGGATAACCAGATGATGTTTTTCCTGCAAAAAGGATATCGTGTGATCGCACATGACCGCCGCGGACATGGACGATCTTCGCAGGTTGCCCAGGGGCATGAAATGGATACTTATGCAGCGGATGTTGCAGAATTGGTAAAAGCACTCGACCTGAAAGACGCGATACATATCGGGCATTCTACCGGCGGCGGAGAAGTGATCCGTTATGTTGCAAAATATGGACAAGGCCGTGTGGCAAAAGCCGTTTTGATCAGCGCCGTTACCCCGTTGATGGTAAAGACAGACAGTAATCCTGATGGTGTTCCCATGTCCGTATTCGACGATATCCGCAATGGCACTGCATTTAGCCGTCCACAAACTTTCCAGGATTTTACGATGCCGTTTTATGGTTATAATCGCGAAGGCGCAAAAATATCACAGGGAGTGCGTGACAACTGGTGGCGTCAGGGAATGATGGGTTCTGTACAGGCGCATTACGAATGTGTAAAAGCGTTTTCAGAAACTGATTTTACAGACGATCTGAAAAGTGTGGATGTGCCGGTACTGGTGCTTCATGGAGAAGATGACCAGATCGTTCCTTTTCCAATTACCGGGGCAAAAGCAGTTAAATTACTGAAGAACGGAAAGCTGATCTCCTACCCGGGTTTCCCGCATGGCATGCCTACTACAGAAGCGGCTACGATCAATGCGGATCTGCTGGCGTTTATTGAAAGTTAGTTTAGGGGGTTTAGGGGGTTTAGAAGGTTTAGGAGGTTTAGAGAGTTTAGAGGGGTTTGAGGGTTTAGATACAGACAGTAATCGCCTTATTAATACTCCCCCTAAACTCTCTAAACCTTCTAAACTCTCTCCCCCCTAAACCTCCTAAACTCTCTAAACCCCCTAAACCCTCTAAACCCTCTAAACCTCCTAAACTCTTCCGTATATTTATAGATGAAAATTTTTGCAGAAACAAACAGGCTTATTCTCCGTGAAATAGAATTGTCTGACGACAAGGATATGTTTGAAATGGATTCGGATCCGGAAGTGCATTTATATATTGAAAACAAACCGGTAGGTTCCATTGAAAAGATCCATGAAGTGATCGGTATGATCCAATTGCAGCAGCAACAATTCGGCACTACCCGCTGGGCTGTTGTTGATAAAAAAACGAATGATTGGTTGGGCTGGTGCGGATTAAAATATTTCAACCAGCCATTGAATGGACATATCAACTTCTATGAATTGGGTTATCGTTTTAAAAAGAAATATTGGGGGAAAGGCTTTGCCACAGAAGCTTCCAAAGCTGTCATAGATTGGGGATTTGCAAAATTCGATATCGATTCCCTCTATGCGATCACAAATACCAAAAATGATAATTCGGTAAAAGTTCTGCAAAAGTCAGGATTTGAACTCATCGAAGTTTTTGACTATGAAGGCGATCCTACGAATTGGTTTGAGTTGAAAAGAGTAAATCATACAGGTACAACTTCCATCATCAGAACTGATTCCCAACACCCGGACTTTATAAAACTTGTTGCGGAACTTGATGCGGATCTTGCTATCCGCGATGGCGATGAACACGCTTTCTATGCACAATACAACCATGTTGCCCGGATAAAATATGTGCTGGTGGCCTATCACGAGGGCGCTGCAGTGGGTTGCGGAGCTATCAAGCAAATGGATGGTTCGACTATGGAAGTGAAACGCATGTATGTATTGCCTGCCTTCCGCGGCAAAGGAATAGCGTCGTTGTTATTAGCGGGACTTGAAGGCTGGGCTAAAGAACTTGGGTACTCCAGATGTGTACTCGAAACGGGTATCCGTCAACCCGAAGCCATCGGTTTGTACAAAAAAAACCACTACATAAGCATTCCCAACTATGGACAATACATCGGAATAGAAAACAGTGTATGCTTTGAGAAAAAATTGTAAATCAAGAGGTTATTTTTTTGGAGGCGAATAATTGATTTGGCTTGTGGCCTGTTCTGGCAGATTGGCAAGGACTTTGTGAAAAATTTTTAACAGGATCACCCCTTGTTAATCAATACATACCCATGAGACAGGAATTTATCAATGGCGTAAACGTCGATAAATCAATAGTACCCCTGGAATACAAATTCCGGAAAGCTCCACAACTTGTGATAGGAAAAGAATATTTCGTTTCGTTTGGAAATAATATCGCCCACCCCTGCAAACTCATTACCATCCATAATATTTTGGGCAGAATTGAAATTGAGGTGGAAATAAAACTGAAGACAAATTCAAAGAAAACCAAATCTTCCATACACACTTTATTCTCCGACGAGATCGGCACCACCACAGAAGAGGCGGTATTGCACGAAATTTTCTTTTAATAAATATACCCTCGCTTATTTATAATTACGAATGTTCAATTACGAATTACGAATGCTGATGCGTAATAAATTTAATTCGTAATTCGTAATTCGTAATTCATAATTAATTATTCTCTTTCACTTCTTTCAATTCCACTTCTTTTATATCCGCTTCCATCTTTTCCCGTTTCATCGAAACCCTTACCCTTCCAAAAATACTCA